>Ga0065708_1001962_pt1 | contig 10399 bp, 6 predicted proteins | sample Hoacrofraction12_2_FD_59095 | JGI IMG/M metagenome (GOLD analysis project Ga0065708, IMG submission 59095) | Hoatzin crop microbial communities from Cojedes, Venezuela, sample from fiber fraction 12 v1 | ecosystem: Host-associated > Birds > Digestive system > Esophagus > Crop | place: Venezuela... | reverse complement strand
GCGTCGGCTCCGGCGTGAAGGTCGGCGTGGGGGTAAATGTCGGCGTGAACGTCGGGGTGGGCGTGAACGTGGGCGTCGGCGTAAAGGTCGGCGTCGGCGTAAACGTAGGAGTCGGGGTAAATGTCGGCGTAGGCGTGGGCGTCGGGGTATTGGTCGGCGTGGGCGTNGGGGCATAGAAGCCGCTGCCCTTCGGATAGACGGTCGTCTTCCCGAAAAAGCCGGGCAGAAGCCCTAAAAAGAGCAGGCATGCCGCCAGCAGGCACAGCTTGATTCCCTTCATCCCCTAAGNAACCTTCCCATTAAAANNNCGCGTCCAGAGTGCTTTGGCTCTAAGACGGATGCCGCANGCCGCCTCGATGCCNGCCGCAAAACGTCGGCAGGCCGGNGGCCTCTTTAAGCCTTGAGCTCCGCCGCAGCGCAAAGAGCCTGCGGATCCTCGGCCTGCGCCTTCCGATTTCGGCGCCGCAGGCCGCCGCAGCGCATAAATCCCCCGGTCTTCCGCCTGCCTGTTGTCAAAGGCAGGGCTGCGGGGGACTTGCATTTTCTATATTTTAGACACCGCTTAATTCTAATGGGTTTGAAGTCGCAAATCAAGAAGCCGCGGGGGCTTTGTCTGTTCATAAAGTCGGTCAGCCGCGAACGGGNCCGCCCAAAGCCCGCGGCGGGCCGCCCGGGACTCGGTCCCGTAACGCCCCGGCGTCAGCCGACNTTTGTTTTGCCGCAGGGCCATACGCTTTTTTAAGCCGTCTTCTCTTTCGAGACCGCCCCGGTCCTTCTATCCTTCGAAGCGTCGATGAAGCCGCGCCCCGGCGCCCCGGCCTCCTTCCCGCCCCCGAGCTCGCCGTATATCTTAACGAGCACGGCCAGGGCTATGGCGAAGGTCAAAACGTCTGACACGGGCATCGACCAGAGCACTCCGTCGAGCCCTAAGAACACTGGCAGCACGAGCGCGAAGCCGACCCCGAACACGATCTCCCTCACCATGGAAATGACCATCGAAGGGACTGCCTTTCCCATCGCCTGCAGGTAGATGAAGCATCCCTTGTTCACCGTCGCGAGCGTCATCATGCACAGGTAGATCCTGAAGGACTTCACGGCGAACTCGGTGTAGTACGCGCTCTCGTTCGCGGCTCCGAAGAGGGCGATTATCTGCTGCGGGAAGCCGACTGCCACGACCGTCGCGGCCGCGCCGACGGCCGCCTCGCACACGAGGAGGCGCGTCAAAAGGGCCTTAACGCGGTCCTTCCTCCCCGCGCCCGTGTTGTAGCCGACGACCGGGATGCAGCCCGCGGCCATGCCGACCGCTATCGAAATGACGATCTGGAAGAACTTCATCACTATGCCGACGACCGCCATCGGGATCTGGGCGTACTCCTCAAGCGCGAACACGGGATCCGCGGCGCCGTACTTCCTTATCATGTTGTTGATCGCCGCCATCGCCGCGACCAGCGAAATCTGCGAAAGGAAGCTCGTAACGCCCAGCACGAGGAAGCGCCGCGCGATCGAAAAGTCGGGCGCGAAGCTCGACCTTTCAAGGGCGACCGCCTTCATGTGGAGGAGGTACCAGAGCGAAAGCACGGCCGTAAGGATCTGGCCCAGTATCGTCGCTACCGCGGCGCCCATCATGCCCCAGCGGAACGTGAAAATGAATATCGGGTCGAGGATGCAGTTCGCGACCGCGCCCGCCACCGTGCAGGCCATGGCGAACTTCGGGCTGCCGTCCGACCTTATTATCGGGTTCATCGCCTGCCCGAACATATACGCGGGGATTCCGACGCTTATCCAGAAAAAGTACTCCTTCGCGCAGGCGAAAGTCTCTTCGTTGACCCTCCCGCCGAAGGCGGTGAGGAGCCCGTCGCTGAAAATGAGGAACGCCGCCGTCATGGCGATCCCGCAGAGCACGACCAGCGCGACCGCGTTCCCGACCGCGCGGTGGGCCTTCTCCTTCTCGCCCGAGCCTAAGGCGATCGACACGTAGGCGCAGGCGCCGTCGCCGATGCACACGGCCACCGCCAGCGCGACCACGGTGAGCGGGAACACGACCGTGTTGGCCGCGTTTCCGTAGGAGCCGAGGTAGTCGGCGTTCGCTATAAAGAGCTGGTCGACTATGTTGTAGAGCGCGGCGACCAGCAGCGATATGATGCAGGGCACCGCGTACTTTCCCATCAGCCTTCCGACCGGCTCCGTCACAAGGAAGTCATTGGTTTTCTTCTCCATTGTCCCTCTCCCGCCGGCTTAGAATCGCGCACATAAAAACAGTGCGCCGTCCTAGCCGGACTTACGCCCTTTTCGGGCAGCACACTGTTTAGCGGTTCATTTATTCGCGCAGGGCTTTTAGCCCCGCTTCCAATGGCTTAATTTAGCACCTCAAGGCTTTCATTTTCAAGAAAAACCTCAAAAATCCCACTTTGAAAATGATGGTCCGGCGCGTCAACGCCATTCGCAAAAGTGGACTTTCGCGAAGCCCGCCTTTCCCCAAATGCCTTTACAAGCCTTGCTTTTATGCTAAAATAAACTTCAGCTGGAAGCCCCAACCACCACTCTAACCCTCTATAAAAGGTGTCCCCACACCAACCCAGGCTTCCGGCGCTTTTTGCCTGTTCTCCACTACAGGCTTCCTCGAAGGGGCAGCTGCACACGCCATCGCAGCTGCTCCATTTTTTACCTCCGCGGCACAGTGCCTTGATGCCCTTTCCGATTGTGCGTGGTTAAAATTCGCCACTGTACGGCCCTCCGTGAAACCGCTCCCCTGTCACGCCCTAAGACCGAATGCGGGAACCAAAGAGCTCCTTTCTCACTTATCGCTGCACGNCCGCTTTAGCGGCCTGCGTTCACTTCACCCGGTGCTGTTAGGANGCCCGGCTCCGCGNCGNATTTTCCNGCAAAAAAAAAGCCGCGCCGCCCGTCGCCCCCAAAAGGCTCCGAGCGGCGCGGCCGCTTTTCATTTTCCGATTAATGCTTTACTGGTACTCGGCGATGGAGACCCACTGCTCGAGAAGCTCCTTCTCCTCGGGGCGGTTCTTCGTGAGCTGGCCGGCCGCGACGATCGGCATCCACTTCTGGACGTACTGGATCGCGGTGTCGGACTTTTCGCAGTAAATGCGGAGGTACTTGTCCGCCATGTCCTTGTCGGTCAGGCAGAAGCGGAGGTACGTGAGGGCCGCGTCCGCGCCGGCGTTGCCCTGAGTGGCATGCGCCCAGTCGATTACGCGGTAGTCGCCGTCCGCCGTGATGATGACGTTCGACGGGTCGAAGTCGCCGTGGCAGAGCTTCGTGTGGCGCTTCATGCCGTGGAGCCTCTGCTGGAGCTCGTAGCGGGTCGAGGCGTCGATGCCCTCAAGGGCGTTGATCTCCTCGCTCCTCTTGTCGACCGTGTTCCTAAGGCCCACCGCCTTGAAGGAGTTGACTTCGAGCTGGATCTCGACGAAGCGCGTAAGGTTCTCCTCAAGCTTTTCGGGCTCGTTCTTGAGCTTTTCCGCCATCGTCACGCCTTCGACGTAATCGAAGGCCACTGCCCACTTGCCGTCGAAGCTCTTTACGTAGCGGACGGCCGGAGCCTTCACGCCGTAGGACTCGACATATGAAGTGATGAGCGCCTCGTTGAACACGCCCGACTTCGGATGGGACTCTTCAAAGACCTTGATGATCTCGTCGCCTACATGNTAGACGGTCTTATAGGACCGCTTGACGACAATGTCCTTTTCATTAAACATAAGCTGCCTCCTTGCCTTAAGCTGCCGGATGCGCGGGCGCGGGCTCCCTTCATGCCCCGCCCGCCCGGCATTTATCGCTTCTTAAGCTGCCTTTTTGCAGCCGGTTTTCAGAAATCGACCTTCTCGTCCGGCTCGCCGTAGTAGGCAAGCGTGTAGATCTTCTTGAGCTCTTCGATGAGCGGGTAGCGCGGGTTCGCGCCCGTGCACTGGTCGTTGAAGGCCTGCTCGGCCATCTCGTCGAGGGTGTCGAAGAAGTACTTCTCGTCGACGCCGTACTCCTTGATGGAGTCCTTGATGCCGATGTCCTTCTTGAGCTGGCGGATAGCCGCGACGAGGTTCTCGAAGCTCTCCTCGTCCGTCTTGCCGCCCATTCCGTTGTACTCGGCGATCTGAGCATAGCGCTCAAGGGTGTGCGGGTACTGGTACTGCGGGAAGGTTCCCATCTTGGCCGGCGTCGCCGATGCGTTGTAGCGCATGACATACGGAAGCACGAGGGCGTTGGCTACGCCGTGCGCGATGTGGTGNTAGGCGCCGAGCTTGTGCGCGAGCGAGTGGTTGACTCCGAGGAAAGCGTTCGCGAAAGCCATGCCCGCCATGCAGGAGGCGTTCGCCATGTGGTCCCTCGCCTCGACGTCCGTGCCGTCCGCATAAGCGCGCGGCAGGTAGTTGAACACGAGCTTCGTGGCCTTGAGGGCGGTGCCGTCNGTNAAGTCGGAAGCCATGATGGAGACATAGGCCTCAAGGGCGTGCGTCATGACGTCGATGCCGGACGCGGAGGTAAGCCCCTTCGGCTGCGTCATCATGTTGTCGGTNTCGACGATGGCCATATCCGGAAGCAGCTCGTAGTCNGCGAGCGGGTACTTGATGCCGACCTTCTCGTCGGTGATGATGGCGAACGGCGTGACTTCCGAGCCCGTTCCCGAAGAGGTCGGGATGGCTACNAAGTAAGCCTTCTTGCCCATCTGCGGGAAGGTGTAGATCCTCTTGCGGATATCCATGAAGTCCATGGCCATGTCTTCGAAGTTGGCGTCCGGATTCTCATAGAGCACCCACATGATCTTCGCGGCGTCCATCGCGGAGCCGCCGCCGAGCGCGATGATGACGTCCGGCTCGAAAGCGGTCATCTGGCGCGTGCCCTCAAGGGCGCAGGCAAGGGTCGGGTCCGGAGCGACGTCGTAGAAGCAGGCATGGACNATGCCCATGGAGTCGAGCTTCTCCTCGATCGGCTTCGTNTTGCCGTTCTTGTANAGGAACTGGTCGGTGACGATGAACGCCCTCTTCTTGTGCATGACCGTTCCGAGCTCATCGAGAGCGACGGGCATGCAGCCTTTCTTAAAGTAAACCTTCTCAGGCGTGCGGAACCAAAGCATGTTCTCTCTCCTCTCAGCAACCGTCTTGACGTTCAGAAGATCCATAGCGCCTACATTGTGGGAAATGGAATTTCCGCCCCAGGAGCCGCAGCCGAGCGTGAGCGACGGCGTGAGCTTGAAGTTGTAGAGGTCGCCGATGCCGCCCTGCGAGGAGGGNGTGTTGACGAGGATGCGGCAGGTCTTCATGCGCGCCGCATGGGCCGCCATCTTCTCCGTCTCGCGGGTGTCGATGAAGAGCGAGGAGCTGTGGCCGAAGCCGCCGTCCCTGACGAGCTGNTCCGCCTTGTCGAGGGCCTCCTCAAAGGTCTCNGCCTTGTACATGGCAAGTACCGGGGAAAGCTTCTCGTGCGCGAACTCCTCGGAGATGTCCACGCTCTTTACCTCGCCGATGAGGATCTTCGTGGTCTCGGGAACGTCCACGCCCGCCAGAGCGGCGATCGTGTGCGCCTTCTGGCCGACGATCTTGGCGTTGAGCGCGCCGTTGATTATGATGGTCTTCCTGACCTTCTCGATCTCGTCCTTCTTGAGGAAGTAGCAGCCGCGCTTCTTGAACTCGGCCTTGACTTCGTCGTAAATGTCGGCGAGGACGGTCACGGACTGCTCGGAAGCGCAGATCATGCCGTTGTCGAAGGTCTTGGAGTGGATTATCGAGTTGACGGCGAGCAGGATGTCCGCCGAGCTGTCGATGATGGCCGGGACGTTGCCCGCGCCGACGCCGAGGGCCGGCTTGCCCGACGAATAAGCCGCGTGGACCATGCCCGGGCCGCCCGTGGCGAGGATGCAGTCGGAATCCTTCATGACAGTCTGCGTGAGCTCAAGCGAGGGCACGTCGATCCAGCCGATGATGCCTTCCGGAGCGCCCGCCGCGACAGCCGCGTCGAGGACGACCTTCGCCGCCTCGATCGTGCACTTCTTTGCGCGCGGATGCGGGGAAATGATGATCGCGTTCCTCGTCTTCAAGCAGAGGAGCGTCTTGAAAATAGCCGTCGAAGTCGGGTTCGTGGTCGGTATGACCGCCGCGATCAGGCCGATCGGCTCGGCGATCTTCTTCGTGCCGTAGACCTTGTCCTCTTCGATGACGCCGCAGGTCTTCGTGTGCTCGTATGCGTGGTAGATATACTCAGCGGCAAAGTGGTTCTTGATGACCTTGTCTTCCACGATGCCCATCCCGGTCTCTTCCACCGCCAGCTTGGCGAGCGGGATCCTCGCCTTGTCGGCCGCAGTCGCGGCAGCCTTGAAAATCTTGTCTACCTGTTCCTGCGTGTAGGTGGCAAATACCTCCTGCGCCTTGCGCATTGCCGCCATCTTCGCCTCAAGCGCTTCAACGCTGTCGATGATTGCAGGCACCGTGCTCTCCTTTTTTGCCATCTTCTCCTCCATATACTCTGCGCCCCGCACCGGCCCGGCGTCCCTCCTTCTCCGCGTCTTTTCGGAAAATGGAAGCCCTTTTGGCCGCTTGCAGCCCGGCGCCGCACATACCCGGCGTCCCTTTAAAAACGCCGCCGTCCTACTTGAAAATATACCATAAACGCGCTTGCCTTTACAGCATCAAAAGGGCGGCACATACAGCTTTTTCCGCATCTTCAGGGCTCTTTCGCGCGGCCTTTAGGAAGCCTTCTTTGGACTCCGCTTCAGGTCCGCTCCGCCGCTTAAATCGCGACTGCCTTATCGATGCAAGAGAAACGATATCACAATATCGATTGCGTGTAAATAGTCATTTCTGCGATTTTTTGATTGATTAAGGCTCAAAAAGCAACTTCATGAAAATCATACAAAAGTCCCGCGGGACGGCCGCGGGGCTTTGTGCATACTTTATCTATTTCATTTTCAAGAGGGAAACGCTGCCGGATTACGCGCGGATGCGGCGAAAGCGGCGCGGCGGCCGATGCTCTGATGAAAGCTCTGCCCACGCACGCGCGGATACGGCGAAAGCGGCGCGGCGGCCGACGCTCTGTGAAGGCTCTGCCCACGCACGCGCGTATGCGGCGAAAGCGGCGCGGCGGCCGATGCCTTGGTGAATGCGCTGCCCGCTCACACGCAGATGTGGTGCGACAGGACGGCCAGCGACGAGGCGAGGTTCTCGTTCCTTACGAGGACGCCGTCCGGGACCTTCAGCATGACCAGCGCGAAGTTCCAGATCGCGCTGACGCCCGCCTCCACCAGGAGGTCTGCCGTCTCCTGCGCGTTGTCCGCCGGCGTCGTCAGGATCGCGATCTTGATGCCGTGCCCCACGCAGTAGTCCTGAAGCTCCGCCGCGCTAAGGATCTTTATGCCGTTTATCTCCGTGCCGGCAAGCTTCGGGTCCGTGTCGAAGCCCGCGGTTATGCGGATCCCGTACTCCCCGAATTCTTCATTTCCCATGAGGGCGCGGCCGAGGTGGCCCGCTCCGACGATAACGGCCTCCTTGTGCTCGCCGCAGCCCATGTACCGCTCGATGTCGACAAGAAGCTCGTCGACGAAGAAGCCCTTCTTCGGCTTGCCGTGCCGCGTCGACACCGCCGCGAGGTCCTTCCTCACGAGCACGGGGTTGAGCGAGAGCTTTTCCGCAATCGCCGTCGAGGAAATGTTCATTTCTCCGCGCGCCTTCGCCTCGGCGACGAGATGCCGGTAATACGGCATCCTCTGCATCGCCTGGATCGTAAGCTCGTTCTGCGGCAGGTAACCCTGCGCGGCCGTTTCAGACATCNTTTTCTCCTTGCAAAAGTGGGTTTGACCCATCTCAAGACTGCTTAAAATNCCGCTCGTTCNGCGGGAAAGTACCGCACCGCGCCAACGACGGGCCNGGCNCGCTTACGCCTTTCCGGTCGCGCTCACCGGCGTCGGNCGCCTTGAGTCGAAGACCTCCTCGACGTTGAAGAGATTCTCGAACACGTTGATCTTCGCGGCTCCCGAGATCGCGCGCCACATCTGCAGGCCGTCGCAGTCGATCCTGCCCTGGCGCACGTAGGCGCTCCTTATCTGTATCCAGCACTCCGAAGAGGCGTCGACGTTCGCGTAGAAATTGTACCCCATCGACTTGAAGTAGGCGTAGACGGGGTTCGTCGCCTCGTCGTAGTCGCGCCAGCTTCCTATGTCGTTGCCGTGCGCGAAAATGATCGTGTCGGTCTTCCCGGTTATGTTCGCCACGGTGTTCTGCCATTTGTCCTGGTCGNNCGCCAGNGTCTCTACCGACTTGCCCGAGACCGACAGGTGCCCCCAGGTGTGGCAGGCGAANTCCCAGCCTTCCTCCTTGACCGCGTCCGCGATCTTTTTCGCCTCGGCNACCTCCTCGTCCCAGTCAAAGTCCGGGTGCGCGTCGAGGTATGCCTTCTGGTCCGCGTCCAGGTTCTCGCCCGTCTTGTACGCCNCGTCGGTCCTGTAGCCGAACACTCCGTTGTATCCCGTCATNGCGATCAGCCCGCGGGCGCCCTTGTAGCATCCGTCAGGATGTTCCTCAAGGAAAGCGTTCAGGCGCGGCACGACGTCGTAGTCGCCCACGGATACATTTCCCGAAGCGTCCGTGTACTGGATCTTCACGTCGCCGTTTTCATCGAGCACCGCCTTGTCGCCGAAGCCCTTGCCGTCGTAGGAGTGGTAGTAGCTCCAGTCGTCGATCGACAGGACGTAGGGCTTCTTGTCGGCGGGCAGCAGCAGCTCTTTATTTTTCTCAAAGTACGTGCTGCCGTCCTCGTCGGTCTTCTCGACCACGAGGTCGCGCATGCGCACCAGCACGTAGCCTTTGTCGTACATCTGCTGGATGATCTTGTCGAACTCCTCGATCGTCGTCATCCAGGCGTTGANGCCCGCGACCTCGCCCTCGCTCCACTTCGTCGTATCGAACGCCCTGTCCGTATCGACGATCAGTGAATGGAAGAAAATGTGCGGCACCTGCGTTACGTCCTTCGCCTCAAGGTTGGTCTTCGCCGCGGTGTATTTGGCGATCGCCGCGATNAGCTCCGAATCCGTCTCGTAGTCGGGATCCGCCTTCAAAAGCTCTATCGCCGCGTCGTAGTCATAGGTGAGCGCGAGCGCGTCCGCCTCGGCGATCTTCGCGCGCTTGTCGAGGAGGGCCTGCTCCTCGGCGGCGACCTCCTGCTCTTTCGCTTCCTTCGCTTCGCGCCGCGCCGTGCTGTTCTTTACGCCAAGCGCGACCAGAAAAATNCCGGCCGCCGCGAATACCACGCAGGCCGCGAACGCCGCGAACTTTATNCTGCGGCGGCGCGCCATGGCCGCCTTTTTCCCGGTCTTCCTAGGTTTCTGCGGACTCCTGGCCGCCGCCCTGGCCTTTCCGCCGTTGCCGCTGCCGCCCGAAGCCCTGCGCTTCCCTGAAGCTTCTTTCGATTCTGACCCCTTGCCCATTGCTTCCCCAAAAATATTTTAAATCCCCTTGGCGCGTCATTTTTGAAAATGGCCGCCGCGAAGGTATTATGCCCAACCTGAGCCGGGCTTATTTACTATATTTAATGAATTTTCCCAAAAAAACAGTTCAAGCGCAAGTGTTTGGAATCCATTCATTTAAATATCATCGATTGCGCAGGCGCGATTAAAGGTCCGGCGCGTGCGGACGCCATCGCCCTTCCCCGCCGTGCCCTTTACATCGGCCGCCCCGCATGCTATCATCGCCTTGCCGGGGCTTTAAGCGGCGGGGAGACCCGAAAAGCCGCTAAAGATATCGGCCTTCGGATGCGCCAGCCCCCTCGCGAAAGCGATGGACTTCCGGAGAAAAAGAAGCAGAGTAGGATTCCGCGCGTAAAGTGCCGCCTGTACGGGGAGTTGACAGACGGACGAAAAGCCTTTAAGGCTTGCGGTGCGGCGTCCGCATCCCACTGCTGCATAAGTCCGCATCAGCCTTCTTTTGCAGTAGATGCCCCTCCGCCACGGCGGAGAATTGCCGCCCGAAAGCGGCGGCTTTCGATGAAAGGAGGCTTTTATTATGCTCAGCCGCATCAAATCTTCATTTGACGAATTGTCCAAGCCTAAGACTCTCGCATTCTGCGGGATCATGGGCGCGCTCGCCGTCGTCCTCTCCTACGTCGCGACCATCAACGTCGGCCCTTACGTCAGGATCGGCTTTTCGACCCTCCCCGCCCTCTTCGTCGCCGTCCTCTTCGGACCGGTCACGGGAGGCGTCTTCGGGGGGATGATCGACATCGTTAAGTACCTGCTCAACCCGACCGGGCCCTTCTTCTTCGGCTTCACGCTGAACGCCATCCTCACGGGAGTGATCCACGGCCTCTTCCTCTACAAGAGCCGATCCAGGTGCCCGCATCCTGCTCTCCCACCTCGTCGTGAAGATCTTCGTGAACATCCTTCTCGGCACGCTCTGGCTGAACCTCC
>Ga0065708_1040417_pt1 | contig 10409 bp, 10 predicted proteins | sample Hoacrofraction12_2_FD_59095 | JGI IMG/M metagenome (GOLD analysis project Ga0065708, IMG submission 59095) | Hoatzin crop microbial communities from Cojedes, Venezuela, sample from fiber fraction 12 v1 | ecosystem: Host-associated > Birds > Digestive system > Esophagus > Crop | place: Venezuela... | reverse complement strand
CCATCACCACGGAATATTATAAATCATTGGGACATTTTCGTGGAATAACTATTAAGACATTATCACGGAATAATCATAATCTAGCTTTTTTAAATTTCCATTTTCTTGACAAAAAATAGTATATAAGTATATAATTTTTATATAAGAAGGGTGAATTATATGGATGAAAATGTAACATTAAGTATAGATGATTTATTAGAAAAAGAATTTAAAATAGATGCTCGAGGCTATCGTCCTCAAGAAGTAGATCAATTTTTAGATATAGTTATAAATGATTATACTATTCATGAAAAAATGATTGATGCTCAAGAAAAAGCTATTGTAAAACTTACAAAAGAAAATGAAGATTTAAAAAAAGAATTACGTCGTATAAAAGCAAATATAGAAGCTGCTGAAACATCAGCAAGTAATACACAGGTAAGTAATATCGACCTTCTTAGAAGACTAAGTCAACTTGAAAAAGTTGTCTATGGTAAAACAAATGAAGAATAAAATTTAGTAGCAAATGCTGCATACTAGTTATGTAGAGGAAAGTCCAAGCTCACACAATCTGCGATGATTGTAGTGTTTGTGCTAGAGGAAAAAATAACTCTAGGTAGGAGAAATCCTAACGGCTTCGAAATAATCCTTAAAGGATTAAATTAGATATAAAAGTGCCAAAGAGACGATGCTAGAAAGTAATTTCTAGAGTGGAACGTGGTAAACCCCACAAGTGAGAAACCCAAATTTTGGTAGGGGAGTCTTTGCTAGGAATTGAACGATGCAAAGGACCTATAAATAGGTAGATAAATATTTGCTGCTCCATTAGGAGTACAGAACGTGGCTTATTAAAAATTTTATTTTTTTATTTATAATGAAAAGGAGTGAAAAATCTTGAATGAAATTGGCGAACTTCTTCGAACGACTAGAGAAGAATCTGGAATTAGTTTAGAAGAAGCCAGTGGTGATTTAAAGATTAAAACGATTATACTAGAAAACATTGAAGAGGGAAATATTGGTTCTTTCAAAGATATTTTTGCTCTAAAAGAAAACATTAAAAATTATGCTAAATATTTAGGTTTAGAAGAAACTAAAATAATTGATAATTTTAATGAATATTTATTTGAGTATACATCGAAAATACCACTAGATGATATCGAAAAAGCAATGAATGAACAAGAACATGAAGATGTTCCAAAAGAAATTGTTTCACCTTATACGACATCTGTAAAACCTGGTCCTAGTAAACTAGTAGTAGTTTTAATAGCACTTGGTGTAATACTACTAGTATTAATAGCATTTTGGTCGATAAGACAAGTAACAATTAATAATATGACATCTAATATAATAAATTATGCAAATAGTATGGGAGAGTAATTATGAAAAAAGAGAAAAAAGGTATGAATTTACCAAACAAAATAACATGTGTTAGATTAGTAATATCTGTAATAGTATTAATTATGCTATGCATTCCATGGAGTAATTTAGGAGTAGAATGGCCAGTATATAATGTTCTTGGTGTTGAAAATATTAACCTAAAATATATAGTGGCTGGTATCTTATTTGCTATTGGTTCTATTACCGATTTCTTAGATGGTTATATAGCTAGAAAAAATAATATGGTAACTGACTTTGGTAAAGTAATGGATGCTATAGCTGATAAAGTATTAGTAAATGGAGTATTAATTATCTTAGCTTATGATAAATTTATTCCTTTACTTATTCCAGTTATTATAATATCTCGTGATATCGTTGTTGACTCTATTAAAATGGTATCTGGAAGTAAAGGTAAAGTAGTAGCAGCATCATGGCCAGGTAAAATAAAAACAATCTGTATGATGATAGGAGTTACATTAGTATTCTTCTATAATATGCCTTTTGCTTTCATCGGTAGTGGAATTAGAATAGATTATTTATTTGTTTATGTTGCTACAATAATGAGCATCGTATCAGGTTGTCAATATTATATAGCAAATAAAGATTTTATCTTTTCTGAAATCTAAAATATAAGAATTTTAACTCAAAAAAAGCTTAAAATTCTTTTTTTGTCATAAAAAGTAAACAAAAACATTTGTTCGAAAAAACTGTTGACAAATACAGATTAAATATTATAAAATTAAGTTGTCATGAAGATTGGGAGGAAAAACATGAAAACAGAAAAAAATGATAAAGCACTAGATCAAGTTCTAGCAGATATTGAAAAACAATTTGGTAAAGGGTCAATTATGAAATTAGGATCAGATGCCCATTTAAATGTCGAAGCAACATCATCTGGTTCAATTTCTTTAGATATAGCTTTAGGAGTTGGTGGCTATCCAAAAGGAAGAATAGTTGAAATATATGGACCAGAATCTTCTGGTAAAACAACATTTGCACTACATGCAATTGCTGAAGCTCAAAAAAACGGCGGGCGTGCTGCATTTATTGATGCCGAACATGCTCTAGATCCAGTTTATGCTAGAAATTTAGGAGTTGATTTAGATAATCTACTTTTATCCCAACCAGATACAGGAGAACAAGCTCTAGATATCTGTGAAGCATTAGTAAAAAGTGGCGCTATTGATTTAATTGTTATCGATTCTGTAGCAGCTTTAGTACCACAAGCAGAAATAGAAGGTGAAATGGGAGACTCACATGTTGGATTACAAGCAAGACTTATGAGCCAAGCTCTTCGTAAATTATCAGGAGTCTTAAATAAAACTAAAACAACAGCTATCTTTATTAATCAATTAAGAGAAAAAGTAGGTGTCTTATTTGGTAACCCTGAAGTAACACCAGGTGGTCGTGCTTTAAAATTCTATTCAACAGTTAGAATCGAAGTTAGAAGAGCAGAACAAATAAAACAAGGTGATAAAGTAATAGGTAATAGAACTAATGTTAAAGTAGTTAAAAATAAAGTAGCACCACCATTTAGAACAGCATCACTAGATATTATGTATGGTGAAGGAGTATCTAAAGAAGGTGAAATAGTTGATTTAGCATCTGAAATAGGTATCTTAAATAAAAGTGGAGCTTGGTATGCTTATAACGGAGAAAAAGTAGGCCAAGGTCGTGAAAATGTTAAAATCATGCTAAAAGAAAATCCTGATTTAAGAGATGAAATCGAATATAAAATAAGAGAACATTATGATATCGTTGGTGATATGAAAAAACCAAAAGCTAAAAAAACACCTAAAATAAATGAAGAAACTGGTGAAGTAGAGGAGTAATCCTCTTTTTTCTTTATACTTGAAAAACTTAGATAATTTTCATATAATAAATTTATAGATGATTAGATTGTCATAATTTTTCTATAAATAAGATTTTGGAGGTAAAAAAATGGAAAGAAATCCTGGTGCAATAACATCACCATTCGCCATTTTAGCCTTTGTAATTGGAATCATTTTAGGTATTATTATAATTTTAGTTGTCAATTATATTCGTAATAAAAGCGAAGAAAAGAAAGCAACTAACTTAATTGATCAAGCAAAAAAAGATGCTGAAAAGCAAAAAAGAGATACTCTTCTTGAATTAAAAGAAGAATCATATCGTTTAAAACAAGAAACAGATAAAGAAGTAAAAGAAAAGAAAGCTGAAATAAAAGAGTCTGAAGAAAGACTTTTACAACGTGAAAAAAATCTTGATAACAGAGAAGAAATGTTACAAAAACGTGACACAATGTTAGATCAAAAAGATAATAATTTACTTTCTAAAGCTAAAGATTTACAAGATAAAGAAGCTAAAATTGACGAACTTATGAAAAGTGAGTTAGAACAATTAGAAAAAATAGCTAAATTTTCTAAAGAAAAAGCTCATGATATGATTATGAAACGTGTTGAAGAAAACATGTCGCTAGAAATAGCTAATTATATTAAAGAACAAGAAGCAGAAGCTAAATTAAAAGCTAATGAAACTGCTAAAAGTTTAATCGTTTCTAGTATGCAACGTTATTCAAATGATGTTGCTAATGAACAAACAGTTAGTACAATTACGTTACCAAACGATGAAATGAAAGGTCGCTTAATTGGTCGTGAAGGAAGAAATATTAGAACAATAGAATCTGTTACTGGTGTTGACTTAATTATTGATGATACTCCAGAAGCAATTGTCATTTCTTCATTTGATCCATTAAGAAGAGAAATAGCTAAAATAACTATTGAAACTTTAATTAAAGATGGACGTATTCATCCAGCTAGAATTGAAGAAGTTTATGATAAAGTATCTAAAGACATTAATGAAAAAATTACCGAAATGGGTAATGATGCTTGTTATGAACTTGGTTTATCTAAAGTAGATCCTAAAGTTGTTAATTTAATTGGTAAATTACATTTTAGAACTAGTTATGGCCAAAATGCTTTACAACATTCTAAAGAAGTAGGTCATCTTTGTGGTTTAATGGCAGCTGAATTAGGAGAAAATGTTCAATTAGCTAAGAGAGCTGGTTTATTACATGATATTGGTAAATCTATTGATTTTGAAGTTGATGGAAGTCATGTTGAACTAGGTGAAGAAATAGCTAAAAAATATCATGAAGATCCAGTTGTAATTAATGCTATTAAATCTCATCATGGCGATGCTGAACCAACTAGTATTATTGCAATCCTTGTTCAAGTTGCTGATACCTTATCTGCAGCAAGACCAGGAGCTCGTAATGATTCACTTGAAAACTATATCAAAAGACTTGAAGAATTAGAAGAAATTGGTAATAGTTTTGAAGGTGTTGAAAAAACATATGCAATGCAAGCTGGTAGAGAAGTCAGAGTAATGGTTAAACCAGATGAAGTTGATGACTCAACAAGTTATAAAATAGCAAGAGAAATGAAAGAAAAAATTGAAAATGAATTACAATATCCAGGGACAATCAAGATAACAGTAATTCGTGAAACAAGAGCTCAAGAAGAAGCAAGATAATTGCTTCTTCTTTTATAATAGAAAAAATGTCTATCTCTAGACATTTCCTCTAACTTCCATAATAACAGGTAAAACAATAGGTCTTCTACCGGTTAAACCTGTTATATAAGGATGTAATTCTAAAATTATTTGATTCTTTAAATCTGTATAACTATAAGTATTTTTACTTAAGAAATTATTTACTATCTCTGTTGTTTTATTTTCAATTTGTTGAATTAATTCTGTATTTTCATTTACTAATACAAACCCTCTAGTAGTAATATTAGGTTTAATAAGTAATTTCCTTGTTAATGGATTAACATTTAAAATTGTAATTAATATTCCGTCACGACTCATTAACTTACGATCTTTAATTACAACCGAACCAACTTCACCAATACGAGAACCATCTACATAAACATCTCCAGCTTGTATTTTAGGTCCTCTATGAACACCTTTATCATCCATTATTAAAGATTCACCATTATTACATATATAAATATTTTTTGGATTAACATCACAAGAGGAAGCAATTTCTTCATGCTCTTTAAGCATTCTATACTCACCATGCATTGGCATAAAATATTCTGGTTTAATAAGTCTTAACATTAATTTTAATTCATCTTGTTTAGCATGCCCTGATGTATGAACATCACTAAATTCAGAATTAGTTATTACTCTAACACCTTTTAAATATAATTTATTAATAACTCTATTAACAGAAGCTGCATTACCAGGTATTGGATTAGATGAAAATACAACTAAGTCATCTGGTAATAATTGAATTTGTTTATGAGTACCATTCGCTATTCTAGATAAAGCAGCAAGTGGTTCTCCTTGAGAACCAGTACATAAAATACATATCTCATAATTCTTTAAACTCTTAGCTTGATTAGCATCAATAAATACTGATTTATCAGTTAATAGTCCATTATTTAAAGCAATATTAGTAGCAGTTTCCATACTACGACCAAATACTACTATCTTCCTATTATTCTTACGACAAGTTTCTACAATATGTTTAACACGGTAAATATTAGAAGCAAATGTCGCAATAATAACTCTTCCTGTATAACCATTTATTATTGAATTTAACATTTCATCAACAGAGTTTTCACTCTTCGAAAAACCTTCTACTAAAGCATTAGTACTTTCACTAATTAATAATTTAACACCTTCAGAACCAATTTTAGCTATCTTTTGAAAATTAGCAACTGGACCAATAGGTGTAAGATCGAATTTAAAATCTCCAGTATGGAATATTGTTCCATTAGGAGTATGAAGAACTATACTAAAACAATCTGGTATAGAGTGTGTAATAGATATGAATTCAACACTAAAATGTTTAGTTTTAATAATTGAATCCTCATTAACTTCTACAAGATTATTATAACCAATATTTCGATCTTCTAATTTATTTCTAATTAAATCAATTGAAGTACGAGCACCATATATAACAGGTATATTAACTGCTTGTAATAAAAAAGGTATCCCCCCAATATGATCTTCATGACCATGGGTAATAAATAAACCCTTAATCTTACTTTCATTTTGTTTTAAATAGGTTACATCTTGAATAACATAATCAACACCAAGTAAATCACTTTCAGGGAATATAACACCAGCATCAATTATAATTATTTCATCTTTATGAGTAAAAACATACATATTTTTACCTATTTCACCAAGACCACCTAAAGCAACGACAGACGTAAAGCTGTCTTTATTATTCATAAAAATCTTCCTTTCAAAAAAATAAAATATAAGTTCTTCGCTACCTAAATTATATAATATTATTTAGAAAAAGTCTAGTTACTTGATGAATTTAATAAAAAAGTTTGTTATACTTAAATGGGTGAAGAATATGGGACTTTTTGATAAATTAAAAAATATTATAAATAAGAAAAAAGAAGTAGTAGAAGATATAAAAAATGAATATGAAGTAGAAGACTTAGATGAAATAAAAGAATCTTCTATACCTCCAAAAAAAGAAATAGATTTAGATATCGATGATGATAACGAAGATGACTTTGAAGAAGATGATTTTATTTCTGATGAAGAAGAGGAAGAAACAGAACCAGAACTAGATATGGACTTAGATGATGATGGTGAAGATGATTTTGAAGAAGCTGACTTTATTGAAGATGAAGAATGGGCAGAATTTGTAAAAGAACATCAAAATGATAAAAAAATCGCCGAAGCTCGTGAAATAGATAGCTATGATAAAGGTCTTTCTAAAACACGTAAAGAATTCGTTTCTAAATTAAGTACATTAGGTATAAAACATACTAAAATAGATGAATCTTATTATGAAGAATTAGAAGAATTACTTATTAATGCTGACGTTGGTGTTAATACTGTAATGGCTTTTATGGACCGTCTAAGAGAACGTGTAAAAAAAGAAAAAATAACTGATACTAATTACTTAAATGAAGTTATTATAGATGAATTATTTATTATATATGTTGATAATGAATCTTTAACAGATAAAATTAATATGGCTGAAGAAGGACCTACTGTAATTCTTATGGTCGGCGTAAACGGAGTTGGTAAAACAACTACTATAGCTAAATTAGCATATAAATATATAAATGAAGGTAAAAGAGTAATGATGATAGCTGGTGATACTTTTAGAGCAGGTGCTGTAGAACAACTAAAAGAATGGGCAGAACGTACAGGTGCTGACTTTTATGGTAAAGAAAATACAGATCCAGCAGGAGTTATATTTGATGGCTTAGTAGAAGCTAAACAAAATAATGTTGATATTGTCTTAATAGATACAGCTGGTCGTCTACAAAACAAAGCTAACTTAATGAAAGAACTAGAAAAAGTAAATAAAGTAATAGGTCGTCATATTGAAAATGCTCCTCATGAAACATTACTTGTTATCGATGCAACTACTGGTCAAAATGGAATTAGTCAAGCAAAAAGCTTTAAAGAAATAACTAACATAACAGGTATAGTATTAACTAAATTAGATGGTACTGCTAAAGGTGGTATTGTCCTAGCTATTAAAGATGAAGTTAATATTCCAGTAAAATTTATTGGTTTAGGAGAAAAAATGACTGATTTAAAAACCTTTGATATTGAAAATTATATATATGGTTTATTTAAGGATATGATGTAATGAAAGATTTTATTTATTATAATAATTTATTTGATATATATGGTGATTTACTTACTGAAAAAGAAAAAGATAATTTTAAAGATTATTATGAAGAAGATTTATCATTAGCAGAAATAGCTGATAATAAAAATATAAGTCGTAGTGCTGTTCAAAAAATGTTAAAAAATGTCTTAGATAAATTAAATTATTATGAAAGCTCTTTACGTATATATGAAAAAAAACTAAAACTATCAGAATCTCTTAAAATAAATGATATAAATAGCTTAAAAGAAGAAATTAAAAGGATACTTAACTAGTATTCTTTTTTAAAAAATTTTGATATTATATATTAAAGGTAGGTAGAGAATATGAAAGGTAAAATAATAGTTGTTGAAGGAACAGATTGTTCTGGTAAAGAAACCCAAACATCACTATTAGTTCAAAGACTTCGTAAAATGGGTAGAAAAATCGAAAGATTAAGTTTTCCTATGTACGATACTCCAACAGGTAGAATAGTAGGAGGTCCATATCTAGGTAAACCTCATATAGGAGAAGGCTATTTTAAAGAAGGAGCAGCTAATGTCGATCCTAAAGTAGCAGCACTATATTATGCAGCAGATCGAAGATATAATAAAAAAATAATTGAAGAATACTTATCCCAAGGAATTGATGTTATCTTAGATCGCTATGTTGAAAGTAACATGGGACATCAAGGTGGTAAAATATTTGATAAAGAAGAAAGATTAAAATTATATCAAAGTCTATATGACTTAGAATATGGTTTCTTAGAATTACCAAAACCAGATTTAACTATCTTCTTATATGTTCCTTATAAAAAAGTAGCAGAACTAAAAAAAGGAAGAAGAGAGCCAGCAGATCAACATGAAGCAAGTCCTTTACATATCAGAAATGCCGAACACGCTTATTTAGAATTAGTAGAACTTCATAACTATAAAAAAATTAATTGTATAGATAAAAATAAAAAAATGCGTGATATAGAAGAAATTAATGATGAAATATTTGAAATAGTAAAACAAGAACTAGATATCTAATTCTTGTTTTTTGACACTTTTTCTTTTAAAACCTCTTGATATATATATATATTAAAATAAAGTAAAGAATAGGAGTTTAAGATATGAAAAAATATTTATCATTTTTAATAATTTTATTGTTAAGTTTTTGTGTTAGCGTTCATGCAGAAGATTCAAGTTTAAAAATTAAAAGTATTACTATTGATTCTAAATCAGATGATGTAGAAGAAATAGAAAAACCTACTTATGAAGGACTAGATGTCAATTTATCAGTTAGAGTATTTGAAGAAAATGATTATATTAAATATAAAATTGAAATTGAAAATACTAGTTCATCAGAAGTAACATTAGATATGTCTGATTTAGGAATTACTAGAACAGAAGAACAATCTAAATGGTGTTGGGAATATCCTTCAGCACCATTAGAAGAACTTTCTCCATTAGCATCTTCTAAATTAGCTGCCTCTAGTAATGGAGCACTTATAAATTATACAAATTCATGTGATGTTCCAGAAGAAGAAAAAGAATATTATCCATCTGATATAAAATTCGAATTTGATTCAGAAGATGCATGTAATTCATTTTTAGATGAACAAGATGCACCTAGTTATGTTACATGTGTTAAAAGAGTTATCACTGAAGGTGACCATATGACATATGAAGTAACTGGCGAAACAACTATAAAAGGTAATGGAACAGGTATAATTTATGTTACTATTACTTATGATGATGCTAAAGATAATACAGATGGGTGTAATGTATCAACCGAAAATGAAGATTTAAATGTAAGTTATTTACTTAACTTAAGTAATAATGAAGAAAATCCAAATACTAAAACAGGTATTAGTATTATTATATCTATTTTAATAATTACTATAATATCTATTATTTTATTAAATAAAAATAAAAGTATTCAAAAATATACTGCAGTAATAGTATTAGCACTAGGATTAACAGGATTAATTACAATATATTCAGTAAATGCAGTATCTGATAACAAAATAAATATTAATGCTAATGTTGAAATCGGCTGTAAAGGATATCATGTATATTTAACAGCATCTATTAGTAAAGATATTCCTTTAAGTGATGATGATTTTAATCAATTTGATAGTTATATGTTACATCCATTCTACGACAATGATTATGTTGTTGTAATTGATTATGGAATTTATGAACCTGGTAAAGAAGTTACGATTGATGATGTTAAATGTTATTCTTCATTATTAGATCATTACTGGTATTTTCCTATCATTACAGAAAATGAATGTGATGAAAGAGCAATGAATTGTGTTAATGAAATAGGGTGGACAGAGACACCATTAACAATAATAATGCCAGAACATGATGCTGTATATGCAATTGATATGAAAAAATGATTGTAAATTAAATAGTTAGGAGTCATAAAGACTTCTTTTTTTGTT
>Ga0065708_1040416_pt1 | contig 10410 bp, 7 predicted proteins | sample Hoacrofraction12_2_FD_59095 | JGI IMG/M metagenome (GOLD analysis project Ga0065708, IMG submission 59095) | Hoatzin crop microbial communities from Cojedes, Venezuela, sample from fiber fraction 12 v1 | ecosystem: Host-associated > Birds > Digestive system > Esophagus > Crop | place: Venezuela... | reverse complement strand
GTCGGTAACGAATCCTTGCAGCGAGAACCTCTTCGGCTGCTGGTTTTTTATCAGCTTCGCTATTCCCACGCCTCCCGTGTGCGTGCCGTATATGAATACGCGTTTGGTTCCGCCAGTGCGCATAGAGTCGTAGAGGTATTTTATGAGTATTCTAAATGCCCCCATCACCACGGTTGCCACCACTGCCGATAGTATTATCTCGCGGTAGGAGATGTAGCAGAAGAGGTAGGCGATGTCGGGACTTATCCTCACCAAACAGCACGCCAAGGCAGCCAGGGCGTTGGCCTCCGCGATTTTCATCAGGTCGGTAAACGATGAGTATCTGAACACCCCGAGGTAGGTTCGGAATATTCTGAACGCTGCCAAGTAGAAAATCAGGAAGAAGCAGTATTTTAGGAGGATGCCCCAGAAGTGAGTCGTAACGCTCATCGCGCGGAACACGAAGTAGTGAGCCACGTATCCCGATGCAATCACTATGAGGCAGTCCAACAAAAGAATGCACCAATACGGTAGCGCATTCTTGCTGAAATACCAGTTTTTTAACTTGTCAATCATGGTCTATTAATTGTCAATTATCAACTTTTCGATTTAGCGAGGGCAAAGTAAGCTTGCTTACTCTGCCGAGCGTGAGGAAAGTCGGCGAAGCCCATTATCAATTGTCATTTGGCAAATTGTGTCCACAATTTGCCGCACTTCTTCTTCGCTCACACATGGTCCGCTGGGCAGGCATAGTCCTCTTTTGAATAATGATTCCGACACTCCATTAGTGTAAGCCGGTGCATTTTTATACACAGGCTGTTTATGCATAGGTTTCCAGAGAGGTCTTGCCTCCACGCCGGCCTTGTCGAGGCCCATTCTCATCGCCTCCACGTTGCGGTTGGGCTCGCAGTCGGTATGTGTCTCCGATGCCTGGTGCACCACTCCTGCGGCGCCTCCCACGGCTCCTTTCACCACCGTCTTGTATGCGTCCTCCTCGCCTTTCACCATCAGGTTTTCATCGAGAGTAACGGTGATGAGCCAGTAGTTGGAGTCGAATTCATCCGAGGGAGCGAGATGCACGTCGATGCCTTTCACGTCTTTCAGCAGCTCGGCATAGAGTCGGCAGAGCTTTTTATGGTGTGCAATATGCTCGTCCACCACTGTCATCTGTCCTCTTCCGATGCCGGCGCAGATATTGCTCATTCTGTAGTTGTATCCTATCTCCTCGTGCTGGTAGTAGGGGTAGCTCTCGCGTGCCTGCGTGGCATAAAACATAATTTTGTTCTTCGTCTCCTCGTCGGGGCATATCAGCGCGCCGCCGCCCGAGGTGGTAATCATTTTGTTGCCGTTGAACGACAGCACTCCGTATTTTCCGTATGTGCCGCACACCTTGCCTTTATATCTTGAGCCGAGGCCTTCGGCGGCATCCTCGATGAGGGGGATGTCGTATTTCTTGGCCACAGCCATCAGCTCATCGATTTTCGCCGGCATACCATAGAGATACACTGCCATTATCGCCTTCGGCTTCTTGCCTGTCTTATCGATGCGGTCGGCGATGGCTTTGTCTAAAAGCTCCGGGTCCATGTTCCAAGTCTCTTCTTCCGAGTCAACGAACACCGGAGTGGCTCCGAGGTATGTTATCGGGTGCGATGAGGCGCAGAAGGTGAAGCTTTGCACCATCACCTCGTCGCCCGGACCCACGCCGCAGGCTATCAGTGCCAGATGCACGGCAGCGGTGCCTGCCGATAGTGCCACCACTTTCTTGTCCTCTCCCACAAACTCTTCCAAGTCGGCCTCAAAGCCGTTCACGTTGGGTCCTAAAGGCACCACCCAGTTGGTGTCGAATGCCTCCTGTATAAATCCCATCTCCTTGCCCGACATGTGGGCAAGGCACAAATAAATCCTTTTATTGCTCATGGTTGTTACTTGTTCTGTTTATACTAACTATTTCTCAATTTTGGCCGCCAGCATTTTCTCCACTGCTTTAAAGTCGGTCATTTGTGCTATCTCTTCTGGCTCAAACGAAACCTCGAATTCCTCCTCGAGTCCGAGTATCAGGTTGAGGTGGTTCATTGAGTCCCAAGTAGCGCAGTTCTTCTGCGATGTCTCTTCATCGGCATTGTCGATGCCGAAGGTGTCATTCATAATTTCTAAAATTTTCTCTTTCATTTTCTTCTGTAATATATTACGGTTTTTTCTGCAATTCCATTAGCAGCTAATCCCTATTTGTTCATATCGGGTGCAAAGATACTAATTTTTTTACAATTTGACAAGCAAAACACAAAAAATCTTACATTTCATCTTGTTTCTAAATTGTTGTTTCAGGCATTACACCGATTTTAATTTTATTCTCTATCTCTGCCAATATATCGCATTCCAATTCCTGTGTTTCAAGAGAAACTATCAAGGAGTATCTAATTTTTCCCTCTATTTTCTTGTTTTTCCACCAACCAGAAGCAGGATATACAGCGATTTTGTTGCATAAGGCCAAATCTGCAGCTGTTGTTGTCAAGAAGTCTTTGTGAACAGACCCCTTCATTCTCCCATTTGGACCAATTTCCCATTTCAAGGCACCAGCAACAATTGGTTTCTCTATTGGTTCTTCATCATCATTACTCTTGCTCAACCTGTTTTTAAACTGATTCAGTTCTTCGTTTGGTCTGCACATTTCAAATTTCAATCTTGCCGAGGCATAATTGTATTTATCGAATTTACCTGGCATAGGTTCAACAAAATAAGACAATGTAACAGTTATTTTCACATCTTTATCTCCCAATTGCAAAAGCGTTTCGATAGGCCAAGGTAACTCATAAATATGCATTTCATTATATTTTAGACTTTTGCCACTTTTAACGTAAGGGGAGATTTCTTGCTGTGATATGAAAGTAACACCCAGCTGGTTACTATATAGCATTTTTTCTAAATTTGGGACTCCATAGCCACAAGTTCTCAAACGATCTTTTATATCTGGAAAATCACTTTTCATTTGATTTGACCAATCAGCCGTATGGACGAACAATCCTCTTATCGTTTGCGGCCAATATTCGGGATGCTCTGAAGCAACAATTGCAGCATATCTTGATGCCAAGGCCACAGCCGGACTTGTTCCGCAATAACTGTCGAACAATTTTATATTGGTTGATGATGGCGCAAGAATTTCAAGGTCTGGATTTGTACAATACCTATATGGACTTTGTCCTTGTCCCTCGTCTGTTAAATTACCTCCTTCCATTAATATTTCAGGCTTTATGGGCAATGCCTTGTTGTTTTTCCAAGGCATGGATGTTGTGGAAAAAGGTGAAAGTCCGAACTTTGGTGCTACTACATTTTTATTCTCCGAGGTAATTACTTTCTCTGTGTATGCCCCTACAGTAAGTACATTCCAGGCTTCAGAAGGTGTAGATACACAGGTATCTTGATTAGATTTAGGATATGCAGATATCGTATTATCATTCACGTTTATATTTCCTGCACTGATAAGCAACATCCTGCCGTTTTCCTCTGCGGCAATTTTATCAAGTGCGCAAGCCCACGAAGAGTTGCAATCTTTTTCCATGCAATTATCACCTGTAACAGCAGAAACAAAGATAAGTCTCTTCTCTGGTTTATGTATCTCCATCAAACTGACTGCTTGTTGGGAATATAAAGGCCAAAACTTTTTGTCATTTCCATAATTAGGCGACAACAGTTTCACAGAACACAGTCTGTATCCACACTCTCGTATAGCATCTTGCTTAACAAGATAGTCATTTAAATCACCAAAAACAGCAGTTCCGGCCATTAGTGTTCCATGGTTTTTCCTATCTTGAATTCCCCATTCGTCAACAACCGTTAAACAATCCTGTGGATTTATTATCCCTCCTAAGATAGGATGTTCGAAATTCACGCCTGAGTCTATAATACATAAATAGAGGTCTGCCTCTTGCGGGTATTTAAAATCCTTTTGTATCATTTCAGCCCATTCCTCTTGAGCCTTTGAATTCTCTTCAGTTATAAAGCCCGATAACGTTACGGAAGGTGAAAAAGCTTTTATATCATTTGAGGAAGCCATGATATATTCAAGGTCATCTCTATTGGCACATATAGACCACACTGTCGTATCGTTGAATTTAAATGTTTGTCTATATTCCAAATTCATACAGCTAAATAGCTGTTCAATTCCTTTATTTTGGTCATCATCTTCATTATTTACAGAAAACCAACATTCCAACCATTCTCTGGTATCTTTTGGCATTCTGTCTGGTTTGCCAATCCATAAGTCTTCTAACACAACATTTCTGATAGACTGTATCTCTGAAATCAGTTGGTCATTTCTTGGCTTTTTTATATCATCTGATTTAGAATCGGAATCCGTCGGGCTTGAATTTTCATACTCATTATATTTCTTAATAAGCCAGTTCTCATTCTTTTTGTCTATCATCACAGTGGCCGAAACCACTTTATCCTTATCATCATTGCTATTACTACATCTTATGTTAAGAATACGTCCAACACTTTTAATGTCAATCTTATCTATGGGAAGAGGTTCGTTTTTAAAAGATTGCAACCGAAGCAATCTGTTTTCCCGACCTTTCCCATTTGTGATTTGATTTACTTTTTCGTTATCACGTCGTAGGGTATCAGCATACATATTTCTAATTAGTCTTGCATGCTCTACACCTTTGGATTGGGTCTTGTTACTAACAATGCTTTTGGGGGTATAATCTTCCCTTTGAATATAATCAGTAATGTCTATATGTTTTATTTTCATAGGTAAATTATGCTATCGAATATTTTTGTTGCTTTTCTTTCTGTATGTTTATAAGCATCTCTGCCGATATATTTTTATCGCTCATAATAGTCTCTTTAATTGCATCATTACATATATTGCATATTTCAGCATGACTGAGGCCTATGAACTTATCCGCAACTGTTTTATATTCAGTGGCAGACAGTCTGTCGGCAAGTTTTAAATTAAGCAGCTGTTGAATTTGCTGTGCAGAGGGCAAAGCGAAATGAATCACATCATCAAATCTTCTGAACAATGCATTATCGAGCATTTCTGTATGATTCGTAGCCGCCACTATGATGCTCTCTGTAGCAGTACGCTCCATAAACATAAGAAAAGATGTCAATATACGTCTCATCTCCCCCACTTCATTATCCCTGGTGCGGTCGCTGCCGATGGCATCAAACTCATCGAAGAGATACACGCCCTCATTCTTGTCTATTATATCAAACACTTGGCCTAGATTAGCACTCGAAGCACCCATATATTTGGTAATAACACGGTCGGTTCTTATCAAATATAGCGGAAGGTCGGTTTCTGTGGCGATAACACTCGCAGTCATCGTCTTGCCTGTACCAGATGGACCACCAAGCAAAATCTTATTCCTGTTCTGCAAACCATGGCGTTGTAATCGTCTCCGTTCACGATATTCTAATATAACACGCTCTATCCTGCCTTTGTTTTCATTCGACACAATAATTTCGTCAATGGTCACTCGGTCATTGACTCTCATTATCATATCACCCATAGCACTATTCATAAATTGCACTATTGGCAGATGGTTTGTATTCACTCTCCCTTGGTTGGCAATATCCTTAATGCTATTGGCCACAATTGTATGACCAGCTTTCGCCTCTTGTGCGGCTATCTGTAACGATACGGTATAAAAGAGCTCATTATCCTTTTTATAATGAGCATCGATTAATGATATAATTTTGTCAGATATAGCCATTTCCTTTTGTTTTGAAGATTCACTTTAGTGCAATATTTAATTGTATATAGGTTTGAATTTTGTTACAGATCTGTCTATTCGGTTGCAAAATTACACATTTTTCTCAAACTTTGTATCCTATTACGCAAAAAATAACATTTTTTATATTTCTTGCACTAACGCTGGAACGGCGCATAATTACCAATTATCAACTTGCGATGCAGTATCTGCAGGCGCAGACTCTTCCGAGACTTCTCCTGCGCCCTCAGCTCGCGCAAGCGAGCACACCTCTCAAATCTCAAATCTCAACTTGAAAATATTCTTTCACCTCCCTATCTTCACCTAATGTCAGCTCATACTCCGCAGCCCCGTCCTCATTGCGTGATATGAGTTTAAATCCCATGCGGTCGTAAAAGTCTTTCACTTGCGAGTTTTTCAGTGTCGGCAGATACTGCGCTTTCACTTTCGTGATGCCCTCGTCTTTGAGCTGATTCAGCACAGTGTTGAGGAATGCCTCTTCGATGCCTTTGCCGAGAATGCGGCAGCTTAGCAGCATCGTGTCGATAGTGGCGGTGGTGCTTGCGGCATCGGCAGAACTGTCGGCAGAATTCTGCTTTGTGGCGATTATCGCCCCCGTGATGCCGTTGTCGCCGAATTTGTCGCTCACGCTGACGCACCACACTCCTGCCCCGTCAGCGGCGAATGACTTAATGTCGGCTTCTGTGTAGCGGCGGGTGGTAAGGTTAAACTGGTTTGTCTTTTGCGTCATTTGCGCTATTCTCGGCGTGTTGAAACCGTCGGCACGCTGTATTTTCAGGTGGATGTCAAGACTTCGCAGGTAGTCGCTGAAGTCGGTGAATTTGCTCTGCTCCTCCGCCCTTTTCGCATTCGCCTTATACTGCTCCGTCTTTTTTCTGTCCTCCTCGGTGAGGCTGTAGAGAGCGAAATAGTCGTCGGTGATTTGCTTGAAGAATGCCGGCAACTCGTATGGCTGCGCGGGGAAGTCGGGCACTGCCACCATCGGCAGCATCTGTTTTATCAGCTCGCGCTCCGTGGGGTTGTCGTCGATAAACACCATGCTGTCCAAGCCGATGTTGAGCTCCGTCGCCAAGGCTTTGATGTTCGATGCCTTGTCTTCCCAGTTTATTCTGTAGGCCGAGATATAGTCTTTGTTCAGCACGATAAACGGGTTTTTCTGCCACGCCTCAAGCACGTCGGCCTCGTTGTTTTTGCTGCACACAGTGAGGATGACGCCCGTTTTGCTCAACTCCGCCAGTGCCTCCTGGAAATACAGGAACGCCTTGCCAGGGTAGTCGCCGCCGATTTTGATGCCTTCGATGCCATCTTCGCCGAGCACGCCGCCCCAGAGGGTGTTGTCGAGGTCGAGGACGATGCATTTTTTCCTCTTCGACTCTATCTCCTCCATCCTCCGCGCGTACCATTTCTTGAAGTCTTTGGCGAGCCTCGGATTTATCGCCGCCTGCGATATGAAATAGAATTTCCAGTCAATCCACATCGAGCGGTCGTAGCGACTGAGGAAGTCATCGGTATGCAATACTTGCACGTTCGAATGGCTCCGTGCCGCTTCCGCCGCCTTGCGGTTGAACCCGTCGATGGCGAGGCGTAGCGAGTTGTCGCCTTTCACCGCCTCAATGCCGTAGAGGTCGGCGAGCGTGAATATCACCACCGCCTTGTCTTGCGGCATCCTCTGCCACACCATCTCGAATTTCTGCCAGTATCCCTCCACCTCGGCGGTCAGCGCCGCCCGGTCGTACTTGAAAGGCACTTGGTAAAACCACACATACACGTCGGCGTCCTGCGGCACCTGCGATATGTCGTCATACCCCGAATACTCCGTCTCCTTGCTCCCGAAGAGCTGCTCTATGGTATTGTTTCTAAAAATAAATGTTTTCATAATATTGAATCACGATAATGACTTTTAAAATACAGCTTCCTCGCCTATTCATTTTCACATCATTTTCCTTGCCGGAACGCCGATATAAAGAGTTTTATCTTTGGTCTTTCTCGTCAATAGACTTGAAGCTGCAAGGCGCACCTCGTTTCCAATTTTTACCCCTTGCAGCACAACCGACTGCGCTCCAAAGAAATTCTGATTCTCCATTTGTGTGCCGCCAGAAATTCTTACTCCAGGCATAACCACGTTATACTTTCCAAATACGACATCGTGTCCAACTGAAGAACAAAAATTCAACACATTGAAATCTCCAATTGTTATATTTACCGAAAGCACTGTATTTTGACAAATTATATTCCCCTCTCCTATTTTCACCAACTCGCGTTTCAGGAACACGGTGGAGGGGTCGATGAGGTTGGGGAATTCGATATTTTTGTTTACGATTTTCTCCCTTACGGCTTTCACAGTTTTCGGCGAGCCGATAGCAATGGCGATGGCGAGAGGTTTGTCAACGGCATTGAGGTCGTCAGCATTGCCTATCACTGGCCCCATGTCGGTCATAAAACCTTTTTCGTGTCCGTCGTCGTAGAAGCCGATGAAGTTCCATTGCGGCTCCGACTCGTTTATTCTCTCTATCAGGCACGCCACTTCGCGGCCGAAACCGCCGCATCCGTAAATCGCTATATCTTTCATTTCATTACTATTTTTACTTTCCTATTTCTCGGAAGACCAAGCCTCCCTTTCAGGCATCTCGGATTCCCCTCCACCTTTCGGCTGCAAAGATACTGCATTTTTGCGACACCGCAAAATATTATTCCGATTTCTTTCCGTCTCTCCTCGCCATATCCTTATCTTTTTATATTCGGCAGGGCACCAAATCTTCCGTTGCGGTATGTTTGGGCAAAATCCTTTATCTCATCGATTCCCTTAAACTCCACGAGCGAATAGAGGTCGGAAGAGCCGTCTTCTTTCTTTTCGACAAACCAGAAGTTGTCTTTGCGCAACAGGTCGTCAATCATATAAAGAAAGTAGTCGCTGTGAGTGGATATAAGCAACTGGCTGTCGTTTTTCTCCTCCAAGAACCCCTCAAGCATATATTCCGACAGGTCGGGATGTATCGAAGTCTCAAACTCATCAATCATCAGGAAAGAGTTCTTCTTTACTGTGGAATAAATCGACGACTCCATTCCCAACACTTTTTTCGTTCCGTCGCTCTGCATCGAATAGCCGAATTTATAATTCTCCTCGCCTCTCGCATTTTTTACTGAATGAATGAATTCCAACGAGCCTTCCTCAAAGAATTTGCCTCTTTTCGCAACTGTGTTAAACTCATTTATGTTAAAATCCGACTTTTTCAAGAAATCAACGATGTAATTGTGGAAATCGTTGTCACTATCCAAAAGGTCGATGCTGCTTTTCAATAGGTCCGTGCTTTGGTCAACTAATTTGGCGAACGAGCCGTTCATCCACACCCTCACCTCGTCGATGAGATTAAGACTGACATTCACTTTCGACCTTGCAGCAAAAACCGACATATTGACGAGACAATACACCCGAAACGTTGTCTTCTCGATATCGTCGATTTGTATAATTGACTCATTAAACTCAATCACCGATTTTCCCCCGTCGTATGTGCGACGGAAAAGGAAAACCGGTTCATCACCGTCATAAAAAGACAAGAATTCTTTGGTGACGATTTGTCTCGTCGTCTCGAGTTCATAGATATACCTTTTGCCGTTCACCCAGAACTTCACTGTATATACAGAGGGCATATAAGGCGTTTCCAGGTCGAGCTTGAACGGCTCTATGCAAATCTTGTCGCCGTCTGCAATTGTAACATTCTCCCAGAAGCGCCTCAAGGCATTTATGGCCTTTAACAAATTGCTCTTCCCTGAGGCGTTTGCGCCATACACGACACCGAGACGCAACAGCCTCGTGCCGTCGGGCATAGTCCTCACGTGGCTCGAATCCATAAACGTGTCGTCCACAGCCTCAAAACTGAGAGTCACCTCATCCTTATATGACAATACGTTCTTAAACGTTATTTCTTCAATCATAACTCAATCAATTAATCTTGCTGCAATCTTCCGCCTTTCGGCTGCAAAGATACTGCTTTTTTGCGACACTGCAAAATATATTTGCTATGATATTACCACTTTACTAATTTGGTGCATATCCACCTGTTCGTCACAATCGAAATTTCTATTATCAAAGACTACATAGTTTATACCATCATCATATAATGAGCTTGTAAATGAAATTCCGTCAGCATTAGTTTCAATTCTTATGTATTCGGTAATATATTGTGTTGGTAAATATTCCAGCGTTGTATCATCTATTCTCCGCATTGGTTTTGACAAATCAGCGGCTATTTTATCGAGTAATTCTTCGCATATAGCACCCGTGTAAGAGTCATCATAAATTGAAGAGAAAGGACTTAGCTTTTTGGAAAAAGCAACAATTTTCAATCTTTTATTTGACCTAAACGTAGCTGTACACACCATATCTAAATACACAGCTCTGGCTTCATAATATGTTGTCTCTTTATTATTAGATAAATATAGATAAGGTATTCCACCTACATTTGCTCTCCCCGGTTTCGATTTATCAGCAGGAGGCATATTCATCTTATCCTTTGGATAAGGCTCATTGCTTCCATCATCTTTAATTCTTGACCTGAATAAAGTTAATTCTTCTTCATTTATAGAATGCGCCTCAAATGCGACATTGTAAAAATTCTTCACACTCTCGATATCTTTGAATGCGTGGAATCTATATTTTGTCTTTATACTATTTTTTATTACATCCCAAGATTTT
>Ga0065708_1014883_pt1 | contig 10410 bp, 11 predicted proteins | sample Hoacrofraction12_2_FD_59095 | JGI IMG/M metagenome (GOLD analysis project Ga0065708, IMG submission 59095) | Hoatzin crop microbial communities from Cojedes, Venezuela, sample from fiber fraction 12 v1 | ecosystem: Host-associated > Birds > Digestive system > Esophagus > Crop | place: Venezuela... | reverse complement strand
AATTAGAAGACAAAAAACTAGAATATTAAAAATTTACTTGATAATCTCCAGAAAGCAATCGAAGTTAAATTAGAGATTAAAGTTAATCAGGCAGAGGATTTAAAAACAATATTAAAAAGAAATTTTAAAGAAAGTAATAGTAAATGTCAATACCGATAATTCGTGTACGTTGCAATATACACCAGTTGTTGTTGAGAATATTGTTGATTGGGATCAAAATTCTAAATATTCTAAAGAAATGAAAATTGATGTTAATTGGATAGATGGTGATTATCGAAGAATAACTGCAGAAGCGTTTAATCGCACGAGATTAAATAAATGGGAATCGGCAAAAGGAGAAATAAATACAAAAATTTCTGAATTCGCAACCACGATAATAAATGGTTTTAATAATTGTAAAATTTATTGGGATGGAGTCAATAAGAATGATGATTTTAAAGACGCAGTAAAAAAAGCGCTAAACGATGCCATAGAGAAAGAAGAAGAAATGAATTTGACGGGCTTAACTGACTCCATCAGGAAGTTTGAAAGAGCTAAAATTTTATATGAATTTATAACGACAAATAGCGAAGTACAAGATTTATGTACAAAATCAGCAAATGGAATTCCTTTTACAATTGAAAAAGCCCATGGTGATGAATTCAATGTTGATGATATTGTTGATGCAGACCAAAGTTTTATGTTATCCTGGACAAAAAATTTAGTAGGAGGTGAAGTTTCTAGAAATAATATCTTAGGTTCTGTTTTCGATACCGTTCTTAACTTAGATGTTATGGATACGATTGAGTATATTAGTGAATGGAGCCCATGGAATAAGCGAAGATGGAGACCCACTGGAAATATTACCTTGTCCACAAATGCGGCGCAAGTGTTTAAATTCAAAGACGATGATACGGGGACATTTGCGAAAAAGCAAAAAAAGAATATCGCCGCAGACGAAATGATAAAAGATTTCAAAACTTTCCTGGTACAACAGGCATTGGGTACAAAAACAAATCCATCCATAATTACAAAAGTACGCTTTGCTAAAAATCAAATAAGAATTAACACAAATGATATTTATTAAAGGTATGCAAACAAAAACAGCCACGGCGGCGGGAATGCGGCAAAAGAAGACGACGCGCTAAGCAACCTCAACTTGAACTTCACCGGGAACAAATAAAATGAACCCTTTAAGACAAAAATTAATTCAGAATGCCTCCATAATAATTGCCGGATGCGGAGCCTTGGGTAACGAGGTGATAAAAAACCTTACACTCATAGGGGTACGACACCTTGTACTCATAGACTTCGACCGGGTGGAGAAAGACAACCTCGCTAAGTCGGTGCTCTTTAAAAACGAGGACGCAAAACTTCGCATATACAAAACCATGGCGGCAAAAAGGGAAATACTAAACATCAACCCGCAAGCCATAGTGGAGACTATTGAAGGCGACATCGCTTACGACATCGGACTGGCAAAGGTGAAACAGGCACAGGTGATTATCAGCTGCACCGACAACAGAATGGCAAGATACGCCATCAACCGATTAGCAATGAGGGCTGGAATACCATGGGTGGACGGAGGAATACACCAAATGGACGGAACTGTCAGGGTATTCGCACCAGGAGAAAACTGCTATGAGTGCAATCTGCCGCCAGAGGCAGTGAAAGACCTCAGGCGGAGGATGCCATGTGCGGGAATGGTGAGGCAAGACATAAAAGAGGGAAAAGCACCGACGAATATCATCACAGCATCGGTGATAGGAGCTATACAGGCACAAGAGGCAATAAAACTGCTGCACAAAGAGGAATTGGAAAAGGGCTCACTCAAATCACTGTGCGGGAGAATATTGCATTACGACGGGCAAACCATGACTGTGAAAACAGCACTGTTTAAAGCCTACGATGACAACTGCACTGCACACAACCTCTGGGAACCGGTGATAAAAACTAATATCTCACAACAGGACACTGCAAAAACGGCACTCGAAAAAGCTAAAGAGGCAACTAAAGACAAACATGCGGAGATAATTCTCACCAACGACTGTTTCACCGAATACGTGGAAAGAAAAACTGACGGCAAGAAAGCGGAGATACTCGCACCAGGAAGAAAAACAGCGGAGATAATCGACACAAAAACAGAACTCAAAGGCACACCTATAAGTTTACTCACACAAAAGGAATATTATAAAATAGACAGCGACTTCCCCTACCCCGACATCACACTGAAACAACTGGGAATACCCGTTTGCGACATCTTACAAACAACTACAACACAAGGAGAAAAATACTTGGAAATGGCTAAGGAATAAATATGAGAAAAAAGATGCAACCGACAAACTGTTAAAAACAGCATGCGCAAACAATAATAAAAGTTAAAATTTAAACAGAGCACAAGGATGTTCAAAAAAATATTACTATATTTGCACGCTTAAAGTATAGCGCACTAAGTAAATGACGAAGAAAAATGACATAAGACAAATAAGGGCAGAGGTACTGCTAAACTACCTCTATCCGGATATAAAGCAGTGGACGGCAAGACATAAAGGCACCTTCTACCGCAACTATAGTGACGACATACTTGAATATGACAACGAGGAGGCGACGACAACACTGTCAAGAGACGGATTCACAAAACTCATACCACAGGGATTAGCATCTAAAGAATTAGGACAAAACGACATTAAGTCGGCGGCAAAATTCAAACAGATAGAAAGACAAAGACACCTGCTCGAAGAGGCTTTCCTGCCTTTGGACAATTTCGTGTTTAATGACAGACTACAACTCGAGAAAATAACAAGGGAAACGCTAAACCAAAAGTATGCGTACATACTCAAACAACTTTTCTTCTTCGACATCGAACAAGAACAAGACAGGCTGCTCTGCGACATCGCCGCTATACTACCGGAAATAAGAAAAAAAAGAGGAGACAAGGATTTTGTGAGAAAACTCCTGCAAACAATCATCAAATGCAAGGTGGAGATGAAAATTGGAAGATACAGCACCTATGACACCACAAGAAAATGGATGCCATACGTGAGATACAACCTCATCATACCAGGGCTAAGCAGCGATATGTATAAAAAAGTGGAAGAAAGACTCAAACCGCTTTGCAATTTCGTAATCGACAGACTTATGCCTGCCGACTGCATCACAGAGATAAAAATCATTGAACACCAAAAAGATGCCAATGACAATTGGACTAGGGTGTTGAATTACAATACGCAACTCTGAAACTGTAAAAAATGGATATTAACGAAAGAATAAACTGGGCACCAGGAATGGAGATGACAGCCGAGACTTTCAAAGGTCTCGACCAAAATCTCAGTTTCAGACAAAAAATGGCGGTGAGAGCCGCACTCGGAGGCAACAGAACAGGACTGCTCCCAAATGCACCTTTCAATTGCGACGCAACGTTCGTGAATAACGCATTGGAGATAGAACAACTGAAATGTCTCGCCGTATTGCCATCCGGAGCAACCATCAACCCGGATGAGAAAGTGGAGGTGAAAATACCTATGCTCTACGGAGACGAGTATTTCCTCACCGTGGGAATAGGGGAAAACTATATCGAATTTGAAAAAAACGGAGTACCATACACCCGCCCGCAATACACATACAAAATAAGCACACCCGATGAGACGGAAAACGAAGATGTGATGCCATTGATGAAATTCTATGTCAATCAAGGAACACTCACCATCGACGAAAAATATATCACACCATGCCTGCTGTTCGCATCAAACCCAAAGCTCGAGGGGTACAGAGAAGAGTATGCCGAAATGCTCAACAACCTCGCAACTCACAACAACATGGAAGAGGGAGATGCTAAAAGGGCACTGCTACACTACACCTTCCTAATCAAAGGTTTCAACAAAAATGCAAGCACGCACGATTTCATACAGTTCACACAGGAAATAGCACAAGCAATAGACTACTATGTCATGACACCACACGCAGAGGAAAAACCAGAAATACCACAGCCCACACAGGCTGACTGCGCTAAATGGCTCGAATGGCTAAAACAATATTTGCAAGCGGCTCAAAACGTGATGGACAAAGTGGTGCTCGAAGACAACACCATTGACTACGAGGCGCTGCTAAAGCAAGCAAAAGAGGAACTGCACACACAACTGCACCCGGAACTGCTTGAGGAACTGCTAAAAAAAATAAAAGAGGAAATACTGCAAGAGATAGAGGAATTCAAAAACTCTATCAACGCGTATGTCAAAGACGAAGTGAAACCGGAACTGGCCGACAACATCTCCAACACGCTCAATGACAAAACAAATGAGATGAAAGGCAATTTCGACAACAAATTCCTCACTCTCAGCGGAAATCTGGAAGGGTTGCTATTCGAAGAGGTATATGAACAGCTATACAACGACCTCTATGACGCACTGTATATGGCAGACGACGAAAGCAACGACTTCATACCGCTAATTTAAACTATTTCATACCGATAAGTTTATTAAAAAAGTATGGTGAACCTGAACATACCGATAACAATCACAAAAAATGGACTTCTCAAAAATCAAGATGAAAAGAAGGCCATTAATGAATTCGTAGAGGCTATTATCACTGCGAAAATGTTTGACACACCTGCTGACCCGGATTTCGGATTCATACTCAATAATTTGAGATTTGAAATATTCAATGAGAACGAGGGAGTGATACTCAACTCCGGAGAAACAGGAGAAGGTGTGGCGGTAGAAGGACTATATGATAAAAAAGTGTCAGGAACATCAAAAAACATCAACACGTTCGCCGCTGACCTGAAAGAAAAAGTGACACAATACGAAACCAGGTTGGAAGACACTAACGTGTCGATGACTTACATAAGGGAGGAAAGACAGATTTACATCACGGTGAAAGGGACTGTGAAATCAACAAAAGAACCATATTCCTACACACACGTGACAAGAGTTTGGAACTAAAGAGGGCACAGATGAAGCAAACAATATTCGAAACCAGACAAAGGGCAGAGGAACTGCTGAAAGAAGCCATCAGCGTTTGGAGGCAAAGCGACCAGGACGAGCAGCTCGAAGGACTCGAGAACGACCCGGTGTTTAAAATGCTGCTCACTGCACTCGCATACCAGGCAAACGAGACAAACGGGCAGATGGAAACTCTCAAAGAGGAAGTCGTGGAGGAATTCCTCAAAACAATCACACCCTTTGAGGTGGGAAGGGCCACACCGGCAACAATGGTTATCGAAACTCAACCAGGACAGGACATACAAGAAATAACCATTGACCAAAATGCAAGATTCTCCATTGCAGAAACAGAAATCTCATTCATTCCGCTGACAAAAACCAACGTGATTGCAGCAGAGATAACATCTGTGGTGAGATTAGACGGAAGAAGGTGGAAAGTTACTATGGCATTCCCGCAAGAGAGAACATCCATAGAGGGGATGGCTTTCACGATAAACAACAAGAATTTTCACAACCTTAAGATATCAATCAACAAAAAAGATGTTGATCTTACTGCACCTTGGGAGCTTGAAGATCTGCCACTCAACAACTGCTTCTCATTAGACACGGTGATTTACAACCAGTCGCAAGCTTACGAAGCACAAGCAACATGCCTTGACCTCTTCACAAAACAAAACGTAAGGATGTTTTTCATAAAAAAAGGAAAAACGGCACAATTTAAAGAGACTACAAAAATAGAGATGACATTCGAATTCAACGGAATAAACCAGAATTTCGAATTCAATAAAAATGTCATCTCACTAAATACAATGATACTCGTCAACGCACAGTTGAACTCGGCCACATTGTCATCATACTCACCTATCATAAGAGCGGCAGGATATGAAGAAGGAAAAGATACATCAACACAATTCCTACACGCAATAAGACCACAAGACACACAAATCTACGCACAGGAGAAAGTCGAGATAAGAAGAGTGGAAGCTGACAGATTCAACCAAGCATCACTGCTGAAACTGCTGAACACCATAATCGCAAGATACCACTCCGACTATTTCGCATTCAAATACATCAACGGTATCGAGGGAGACAAAACTATCAGCCAGCTTTACAACATCTTAAAAAACTTGCTCAACTCTACTAAACAAGGGGAAGAGAAAAATGCAGCGGGAGTGTATATGATGCTCCAACAAAATGATTCCGACAACAACGTGAGTCTCGACATATCATACCTCACCACCAACGGAGCATACGCAAACAGGTTCCTGTCTATAGGCGCATCCCTGATAACACCAGGAGGGCTCAACGCTTCGCAAACAAGACAAATTGCAAAACCCGTGCAAGGACAGGATGAAGTGAGAGGCGATGAAGAGCAGTTGAGTCTCGCAAGATACCTCATTAACACCAACGACAGAATAATCACTAATGCGGACATAAAGATATTTTGCATCAACGAGCTGATAACAAGATATGGCATCGCAAGAAACATGATTAAAGACGTGAAAGTGTCGAAAAGACTGCAACAAGGCAATTACGGACCAGGATATGAGATTTACACACAGATAACTCTCGTAAACAACACAGCAATAAGAAAAGGGTTTGAAGACAAAATACAAGAGACAGAGATTATACTGGAAAAGATGATGCAGACAAGAAGCGCTAACATCTATCCGATAATAGTGAGAATAAATTTAGAAAACATAGAAAATAATTGAATATGGAAGGATTCTTTATTGACATAGAATACAAAAACAAAACGGTGAAATTCAAAGTCACCAACCCCGAGGCACCGCTGAGCACACTCATGACAAACCTCAGACACGCCATCGGAGCTGACGGAAAACTGATTTTCGACTTCCCCTCTATCGACGACACAGGGGCGCCGTTGGACTTCTTCTTCGCAAAAGAAGACAAAGAAGCCAACGAGCTGAGGGTGCTCAGACCAAGGATAGGCAAAACAGAACAGACGCTAAACGATTATAATATAAGAAACGGAGACAAGGTGTTTCTGATTCCAGACCCGCTGCCAGGATAAATTGCGTATGAAATATAAAGAGTGGACAGAAAACAACGACACGCAGCTCAAAGGAAGAGCAAGAAGACTGCTCTACGAATGGGAGAAACTTTCCGCCATAGCGGACAGAAGAAACGACATCACCATCGAAGAGGCAAAATACAACTTTTTAGGACTGCCAAACAAATATATCGTTGGATACGATATCAAGTCGATTTGCGGGGTGGAGAACATGGAGAAACTCAATCAAGAGGGGGCGATAAACAAACCCATTTTCCACAGAGGATACAAAATGAGCATCAACATTCCCGACAACTATCCCGACATCAACGCACCACTCGCATTTCAATTCCTCTCGAAAGACGAAGAGAGAAAGGACATACCACACCCATGGCACCCGAACATAAGGTTCTTCGGAGATTTCGCCGGAAAGGTGTGCATAAATTTCACTGACACCTACACCACCATCGCCTGGGCGGTGGAAAGAGTGGCGGAATACTTAACATACAATCTGTATAAGGCCACAGAGACACCACCATACCCCGAAGACCTCAAAGTGGCTAAGTGGGTGAGACAACAGGCGGAAAAATATAAATGGACACAGTTCCAACAAGACGACTATGAATAGGATGAAAGTTTTCATAACGGCCCTGATATGCGCAATGACGGTAAATGCCGCCAAGGCACAGTCGTTGTTTAACATCAGCGTAAGCCAGGAACAACCATATATCGACCACCTCACACTGGCCGAAAATACGTATGACATGGACATGATGATCAAATTCGTCTTTGACGAAGAGAAAAACCAGCTCTCTGTCAGTCTCATCTCATATCAGCACCTCTTTGTCTTCAGAGAAGACACAAAATACAAACCGGCAATAAAAAGAAGAAGAATAAGAACGGAGATGCTGCCATACGTGGCAACGGAAGAGAAAGGAAGCAAATTCCAACTCGCCAAACAAGTGTATAGGGCCATTCCGAAACCAAAGAAAAAATACATCTTCAAAAGATGGATTAACTATGAGGGGCTGCAGCCTGTACCACAGGAATATCAGATGGTTAACGACTTTGTGGAGCAGACTTTCGATATCGTTAATAAAAAAGACACCGTAAGGATTACTCTCGGAGACGTGTTTCTTATGCAACATGCAAGCGACAAACCTAAAGACTTAAACAAATACAAACTCTTCTTCGGCAAAAACCTCGACAGAGAATATATCATTACCATACTCAGAGACCCATGCTTCGGGCAATCAGAGGGTATAGCGGCTGCCAATGCCGCCTTAGAAACGGTGAAAAAGGCTTACAAATCCTTCTACAGCAAATTCCAGGGGAAAATAATCGACAACAAAGAGGAATTTCAAATCTTTAAAGAACTAAAAGGACTGCTCACAGCACAGTTCATGCCTAAAGACACACTGAGCAAATGCGACAGCGTGCAAAACGCATGGGACGAATATAACGCATACACAGACTCCTTGAGAAATATAAAATGTAAATATGTGCCTGCACCGCCACCACCAACTATAACCGACGGGGCTGATGGAGAAGCAGCACCTAAAATAGGATCTGACCACAGAGTGATACTCAGCGCAGCAAGACAATTAGACCGTTCTGTGGCTAAATGGCTCTTATCAAAAGACCCCTTGGAAAAACAAGATATAAGAAAACTATGCAACAACATCATAAATAACACAAATAAAATGATTAAGGCACAGGGGCTCATAAATGAAGAGCAAAGAAGAGCATACGCCGTGTATAAAGCGGCAGTGAGCTACTACAACTCAAAATGCAGATGAAAAGAATATTACAACTCATATTAGTCATCACCCTGACAGCAACAAGCGTCAAAGGGCAACAAACGGAGCAGCAAGATATTGCCGACCCCGTGGAGATGGCTATGCAACAGTTGGAAGAGAAAAGGAAACAAGAAGTACAAAAACAACAAGAACAAACACAGCAAGACACAAAAGACATAGAACAGCCTGCCACAGTGGTGCAACCGATAATAATTTCTGGTACACCCGCATACGATATCAGATTTAAATTGCTCGAATTCCAAAGTGAACTGATAAAGTTAGCTAAGACAGACCAAACAATCAACCCCAATTCTGAAACAGACTTGAAAATAATGGTAAAATGGGGAATAACAGAATACAGACGATGAAACAGGCCATCAGCTCATTTGACATAAAATGGAACACCTACTGTCAGGCACAACAGGCCACTATATCCGAGGAAGAAGACCTGATGACCAAAATGGCTGACATTCAACAACTAAGACAAGTACTTGTTGACAGTCTCGAAACACAAGCCAATAAATATAATATGCTTGCGGACATAAACAAAGCCGAAAATATTATATTCAGCAACAAAGCAACATACGAGAAAATGGAAAAAGAAGCGATAGAAATGTCCATAATAAAAAAACAGCGCCACAACTCGAAAAGGTTAAAGGAAAAGAACAGATCCTTTTCACACAAATACAAACAAGCTTCGACAAGGCAAAAGCTGCTTTAGAAACTTTTCCACAGCTGAAACAGAGAATAAAAATATTAGAAGATAAATATGTGGAAATAGCAGGAATATCTGCTAAAATACAAGCAACAGAATACAAACCATTCATACAGAGAATAAAAGATTATCTTTTAGGACTCGCAGCAACCGCAATATTATTGCTGTTTATAAATATGGTGGCAGCAAAAATAAAAGCGGCTAAGGCAGCAAGAGACACTGCAAAAAAATACAAAGACATGCTCAACAAAGATGAGAATGGAATAGAATACCCAACAATATGAAAAATAGATATACATACATAAAAGACATACTGATGTGTGCTATCGCATTCATCAGTTTGAACTCATGCGAACAACTTGATAAATTAGTGAACGGTCTGGCTGAAGAAAACATTCATGATATTGAAAAAAGCATGGAAGACATAGCCGGCAAAAAAGACGAAGACATGAAAACAATCAGTTTCAATGTTTCTGAAAACGCTAAAATTCTCGTTGCAAAAGTTGACATAACAAAAGAAGCCAGTATTTACGACCTCGCTGATTCTAATCTGGTAACTGCTACTGTAACAGAAACGGTTGGAAAATATTCAAAGAGGGAAATAAATAATCCACCACAAATATTCAGAATAGAAAACATTGGAGAGAAAACCACCGACTCTCTGAAAATGGTAATGCTGGCACTCGTGGATCTCACACTGCCACCGGATATTATCGAGCAAGAACAAAATGCGGTGAAACAAATAAAAACCTACTACGGGAAAAACCTGTACGTGAGCTTTATGTTCGGAGATAGAACCACTGAAGATATCAGAGCCACAGACTATGTTTGCGACAACTATTTCAGACACCACGACGAAAACCCGCCTATGCTCTACAGGTCGATAATTGAGAAACTTGATGAGATGGAAGAATATGATGGCATTTACGCTGGATACGACCACCTAGGATTGGTGATATTATC
>Ga0065708_1006775_pt1 | contig 10413 bp, 7 predicted proteins | sample Hoacrofraction12_2_FD_59095 | JGI IMG/M metagenome (GOLD analysis project Ga0065708, IMG submission 59095) | Hoatzin crop microbial communities from Cojedes, Venezuela, sample from fiber fraction 12 v1 | ecosystem: Host-associated > Birds > Digestive system > Esophagus > Crop | place: Venezuela... | reverse complement strand
CGGCTTCCCATTCATCGGGCATAGTTTTATACATCCGCCTTGCTAAGACGATAATGATTGGTTGTTTTCCTTTCAACAGAAATTGGAGTACATCTTTTTCGAGTTTCGATGAGAAGCCGCTAATCACGCATTGCCCATTATCTCTCATTGAAGTTGCCCAGTCGTATGTTTTCAACACCATATTTGCTGGTATCGTGCTGGATGCCAGGAATGCGGTTTTATGTATTTGAAGCAAATCTTTGTTGCCGTAATATTCAATCTTAATCATTAGGTAGGTTTATTTTTAATCATTAGGTGGCTTGGGGTTGATGCGGCTTTATGACGCTAAATTAAACTTGGGTATTTGTTGTATAATTTTTCCATTTAATAGCTTACCATTTTTATGCTTGTTTCGTTTTATTCCGTCACTGCCCCATGAACCTCTTTGTTTGAAGAAGAAGGCTGAACCAGCTTCTTCCACTTGTTTCATAATATTTGTTACCCATGAGGGCTGCATAGGTCTTGCTTTCGGTCCACTTTCCTCGCCGACAATAACCCAATCTATGTCGGAAAGGTTCATTTCTCCTAAATCTTCAAGCAGAGGCCTCTCTTGAACATATTTTTTCAAATATTTCAAGCTTACATAATGTACCTTCGTCAAATTTTTTTATTGTGAATATCTTTTTCCCATAAATTACATTTCCTCAATATCGTTATCATTTTCATCTCTACCTGTAAGGACAGAGCTTGCAATATAATTCTCAATCTCTTCTTTTGCCAATATAGGATTTTCGCAGATATACTTTAAGAAAATCAGNTCGCTTTCGTCTGTNATATTCCAGAGNNGAGAAGTGTTATAACTTCCAGATNTTATACCTGCATTTGTCTTAAATTGTAAAGTTGACGGTAACTCGCTTAGAAATTTATCTGCTATCTCATTGAGCTTATTAACATCTTCTTTGGATAACTTTTCAAAGGGATATGGATAACTCGTAATATTTGTTTTTGTCACATGAAACTCATCACCATAAGTCAACCATTTGGTATATGAAATTTTACCATCTAAATATAGCATAATTATTTTTGCAAAGTCTTTTTTTACCATAACAGAGGCAATTCCATGATGTTCGGTTCTTTCTCCTGCTAATGTGAAACAAGGTGCGGCTTCTAACGATATAGAAAGCCGATTATACGCAGNNTTATTAAAATATAGGCAAGTTCCATTTCTTCTATCCTCAAATCCTATAATGCTATTTNCTTTTTCATAAATTGTTTGAACCATTTCCGAATTAATCATTGGGATACAATCTGTGATGGAGCAATTGGAATATTTGATGCATTGAAGAATACACGGCTTCTTTTCCGAAAACCATCGATGAAGCCTTGTCGAAAAAATAGAATCACCATTATGGTTGTAGATGTAAATGCAGTTTCTAACTCTAACATTTCCGTCAAAAAGGCCATCGGGTATTCTTCCATAAAAAGAAAACCATTTAGAACCTTTCATTTTTAATAAATTCTTTCTNACATCTTGAAAGTCTCTGCTGAATGCAATGTTGTGCATCACAATAAAACTATGTGATCCATTCTCATTAATTAAGCTTTAGTACACGTTTTATGACGTGACCATATAAATCAGTGCATCTGAAAGATTCCGTGTTTCTTATATAGTTTATTCTTCCCATCGAAATATAAGGAGGATTGCCAATTATTACATCAAAACCACCGTTACCATGAATGATATCATAGAATTCACCTAACCAATGGAATGGCAAATGAGTGGAATACCAAGTTTTGTAATCTTCGTTATTTTGAAGATTCCCTTCTGGTATTTCCCCATCAGCCACTGTCCTATACATAATTCTGTCAAGAGAAATACGGAGTTTTGAAAGTCTTTCTTTCAATTCTTTTTTAGCATCTTTATAGTTTACAGCTTCTTCGTCTTGAGCTAACTGAATTGTTTTGAAAGCCTCGTATGCTTGTGAGACTTTCTGCATTTCATCTTCGATTCTGTCTCTTTCCAGAGAAGCCATTGCATCTGAGACAATATCTCTTTCTAGTTCTTTTTCTGTTGCATAACCAACAAGTGTGTTGCCGGCACGAATATTGAAATCTACATCTGGCAGAGGGTCAAGTCCCATATTCTCATCACGCAAATCAACGTCAACAACAGCTACCAACTTCAAGAAAAGACGCAATTTGGCTATTTCTGTTGCCTCAACCATTATGTCAACACCATACAGATTGCGGAGTATTATACTCTTATAAATGAAATATTGAATGTTTGAGCGATATTTTTGTGAAACCTCCTTTAATTCCTCTTTGAATAAGTTTTCATTGTTGTCATGAAATTCTTGCATCCTACTAAGACATATTTCATACAGTGGTTCTAAAATATTTAGTGCGGCAAAGAGGAATGCCCCACTACCACAGGTAGGGTCGAGGATGGTTACTTTACGAAGCTCATTATAGAAATGACCAACAAACTTATGATTGTTGGTAGTGTTTAAGAAATCGCAGACGAATTGGCGGATGTCGAGGTTGTAGGTGATAAAGTCATTGATACTGTTTATCTCTCCATTCGCTATTTTTGCTTTGATGTCATTATATCTTTGCAAACGTTCGATAGTTTCTCTCCATATTTCTGTAGGCAGCCCCCATTCCTCTGGCGTTCTTTCATTCCAATGTTTTCGCCTTTCAATAAGGTTAGCTGATGTGGTATCAATACCTTCAGCTATTTCCTGTGGTATTTCGGCTTGTTTGTCACCGCCTTTCTTAACAGCATCGTAAATATATTTGTCTCCGCTTTGCTTAAAAGAAGTCCAAAAATCGCCATTTTCCTTGAATGTATTTTCTTCTTTCTTTTTAACTGCGTCAAGGAGGAAAGGCAATATGGTATTGCGTCCGATATATTCTGTGATATCCTCTTTTGTATAATATGCGCCCATAGCAGCACGGTCGTTGATATATTGCTCAAAGATATAACCCAATACATCTGGGTTGATGTCGCGACCAGTTGCTGTGATACGGTCATCAAGATGCCAGTGCCAATTATCAAAGAAAGCGAACAAACTTTCAAATGCGTCATCCGAAATATCTATATCAGGATATTGTTGCTCTAATTGATGTTCATCGAACATACCTCCATTCAAGTAAGGTATGCGTCCGAATTTTTCTGTGAAACCAATCTCTTTTTGTGGTGAGTTAAGACCGTCATGGAAAAGGATTCTAAGAAACCTTTTATAAAAAGTTCCATAGAATTGGTCTTCACCATTTTTTTCTCTCACCCATCTTAATTTATCTCCAAGATAGTTTTTATTGTTGTCAAGGAATCCCTTCTTTTGTATAAAATAGCAGAACATCAGACGGTTGAGCATCACCGATGTGTACCATTGTTTGTCGCGGTTGTTTCTAACAGCCACTTCATCATTTATTCCTGTAATGAATGCAGCAAATCTGTTATGTTCTTGTCTGAATCCTGTATAGAAGCTCCTGGTAATTTGTTCAGAGTTTACAAGGAAAGCAGATTTTACACGTTCTTTGACTTCTGTTATTATTGAAGAAGTTCCAAGGATGAATGATAAATCATCGATTTTTTCATAAAGAAATTCTGTTTGTTCTACATTCTCATATTCTACTTTCACCAAGTCTCTCTTCTCCACTTTTTTCAAGGGTATTATCCAGAGGTGGTGAACCGTATTGGGTATATGAAAAATACAAATGTAGTCTTCTGCGTTGCGCCTGATTTTCGTGTCTAATTTTTTACACACCGCAACCCCTGGGATTTCGCTTACTACACAATGTAATATTTGAAAGCCACTGCGTTCTGCAACTTTCTCTACTTTGAAAGTAATATCATCTACCGTGTAGGGAGGAAGATTTTTATTACCTTGAGGATTGTTCCATCCCATTTCAGAAATAAACAGGTTCGTGAAATCAGCCCGTTCTATATAGTTTCTAAATCCTTGTCTGTTCATAGTTCTAATTGTTTATCTTGTTAATACCCATAGAGCAGATAATCTCCGGCTCTTTTGAATTCATATTCTCATCGTCTATTTTACAAAGTTCCTGTTTTTGATACATCTCAATAATTGTGTCAATTACAGTCTCCTCGTCATTGTTGCGCAACATACGGCCAAGAAGAACTCTGCTGCTTTCTTTCAATGGATAGTTGTAGATTTGGTCTATAATCAGCCGTAGTGTGTTGCGCTTTTCTTCTGTGAAGAAAAGGTCAATCTCTTTGTTCTCTATAGCGTGATTTAATTTATCGTAGATTTTTCTCTTAGTGCTGAACCTTGTGCCTATAGAGCCGGCGAAACTGGTATTCTGGCTTTTTATTGCAGAAACGGCTTCTTCCACGAGGTCAAAGTGGTTGTCGAGAGTTTCTACTGACGGCTCGTCAATGCTACATTCCATAGCATTAAGAATTCTGTTTTGTGATTGACTTATCACCTTTCCATCGGGTGCCAACCAAGTCAACACATCAAAATCGTTGTAAGTGCGAGCATACGTTATTACTCCAGACTTCTTTGCGTCATCAGTCTTCTTTGTGGTATAAATCATATTGCTCAGAGCCGGTATTATTTCTTTTAGCTTAGGATTATCGTCAGTGGCTTTTTTCCATATCTGATATGCTTGTGATGCTATGTCAATGTCATCATCATCATTGTTTTCATCTAGAATCCCAGCTTTCTCATTGTACATATCCGTGAGATTTTGTTGGTTGCCTTCGAAAAACAACTCGTCGCTTCCTATAACTTTAGCATTGTTATTGATACGGTTATTCAGACGACCTTGCAGTTTTATTATTTGTTCTATTCCATCAGCAGGAAAGAAAGAATAACAATAAACATCCTCTGCAGTTTGATCAATTCTATCAACACGACCGGCTCTTTGTATAAGTCGGATAATGGCCCATGGCAAATCATAGTTCACAACAATGTGGCAATCCTGAAGGTTCTGACCTTCACTAAGAACATCTGTTGATACGAGTATTCTTAATTCAGAGCTTTTGTCGATATTTACTTTATTGCTTACTGGTGAGAATCGCTCTACAATTTTATTTGTATCCTGTGTGTCACCAGTCGTTTTTCCTATCTGTTCCAATCCACGCTTTTTTAATTGGTTATATAAATAGTTGGCCGTGTCAGAGTATTGTGTGAATATCAGAATTTTTTCTTTACTATGAGTCTTTGTGATAAGTTCCTCAAGGTGATTTAACTTCTTATCTGTTTTTGTATTCCAGCTACCACACAAATTAATCATTTGGATGAGTTTTTTGCAGTCTTCGATTAAAGCTTGTTTAAGTGTCTTTTTAAAGAATCTGGAACTTAGCCATTTGATGTTACTCTTACCACTTAGACTATTGTAATAAGATTCAGCTTTTTGCATATATGTTTCTAAATCAGAAGGTATTGAAATCAAGTTATTACCAGACATTGCCTCCTCTTCTTTATCGTCATCGTGGAAAATATCATTCATATCTTGCTCATCCAGAAAATCTTCTGGGAAATTATTCTCATCACCAATAGGCAATTTGAGCTTGTTATCCAATGCATAAATGAAAACAGCATTACGTAATATATGACGGAATATGGTGATTAGGAACGAAAATCCACAACTATCCATACGTTTAAAGAATGTGCTCAAGCAGAATCCTAACATACGGTATCCGGCACGAGCAAGATTATCGAGAATCTTATTCTCAGTGTCGTTGGCATCATTCTTTGCGTCAGGTTTTAAATACATGCTAAGACAATAACGAGGCAATTTCAAAGTCTCCATTATGTCAATCATCTTATCTGAAAACATCTTGCTGAACTGGTCATTTTCAGTGTTTTCAAATTTTATTGCTTTGGGTATTCTGTTAGGGAAATATGAACGATGGTTTGGGAACTCAAGATAGTAGCGATTTTTTTCTTTGTCGAATTTCGCATAATTGCGTTTGATGAATGTTCTTGTTCTCCTGATAAGGAATAGTTTCATAAGGTCTTGCCAGTCTTCGGGGCAGTAGCTGCGCTCGAAAGCCTTAATGCTTCTGATGAAGTCCTCGTGTTTCTCGCTGAATTTATATTCTCCTCCAATATCCTCAATATATTTTTCCGGGCGGATACCCAAATCGGCATCATCATCAAGGAACAACCTTAACTGGCTACTCAAATCCCTATAGTCTTTATTATAGGGGGTAGCTGTAAGCAGTAATACTTTGCAGTTTTGCTTTTGAATTAATTCACGGATGTTCTGATATCTTTTGCCTTCACTATTGCGCAAGTTGTGGCTTTCGTCAACAATAATCAGACGATAGTATCTTGAATTGTCAGCGTCAATCTGTTTCGCCATTGAGATAATGTCGGCTTTTAAGTCGTATTTTTTCCGATACTTATCCCACATGTCTTGCAAATTTGCAGGGCAAATTATTAGTGTGCTGCTTCCGTATGTGTTTTCAAACATTTTTGCCACAGCACAGGCCGTGATGGTTTTACCTAATCCCACCACGTCGCCAATCATAGCACCTCCACGCTTCTCGTTGTTAAGGTATTTTGCTGCAAGTTTTGCCGCTGTCTGTTGAAAATCGAATAATTCATTTTGAAACACAGGAGGCAAAGAGAACTCTTTTAATCCGTTTCGTGCATCTTCGCTAAGATGATAAGCTGTTTTGAGGTATATATAATATGGTGGAATATCTTCCTCGCCAGCCCAGCTGTTATCGATAACTTCGATGAGGTCTTGTGTTATATCGAGGCAGAAATTGTCATTCCACCTTTCGTCGAACCATTTTGCCAGCTTCTTTGCGTTGTCGGAGTCTCCAATCTCCGCATTCAGTTCTCCGTTGCCTGTAAGACCGGAGTAGGTGAGGTTGCTGCTGCCCATAAGTGCAAGCACAGGTGTGGGGTCATCCACAGGACGGTATGTCAGATAAAGTTTTGCGTGCAGAGGCGTTTTCAGGTAAAGTTTCACGCATACGGTTCCGTCTTTTAGCTGACCTGATAAACGCCGAAGGGTTTGCTCATCTTCTTTTGTGGGAAGACCTAATAACAGTTGCTTCTTAAAATCTCTGGCAATCTCAAGCCTGCATCTTATAACTTCTTTGTTGTCAACGGGTCTTTGCTCTTTAGAGTAGAGCATACGCACAAGCTCTTCGTTAGGTCTGTGCATTCCGATTAGGAGCCGACATTTTCGTAGCTTCCTGTCTGTATAGTATTCTCCCTCGCTCACATAGTCGCCAGGTAGTTCACCGACTTCGTTAATGACTAAGTCCCAACCGCGCAAGTTAAAATAACCCACGCAGAAATCTGCTCTTTTCACCCCTTCAGCAGAGATATTCCTTTGAAGTCCACTAACGAAATCCAGTTCAATGTTGTCAAAAATTGTAGCCATTCGTTCTTTAGGTTTTATTATTACGTTTTTTTCTTTCGTTGGCAAAGGTAATAAAATATATTCATAGTAATACTAAATATGACGAATAATTATTGTTTATTAACACTTTATTTATTACAGATGCACTTTGTCATTAATCAAATAATTAATAATTTTGCAGTATGAAAATGAAAAGGGTAGACTTGGGAACAGCCATTTATGAGAAAATGACTGAGAGGGGTATGACCAAAGCGGAATTTGGGCGACTTATACATCGTGCAAGGCAGAATCTGGACAAGACGGTTTTCAAAAAACATAGTCTTGACACAGACTTGCTATGCACAATTAGCGAAGTCCTTGATTGTAATTTTTTTGATTACTTCCAAGATGGTAATATAAAAGATTACAAGACGACAGAATTAAATGCAACGTTGACAATCGAAGCAAATGGGAGTAAACAGGAGAAGAAAATAAAATTCAGAATATAGCTTTGCTCCTTGCTTCAAAAGACGATATATTATAAAAGTCCTATATCACAGATTGTTTTGTGATATAGGACTTTAAAATTGTCCACACACTGTGTGGACAATTTGTTTTTGGGGGGGATTCGAAGATTTTCCACACAGTGTGTGGAAAATGTTTAAGAGCTTATTTCCATTATCTCTTCATCCGTCATATTTGTGGCTTTTTTAATCATTTCTACGTCCATTCCCATTGCATTAAGCTGAGGGCGATTTCTATTTTTTCTTCTTTTTTACCAAATTTCTCTTCCTTTCTCCATTCCTTACTTCTCACCGTCGATTTCATCCTCCATTCGGTAAGCTGCGAGTACTCCATTCTGCGTCATTATGGCATCAATGTAATCATCGTAGGCTAACTGTTCCTCTTCGCTCAATAGCGCATACAACAATTTTTTCTTTACTTCTTGAAGACCGGGGACTGTGGTGTCATCTTTGATGTGGGCATTTTTTAAATAGTCGAGCCATTCCTCAAGAGGAGTCGTGGCAACTTCGTTGAATTCGTTTACTCTTATTATATAGTATTCTGGAAAAACATCCTTGCTCGTTACATTGCAGAGGATTACGTCTTTGACTTTATCTGTCAGCTCAAGTGTATAGCCGGTATGAATACCTTTGAGCACATCCTGACCGTGATAAACGTAGTCGCGGCCTTCTCCATGGTCGAAATACACGATGCTGATAGAATATATCTTTTTGATATTTCCATATTTATCGCCTATGTCTATTTGCCCAATGATTGATTTGTCAACTCCATATTTACGCAGCAGATAATACCATTCACGAATTTGCTGTATCACGATTAGTATGATTTCGCCTTTTTCATTCTTGGCTTTTATATCAATCGGGCTGAACTTGTCATTTTCTATTTTCCAAATGCCCTCTCTTTCAAGAATCTCCGTGATTTTCACTTTCTCGTTCGTTAGGTCAGAAATAAATCCCTCCAATATAGCAAAATTCGTTTTGTCACGCAACATACGTTTCGCAGCCCAGTCGAGTCGCACATATTTCATACTTTCATTTATCATAGTTCCTATATTTTAATGAAAATTGTTTTGCAAATCGTTATTGTTGTGCAAAGGTCATGTATTTCTGCCGTTTGTCATTTGGAACTTCTGGGTTTGTGAGTGTAAGATGCCCTTGCTCTACCAGTGGTCGAATGAACTTGGCAATATTATATGAGTGATATGAATAGCCGATGTGATTCAATATTTCTCTTGCCGATTTTGGCTGACGACAGAATGCTAAGATTGTTTCGTCTAAGTCTGCGATGTCTTTTTTCTCAGCTTTATGATGCTTTTTGTCTGTAGGCTTTTCTGTATTTTGTTTCTTATCGCCAGTATCTTGTAAACTCTTAACTACGGTTTCTTTCCGATTTATGACTGCGATAAATTCGTTGGCGTCTCCGTCGTTGACAAACGTCAAATCGGGTGTGTTCTCTAAGGCTCTCACGATTCCGCTGCCAGCACCTGTGTAAGGCAAAAGGAAAATGCCATGACTGAAAAGGAGTTTGTTTCTCGGCATCGATATTCCCTTGCGTATATTGTCTGTGTCAATACCTTTTGGCAAAAGGCCGGGACTGTGTATCTCCACTCTGTTGTCGAAAACGAAAACTCTCAAAGGCACCTCCGTCACATAAGAGCGGTGCAAAATAGCGTTTACCATAAGCTCTGATAGTGTAACCGTCGATATTTCCAATTCTCCAAGGCTGTTGAAATCATCCTTCACTTGAACATTCCGCAGGTTGCGCGTCAAAAACGACATCGCATATTCGTATTGATGCAAAGCGTTACCGTCGGCATCGCCATTNCTTTTGTCTCTAAACTCTGTTCCTCCGATGCTGTTTCCGATATAACTTACGCANCTCAACGTGAATGCNGGAAGCCATCTCTGCGGATACTTGCCCATTAGAATCAGNGCGGCGATAGTGAGTGTGCCGTCNGGCANNACCAAGCCGGCGTTGATAAGCAGACTCTCCAACGTTAGATCTTTGCCGATAGCACCAACAACCTCTCCAACCGCCTTATGACTTAGTTCCGCCAAGGATACCCCTTGCCGGTCGAAATATGTTGCAAACCTGTTGAGCAGATATTTCTTTACAACGCTTTCGTCCAAATCNTTAACACTCGTCCCTCTCACGGGCATCGTGTCGGAATACATTTGAATAAAAGATTCTATTATTTTTAGAAGTTCTTTCTCTGTCATAATGTAAATTCTTTGGGGCAAAATTAGTAAAATCAAGATAATAATGCAAATATTTTCCCCGAAAAAGAGAGATAACAGTCCGATATTTAACTTTAATTATCTAAAATATGAAATTTTAAGATAAGTTTGTCTGACAATTTAATGGCTTTTGTCAGACATTTTAATAGTTTTGTCTGACAATCTGATGAATTCGTCTGACTTTTTACTGCTTTTGTCAGACATTTTAATAGTTTTGTCTGACAATCTGATAATTTTGTCTGACAATCCGATGATTTTGTCTGACAATCCGATTCTTGTCCGAGGGCAAAGTTACGAAATTTTCCAATACCCTCCAAATAAAATTTAGATTTTCTTG
>Ga0065708_1006815_pt1 | contig 10441 bp, 6 predicted proteins | sample Hoacrofraction12_2_FD_59095 | JGI IMG/M metagenome (GOLD analysis project Ga0065708, IMG submission 59095) | Hoatzin crop microbial communities from Cojedes, Venezuela, sample from fiber fraction 12 v1 | ecosystem: Host-associated > Birds > Digestive system > Esophagus > Crop | place: Venezuela... | reverse complement strand
TCCCTGCGTGCCGACTTATACCGGTGCCGTCCCTTGCGCTCCTTCAGAAATGCCGTCATCCGAAAGTAGGGATTGCCAAGCAGGGCAGGCATACCGCGCTCCGAAGCTACCATCTGGGCATAGAACGCGCCACAACTGTTACCCACGATAAGGTCTGGACGCTCCTCGTCGCACAGCCCCCGTATGGTCGATAGCGCATCGTATGGGTTGGTGGGCAGGTCTGGGGCTATCACCTCCGCCTTGCCCTCGAAATACTCCCTTAGTGCCAATGCGGGCACACACTGACCACTGGCGAAGAACCCATGCAAAAACAGTATTTCCTCATCGTCCTTGTCTCCTTGCAGAAGTTATAACATTCATTACCCTATCGTTTGTCGTATGTTTAATTATAATTCGCCAACCGCGATTGGCGAATTTATAACAGCCTCGTTTCCTGTTGATAGCAAATCGGAAACCGCCTATATTCCTCTGATATTCCCTTTCTCATATTTATCTCTCCATCACATTCACGATCTCACCAACATACACGGTATGGATGTCTCCGTCGTCATAGACGTGGCGCACGTCCCCTGCCATATTATTGGTATCGATACGGTACTTATAGATGGTTCGGCACTCTATGCAAAGCGATGCTTCATTGAATGTCGGATTACCGAGTTCCGTAAACTCTGGATGCAAACCCACAACAGATAGTTTATCGCCATCACGTCCGGAATGACTACCAATGTATGCCAATGCTTTTCTGTATGTACCAGGAAAAGCGGAAACAGTAAAATGGTCGTTGCTATCCATAAACTCTTTGGTATAGCGGCTATCACGGACATAGACCGTGATTATTCGCTTACCCCAGAGTTCTCCCATCTGACCCCAACTAATGGTCATTGCATTGAAAGCATCTTTATTGCCTGCGGAAAGAACCATCCAATCTTCATCAAATAGTTCCACTGCGTTCTTTACTTGTGTCGGCTCTATGGCCTTCCATATCCTATTATCTTTATCCATATTTATATTTGGTTTATTGCCTTTTTACGCATTTCTGCGTCTTTTTTGATAGTATTTAAACTATCAATCTTGTTTTTGCGTTCTTGCTCTTTAATTCTAATTCGCTCATGTCTAAGTTCTTCGATTTTAGTTTCTCCTTCTTTCTTATATTTTTCATGTTGATATTTGACTTCTTGCAGACTACAGTAACAAATGTCTATTTGGCGCTCTTTTTTCCAACCCAGACTACAAGGATCTTCCGTTTCAGTCATATATATATAACCATTTTTGTAAGTCCACACATAGTATAAATCAGACCAATCATGTACTTCATATAACCTTAGATATGTTATTTTTGCCAAAAATCTCTCGTAGTAATAATTCAATGGTTTATATTTGACAACGAAGTCGCATTGTTCCTTTAGTTTCTCTCCGTTGTAAATTTCAGGTTCACCATATTTCATTGTATACATTTTAATGACAGTATCTGCTTCTAAATGTTCTATTTGCACATTAATTACAGAAACAGTGCGACCTATTAATTTTAAATTCACATGTGTCGTATTATTCGATAACCAATACGTCGTAAACTTATAAGAACGATCATATTCATCCGTTTCTTCTTTACTAACTTTTCTGAGCATACTTTCATCCAACTCCTTTTCCGACAAATATGTACTATCTTTAGGTAAATTTCTAATTATATTGAATGCGACAGCAGAATCAGTGCCTACATTAATACCCATAAAAGATAATAATTTATCATTATTTTTTCTATTGTCTCTTAATTCCGAATTTCTCTCGTATTGTTTCTCTGAGTTTTTATTTTCCGTTTTTGCTTTTAATAACGGTATCAGATCTATTATTAAAAGGATAAGAGTTATTACTCCTCCAGATATACAGAATGCCTTCTTGGACATAGTATTGTTAATATATTTTTTTGCTGTATGATATGCTTTTACATATATGAAAACTAGTATCCATGACATTATGAGATTTATCGCTTTGACATCAATAAATCTCTCTAATGCAAAAAAACTAACGAGCCATACGATTGTTGGTAGCGAAAAGAATATAATACAAAACAGCATTACTGCACGCACTGCGCCAATTGTTATAATATTATTCCTCTTTGTAATACGATACCATAAGTATGGATTAAACACCGCTAATACGAATCCAATAACGGGAGCAATTTTGTTATAAACATATAAACTTTCTGAGTTTACATTATCTTCCCTTATAAAAAGTATAAGACTCCCGAAAAAACAGCAATACGCAAATAGTAATAACAAGAAATCCTTAATTTTCTTTGATTCGTATTTTTGAGGATGGCTATTATTCCCTTGTTGTTGCAAATGATTCTTCGGTTTGGAGCGAGAAGAAGCTACTGGGGACGTTACCTTTCCTATTGCAAAAGCAATATCGTCCAAGACTTCTTTTACTTTTAATTTTTCAAATCCATACTGCGTCTGGTACTTATCTGCTATCTTATCCGTGGTTATGGATATATTCTTACATGATATAAAATCAGATATGTCTCCATCTTCAATTAGGCACTTTAGAATATGGCGCTTTGCTTTTTCATAACGGAAAGAATATACATCATCCAGTATATAAAGAAATCTTTTGTCTTCCAAAACATCAATTCCTTCTTTCTTAATTATCTTTTCTATTTCAACAGATAACTTTGTTTTCATAATTGGTTTTCGTATTGCCAATCGATTTTATGCCCACTCATCATCAGGATTATCAGCTTCTGCTTCTCCGCCTCGACTAATCTGTGACATTGACGTATTCAGACTCTCATATAATATCTCATATAACATATTTATATTTTGAACCTGAAAAACCATTTTCTCATCATTTGTGAATCTTGTCAACGAATTAAGATCTGCATCATCAACAGCAATCGCAATCTTTTTCCCCTTTTGAAAAGATGCGATTTGCGAAAGTTCTGAAATTCCATCATCAAAATCATCCGTTGGATATCCATCTGAAATGATAATGAATATAGTTTCCTTTGTAGGATTTTCGGACAAATGCTTTGCGAGTTCAGCACACGCTTCTCCCATTGATGTCATTCCATTAGCATCCACATTTCCCCATTCTATTTTAGACAAAGGTTTTGCCTCTTTACAAATCCATTTAATATTTTTAGAGAAAAGCAGAATTGATATATTGATGGTTGAATCTATTCCCTGAAGTTCAACAAGGAGATTGGTCATCGCATCATTTAAGGCGCCGATTTTGGCACCGGCCATACTTCCAGAAGTATCTAAAAGAAAAAATATTGTCATATAAATTTAAGTGCAATAATAATTAATGCCAAGACAATAATGATTATTAACAAAACCTTATTCGTTTTTATTTGTTCCAGCAACATTTCGTTTTTCTTTCTCGCATCTTGAAGAATCATTGTTGTGGCTCTGTTGAGACTTTCTAGACACTGTGCATTATTCTTGTTAATTTGTCCCTGTATAACTTCCTCTCCATTACATATGTTTTGTAGCATTAACGTAATCGGATTCAGCATAGAATCCATTTTTTTCCAAAAAGCATTTACTTGCAATTTGTATTGCTCTAGGACTTGCTGTAATTCTTCCAAATTCTGGTTTAATGAAACCTTATTGTTATTAATAGCTGTGTTAAAGTCATTAAGTATAGATTGTTCTGCAACTTCATGCTGTGAATTTGTTTCCGAAAGACTTTGTTTAAAAGCAGTATTTGCCAGATCTGCTTGTTCTGCAAAATTTGTTCGAACCCGCTTCGTCTCTTGTTTAAATTTGTCCGATATTTGCGTTATTTTGCTTATTTGCTCTGCAATTTTTTCATTAAAATTGTCAACTATGACATCTATTCTTTGTTGCAAATTCAAGAGACTTTCATTTGTTGAAGATGAAAATTCCGATAGCGTTTCATTACATTTATTCTTAAATTGGTCATTTAATTGATTTGCTTGACTTTTTAAGGATAGCGTTCTTTCAGAAATATTGCTTAGCGCATTCTGAATGTCTGTACTATACTCGCCTGTTATCTCCTGATGACTTTGTCTGATAGTTTCTATAACCACCTTTAGATTTTCAGATAGCTGTGAAACATGATTTACTAATTGCTCTATCTGAACTCTTGTTGTAGTGTATGCGGTTGCAACTTGTTGTACTTGTTGCCGCGCCGATTCTACACCTTGGAGGTTTTGCTCCATTTTGGATAGTGTCTCCGATATTTGCTGTACGTCCATGTTTAATATTTTTTATTGATTATACGATTTTGTAAATTGTTCTAACCACTCACCATGCAGGGTGAGTTCTACTGATAATTCCAATTCTTCCAACATGTTAATGTCTTCCTGTGAAATTACATTCCTACGCTTCATATTTTCCTTGAATTGTTTAATACCATCATAAAATTGCTGGGAATCTCTCGTCTGAATTTTAAAGGCATAATAACCATCAGTATAACTTCTTTTTAGTTCCTCCCTCATATTACGATTGCTTCCGTATTTGAGGACGAACAAACAGAATACATTCAATAAATTCAACGTAGGATTTTCGTCCGTCAAGCCACGCCTGATTAAGCGAACAGCTCCGAGTAAATGACGAATGCTGTCTTTGGGTGAACCTGACACGCCCATTACATCATTATCTATGACCCTTAAATATTTATTTAGGATTTCAAAAGAGGAATTTTTACCTCGGTCGGTATCATCTAATAGCGAGAAGTCTTCACCATTATCTGTTTTATATCCCTCACGTGCATATTTAGAATTGAAATAGAAGTATATTTCATCTTTCAAATCCTCATTAACCTCTTTCCAGTCTTTCGATTCATCAATACCTATGAGACAGAATCTTCTCATGTCGTCAATGGCGCGTTTGCGTTTCATAACGACCTTGTCATAGATAAATTCAGTTAAATAGCCAAGACATTTATGTATTTCATTTTGGCCTTTTCGCATACTAGCCTTCTCGACTTCATTTTCTGCTCGGTCTTCAGAATAATATCTCATTAGAAAATCCTTCAACCGTAGATAGTATTGACCGTTCTTTTTGCGAGTTGATAGTATTCTAAAAATGCCACCATTACTACGATACTCTTGTGTAAAATCATCTATAAGACCTATTATACACATACGATAGATGGCCTTTGCCATGTCTGCGTATGATGATTCATCATACTCAATAAAAGAAACTACTTCCGTTCCTGGATTTGACTTGAGCACTACATCCATAAAACCATTTGCTTTATGACGTTCATTCGGTTTGTCTTTCTTATCGTTTCCCACAAAGTATTGAATTTCTTTCTGGCTAAGCAATTCGAACATTTTTATTTTTTCTTCATGCTCTCCCTTAAAATTATTATCAAAGAAATACATTACTGTGTTATAATCAGCGCCTTGATATTCGATATTCTCCTTTGGTATTCGTATGTTGTTAGACCGCAGATAAGCATACATATCATCGGAAGTCATCCATAAGTAACGTAATTTCGGATCTATGTTCCTTAATTCGCAAGTATCATACTTAGAACAACCGGAACATTTCCAGTACATACGTTTATTTTCTTTATTCAATTCATTTGTGTTGCACTTAAACTTCATCAAATCGCTAAGAGGATCACAGTACTCAATAACACCATCTGGCACGTTTACGCCGAATCCATTCATAATAGAGTGTAAGTCTTGCTCCTTAAACCATTTGCCTTCTATTTCCAGAATTGGGTATGTAGTGATACCGCTGTTCTTCTTTACACGAGCCAATTTATAATACCCAAACAATATAACACTCAAGGCCATTTTCCTGTCACGTCCTGCACGTCCTGCTTCCTGCACAAAACTCTCAAGAGAACTTGAATAATTCATATTAACAGTAAAGCGCACATTGGGCTTATCTATTCCCATACCGAAAGCTTTTGTCGCTACCATTATTGGTATGTCGTTTTCACGGAAATGCCGCAAATTCTCCATTGAAGAATTGTTCTGTTGTCCAAAATCATCAGAAGATCCAGAAAAAGTCCCAACTTTACTGAAACTTCCTATTTTGTCGCCAACGACTTCCACACTAACACCAGTACTCTTTACATGAGGACAAAATACAATGCCTGCCTGATTATAATTTGTTTTAGGAGCATAAAAATCATCTGGCATTAAAACCTTTAAGTCCTTACCGTCAATATTTTCTATATCCTCACGCTCTTTAAATCGCTCAATAATGTTTTGTAATGATTCGTCGGATTGTAATTCGCGGATATAACTCGGAATCTTCTTTATATAATTCTTGATGAAATCAGCCTTCGCATCGCGAGATCCCCAAGTATCACCAACGTCGATAGGACGGGGGTAATTAGCAACGGGGCCACTCGGCCAATACCCTTTATCCTCCCTGTATTGAATTTCAACTTTCTCTATTTTATATTGTAACTCCAAGCGATTACTATTCTCATAACGGACAATAGCTTCTGGGTCTAGTGAAAATGCTCCGTTGCCAGTCAGTTCTCTTTCGACATCAGATAACACATCAAATGAAGCCGTTGCGGTAAGGCCAAATAAAGAGATGGGGGTTCCATCTTTACCATGTAGAAAACTATATAAATTACGTCCTAAGTGAAGATATGAAAATCTGAAATCCTGTCCCCATTCTGATACACAATGAACTTCATCAATGACTCCATAGGAAAAATAGACGTTGACATTTTCCATATTATGCAATCGTTCACGAAACTCATATATGCAAAGACGCTCTGGTGACATAAAAGTAAAAATAACTTGTGATGTCTCCATTTTCGTCTCATTCTCGGCTTTCTGTTGGGCTGACAATTCGGAATTGATAAAAGTACAGCTATCTATCCCAACGGAAATAAGTCCATCATACTGATCCTGCATTAACGATTTCAAGGGATCTATGACAACGGTAACTCCTGGCTGTAATATGGCTGCCAATTGATATGTGAGTGATTTTCCGCCACCTGTAGGCAATAATCCTATTACACCTTTCTTTTGCAACGCCCGATTAAGTATTGGCAACTGTCCAGGACGGAAATCCTCTTTTCTAAAAAGTAATCGTAGAAAATATCTGAGATGATTTACATTTTCTTCGTTTTCAATATGTCCACCTGCAGGATTTATACTCGTCAATGGCTTATAGATTATTGCATCTGTCGTATAAACATCGCGTGTGCTATAAACGACCTTAGAAGAACGGACATTGAAATAACAATCATTTTGTGCCTTAAACTCAGAAAACTGCACATTAGCCGCATCGACCTGCATCTCTGTTGAGATGTCAATGATCATATCAAAAATTTGTTCCTTGTTGACTGATTTAGATTTACCATATACTTTATTTCCCAAATGCAATGTAGAAGATGAATGCTTGCCTGACACAATCTCCAGATTCACTTTAGGGAAAGTACGGTCATTATAGTCTTGGCTAAGCGCGACAAGATGATTATACATCATTGCCAATTCAGCGAAGGCAAGGGCAGTACATGGAACATCTTGCTCAATTGCCAGAACCTTCCATTCGTCTTTCTCTATGGATAACCGACCTGTTAAGACAGCCTCTACTATGGTTTTTTCAATCCGAGCCACACCTATTGGTGTATTCCTTAATATCTCGATATTTTCTGTTAGTTTGTTCCTGTCTTGTAATTTAAAATGGAATCCTCCATACAGAGTATAAAGTTCTGCATACCCAAACGCCTTGTTTAGTTCTGTTTCAATGAATGGGCTACATTTTGTCGGCAATCCTCTTGTTATGATGTTGCTTAGGACGGCAAGTATCGGGTCTATATCATCATATACACATGCGCCTATATCAAATGGGGCTAAAACTTCAAATGATGAAGAGATATTTAGATCACTTTTTTCAAACATTTGCTGTAAGGCATCAATTTGATAAGCAGCATGGAATTGTTTTGGCGGATAATAAGAAAGACGAACAAGGAAGGGTTTGCCTTCTTGTCTTATCATTCGGAACCCCTTGGAAACACAACTATACCATTTGCCCGAACTCATTTGCTGATATTCCGTCAAACGAACATCCGAAAAGACATCTAAATGAGACACCGCAAAATATCGAGAAAAGGAGTCTATACGGCTATTGCCGAAATTCATTGGTCCGACGCATACGAAATAATGTCTGTAACCAGACATACTAACGATGTGAGATACTTTCTTTAAGTCAATGCTAGAAAGATCAAGTATATTGGAAAATATATGAACACATATCGGTTCCTCGATATGAATCTCACTAAGTTCATTTGTTTGCGCATTCGGAAGATACTTATTTATGAATTCTGTCTCGACATCATCACCAACAATCGCCAACAAATTAGTCTTTGCCCTTGCTAGTGCTGCTGAAGAAGGTTCTATTAATGTTATCTTTTTTAATCTGTCACTTAATCTGTGATTCCGCAAAGTCTCAAAAAAACATATCGAACCAAGCCCCTGTCCCGCGCCCCAGTCTATCAGTTCGCAGTTATCATCTAATTCATTAAAAGGAAAATCACTTAACGCTCTCAACATTTTACCCTTGTGCATCTCCCCATACGCAGCCATGTAACAGCACAGTTGAGCTTCTTCGGTCAAACATGCCACACCATGTTCCAAGCCAGGTATGGCCCAAGGGCGGGACTTATATTCCTTTGGAACAAAATCCCTAGAGACCTCAATAATATCATCAAGGGACAATGAGGAATATGTTCCGATTGTTTCGTTATATGTCATTTCAAACCTCCCAGTATATTCTCATCTTTTGGATTAACAAAATGCAACTTATGATTGCGAATAGCAATATCCTTACTCGCATTAGCATAACAGTATTCACATAAATGAGGACATGTATTATATTGTCCTATGTCTTTGCTCATTATGCAACCACAGAAGAGTCTTTGCCCTTTATCTTTGTTGTTTTTAGAGAAAATAACTCTTGGCTCAGGATTGAAAATATCAGCAGGTAATACTGTAGCGCCAAGAAACTGCATCAATTTTAAATCATGGCTGCAAAATCTTGCCATTAACCTATCGTCAATACAACGATTATGTTCAATGCCATATTTATCCAAGTCTAATTTTTCTGCACAGGTTGCAAGTTGGAATCCCCAACTTTTATTTAATTCGCTGAGACCTTGCGCAACTATATTCATCGAAGGTTCATCAAATTCAATATAGTTTATATTGCCCATTTCAAGATTGCTCTTTACTTTTTTATAATTTGAAATATCAGCAAAACTAAATACAAGTTTTTCTGTATATCCTCTTAATTGACTCGCTATGCCATCCACCTTTCTTAATATATCATCCGTAGTAATTTTGTCCGTCAATATAAAAGGATCAAAACGCCAAATGACTTTTCCTAAACCGATTTGATCCACTAACCGCCTAAATGTATCTATTCTATCCTGAAGAACAGGCACTCCCTTTTCAAGACCTTCGTCTTCGTAATCATTTAACGTATATTGAATATAATAACCTATGCCCTGTTCATCAAGTATATGGAGATATGGCAAAAGTGGTTTCGGATTCTTGGACCAAAACACAACGAAACGCACATCTTCAAAACTTACATAACTTTGAACACCATTAAATGGATTGGTCCATGCACAATATCCTTTTCTAAAGCGATAAAAGAACCAATCAGAATAAAATGCAGGAATATCTGTACTCCTACTAGCAGAGATGATAATAGGAGCTTGTGCATCTACGGACTCACCGTTTTCTCTCTTTATTTTTACTTTCTGCCAAGCCATTTTACAAAAGATGGGGAACGTTAGTTCTAAGCCAGTTTAATTCTTTGATAACACTTTGGTTTCTAATGCCTAGTTGATAGGCTCTAGTCAGATAGTCATAAGCAGTCTTGTATTGACCCAAAGATGAGTAAGACATCGCCATATTCGCATATATCTGTCCATCTGAAAAAGGACAAGAAGCCGGGCAATCTTCAATTAATGCTTGTAAAGAGAGCCTGATGTTCTCATTATAATCCTTCCTGCGATAAGCTTGTGTTGCCTCCATACATAAATTCTCTCTATTGGACTTTTCTTGATGTAAATTGAAATACCAAAAATATCGTGGTCCCAATTCCATGTGTTCAATATCTATTTTGGCAGCTCTTTTATCGGGTACAACAAACCCGCATTTTTCCGCTAAATGTTGTGATGCCTCATTATCAAGACTAATATCCAAAACCAGATTTTTTATTTGTGTGTCTGAACAGATACGACAAAAAAGGCGCAAAGCCCTTTCTGTATGCCCCTGCCTCCGGTATTCTGGCAACATCGCATAACCCACGAAACCATCTATACCAGTCTCTCCCTGCCTAAATTCACAAGAAAATAATCCCATAGACTCTCCTGCTTGACTCTCAATAATATAATTTAGACCGTTATTCTTCATAGAATCAAGAAAAGCCTTTAAATTACTTTTATGGTCATCACGTAAGACGTAATAATGACTTACGTC
>Ga0065708_1002060_pt1 | contig 10455 bp, 7 predicted proteins | sample Hoacrofraction12_2_FD_59095 | JGI IMG/M metagenome (GOLD analysis project Ga0065708, IMG submission 59095) | Hoatzin crop microbial communities from Cojedes, Venezuela, sample from fiber fraction 12 v1 | ecosystem: Host-associated > Birds > Digestive system > Esophagus > Crop | place: Venezuela... | reverse complement strand
GAAGTCAACTACCCACTCCCTAAAGGGTGTGGGCTTGTAACTGTCCAGTAGTCAAAACGACCGAAGGTCTCCTACCTTTTTTACGGACCGTCAGTCCGCTGACGTTACATCGTGGGACGGTTGACATGCGCCCCTTACGGAAGGGATCTACCCTCCCGCAACTGCATCCGGTACTTGGCTATCCTTCCCTTCTTCAAGATAGCTTATTCCCTTGCGATACAGATTCATCGCACCGATCCTGTCGTCATTGGATTTGTATCCGCACTTCTGGCAGCAGAACTGGTGATTCTTCTTGTCGCGGTTGCCTTTCGCGACGTGGCCGCACACGGGACACGTCTGGCTCGTGTAACGGGGGTCGACCTTTATCACCTTGTCGTTGTGCAGCGCAGCCTTGTATATCAGCTTCTGTTCAAGGTCGTAGTAGGGCCAACTGACGATTTCGTACCTGTCCTCCAGGCGGACCTTCTCGGTGGCCGAGCGGATGCCGGTAAGGTCTTCCAGGACGAAGAGCGTATGCTCCGGGTAGCTCTCAACGAGTGCCTTACTGATACAGTGGTTCTTGTCTTGTATCCAACGGTTTTCTCGATGACCGATAGCTGTCAGCCTTCGCCTCGAAGACGGTGTCTGCCTCCGCTGCAGTTCCCTGCGGACCCGCTTGAAATTGGCCCTCTTGCGCTTGACATCGCGGCCGCTTACAAAAATTGTCTTTTCCTCTCCGTCATATGTTGTGATGATGTTTATGATTCCCCTGTCTATGCCCACGACCTGGACTATTTCCGAGTCGCTGACCGCCTCGACTTCCGTCGTGACTGGAATGTGCAGGAAATACTTCCCCTTCTTCGAGACAAGCTTGGCGGTGCCGAACCTGTACTTCTCCGTGTCGAAATACTTTTCCATCCCCTTGGCGAAATAAGGGAGCTTCACCCTCCCCGAAAGCGTGTTCACGGAAAACATCTCCTGCGTCAGGGAGTAGTCCCTGTTCCACACGAGGTCGTACTGCGGTCGCTTGAATTTGGCGCGGATCCACTTCTTCTTGTCATCAAGGATGGCCTTGTACCTCGCGACCACGGTCTTGATGACGGACTGNGCCATCTGGGACTTCAGGCCGAAACGTCTCCTCAGCTGGTAATACAGCTTGTCGTTGAGCGAAGCCATCTTCAGGTCNTGCGTCCGGAAGACGTAGTCGCTGACNTGGTTGCAGGCCTCCCTGTACCTCTCCATCGTCTCGTCCAGCAGNGCTTGCTCCGCCGGGCCGACATCGATCCGCACCTTTGCCGTGAGGATTATTTTCAACGTTTTGGACACCTGCTTNTNCTTTTTTTTGTANTNCACTGCAATTTACGACATTTTCCGCAAAAGCCGCAACGAAAAAATCGCCATATTTGCAGTCGGGGAAAGAGAAAATTCCACCCGTGCGAAACCGTATCTGCTCTCAAGCTGGGCACTGCATAGCAACTTTGGGTCAGATATTCGGGACTCCTCAGACATCACTGCTGAAAAACGTTTTTTTTGGACAGGCGGCTACTTCGCATGCTGTATCGGCGAAGTGTCAACCCCTGCTGCTCAAAAGTATATTGAGCAAACAAGGATAACAAAAAAAGGCGCTCCTCCCACCTCTCAAGAGAAGTGGGTTTCCGCGCCTAATAATTTTATGAAGCCTCACCCCCTCCAGAAAGCCAGGCCCTCCATGATACGCACTTCGCGTATTACGTATCCTATCATGAGGGTCCTCGGCATGGGAAACACCATGGATGAAGTGGCAAGGGCGATGATTGCCTGCGCAAAAGGAAAGTGCGACCACAGCGTCGTAACAGTAAAGGACGTAAGGGACCTTTCAAGGATGCTCGATGACCGCTCCTGGTAGGAGTGGATATCCCCTGACATACCATATAATATAAATAGGCATAGCCACCCAGATCAAATGAAAATGAAAAAGACAGTCCTGATCCTTTCATCCCTTCTTCTGCTGCTTCCCTCCCTATACGCCAGGGATGGAGCGTCACAGCGCCAACAGTGGGCGGACCTTCTATACAGGATTTCAGAACCGGTGCTAAGGGAAATGGCAGGTGGAACCCTGCAGAAGAACATGCTCCTGGAGCTGAGCCCCACATGGGACGGGCGCAACGAAAAGGTATCCTACATGGAGGCCTTCGGAAGGACGCTCTGCGGTGTGGCTCCCTGGCTTAGCCTTCCCGACGACTCCACCCCTGAAGGAGCGAAGAGGCGGCAGCTGCGCCTCTGGGCCCTTGAAGCCTGCCGCAACGCCGTGGACCCGGACAGCCCGGACTACCTCCTCTGGAGAAGCGAGGGGCAGACACTTGTCGATGCCGCATTCCTGGCCCAGGGCTTCCTGAGAGGCTGGGACGCACTTTGGGTGCCGCTCGACACTGTGACAAAGAAAAGGTACATAGAGGAATTCACCCTTCTTCGCCGCGTGAATCCAGTGTACTCGAACTGGCTCCTCTTCAGCGCCACGATAGAATGCTTCCTCAAAAAGGCCGGAGCACAGGCGGACGACTTCCGCATAGCCACCGCGATAAGGAAAATCGAGGAATGGTATGTGGGAGACGGATGGTATTCTGACGGTCCCCACTTCGAGTTCAACTACTACAACGCATACGTCATCCAGCCCATGTACCTGGAATGTGTCGACCTGGTGACAGACCACGGGCGGAAGGACTGGTGGGGAGTATGCCCGAAGGAAAGGTACTCCGCCGTCCTTGAGCGTATCCAAAGGCAGGCCGTCATTCTAGAAAGGCTCATTTCACCAGAAGGCTCCTTTCCCGTATTCGGAAGGTCAATACCCTACCGCATGGCAGCCTTGCAGCCACTTTCCCAGCTTTCCCTCCGTGGTGAGCTTCCAGGGGAAATCGCCCCATCCCAGGTCAGGGAGGCTCTTTCCGCAGTAATGGAGCGGATGTTCTCCCGGAATGGAAACTTCAATGAAGAGGGATTCCTTACCATCGGCTTCTGCGGACACCAGAGTGACGTTGCCGACGTATACACGAACAATGGAAGCGCATACCTCACAACAGTAGCCTTCCTGCCGCTCGGACTGCCATCATCCGATCCGTTCTGGAGTGATCCTCCTAAGGAGTGGACAGGGAAAAAGGCATGGAGCGGAGAGGCTTTCCCAAAGGACCACGCATGGAAATAATTTCCTCCTCCACTTTCACTCCATTGGCGCCCTAGAGCATCCACTTCCAGGCGGGAACGACCTTGATTACCCCTTGAGCGGACTCTATGATGTCGCTTTGCTCGAAGGTCACGATTGTCATATCCTTGCACCCGGTAGCCCTTGAGGCTGCGACAAGCCCCTTTATTTCACGAGAGCGAGTCTCCTTTTCATCAATGCTCCAGCAGCTCTGCACAAGGGATGACACCCCGTTCTCGTCCTGGACAAGGAAGTCGCACTCGCTTCCATCCGAGTAATAGGTAATCTTCTGCGAGGGAAGCTTCTTCCGGCAAAGATGCCAGTAGACTGTATTTTCAAGCAGGGGTCCGCTATCGGGGCCTAGCGGAGATACGACAGCGTTGCGAAGACCATTGTCCACCGGGTAGTATTTCGGAAGATAGTCATTCACCTTTATGATGGAACCGCTGAACCTCGGCACCTTGGAGAACATGAACACGGAACATGCATGGCTTGTCAGTTCATACAGGAAATCCTTTGTGACCTTTCTACCCTGGGAACGGATGTCACCATATACCGCATTGACAGAAAAAGGCTTTGAAAGAGACAAGAGCATCCTTTTTAGAAAATATCTCACTATTTCAGGATTCGGCAATCCGTACCTCTCAACCATATCCTTCAGCAGCATGACATCAAAGTACCCCTGCAAGAGCTCGACCCTCCTGTAGCGGTCCGCCTCAAGCACTACTTCAGGGAATCCGCCACCGGCATTGTACTGCCTGAAGGCCGCCTTCAGCGAAGATACATCCTTTGTCGCATAGGCCCTAGTGCCAACCCCTTTGAAAGAACAGAACTCGGAGAACGAAAGAGGGTATACCCTTATCTCATCGGACCAGCCTCGCAGCTGGGTCGCAATATCCTCTGAAAGCGCCTTTGAATTGCTACCGGAAAGGAATATGTGGCTTGTGTATGACTTTAGCAGCCTTATTGCAAAAAGCTCCCATCCGTCTATGTCCTGTATTTCATCAAAGAACATATAGACATCCTTTATCGGGATATCCGGATACATTTCACAGTATGCTCCTAGGATGGTGTCAAGGTCTTCCCTTTTCATGGCCGACAGCCTCTCGTCATCAAAACCTACCCAGAGTATGTTCTCCCTTGGAACACCAGCTTCAAGCAGACGGTTTATTCCAAGGGACATTAGCGATGACTTTCCGCACCGACGAACGCCCAATGTAGTAACTATTCGAGTCCGGTCCATAGGAACTAGACTTTCCCGTGGTTTTATATTTGATGCTGGTATGGAAGACTGTTTTAGCGCTATTATATTCTGAAGGTCATCTTTCAGTGGCATAAGACTCTGATTTTTTGCAAATATACCAAACTTTTCCGTTAAAAAAGGAAGAAATTCAATATTTTTTCCTTCCAAAAAGGAAAATATTTCGAAACTTTTCCGCTTAAAAAGGAAAAGTCAGGCGAATCATCTCCACCTGACCTTCACAAATCTCATGTATGCAGATATTCCTACCGGCTGAATCTCAGCACGGTGAAGGAATAGGGCTTGAGCTCTACGGGTGTCCCCTTCGAGACACTCACTACCGACTCGACAGGCGACACGTCCTTGTCCTGTACGCTTCCGTGGAGCTCCGTCCTCCTGACGAGATCTCCGCTGCGGCCAAGCAATGAAGGGTCTATTTCAACACTTGCGGAGACCGGAAGGATGTTGCAAATCTTCACTATCACATCCCCGCTCGCGGAGTCCCTGACAATGGATGAGAACAGCCTTGACTTTGCTGAGTCGGGGCTGGAGGATGTCATCTCGGAAGGGATGTAGCAGTCTCCCCCGTTGTTTCCGAAGAGCTTCTGGACAAAGTAGTTCACTGTCGGGTACACTCCCTCGTTGTCGAAGTATATGAGATCGGGGTTCCAGCTGGTGCGTCCCTTTCGTGCGAACAGCGGAGCATAGGAGCTCATAAGGACAACGTCGCCGTTCCTTTCGATTCCAGTGAGGTATGCAGCCTCCACAAGGGCGTTTTCTAGGGTGTTCCCCCAGGAAGCGTATTCACCGAGGTATACCTTGGGACCGGTCTTCGGATAGGAATCGTAGAAGGTGGTGTTGCCAAGGAACCAGCCGGGAGCGTTGTAGTAGTGCTCGTCGACTATCGGGATGTCATTCTCCCTTGCGACCTTCCATCCCCACTCGTAGTCGCTGCCCTCGTTGAAGGGTCCCACGGTTCCTATGACGATAATCTCCGGATGGGCCTTGCGCACCCCTTCCACAAGGTAGATGTACCTGTCAAGGAAGACATCGCTCATGAGGTCCTCGTTGCCAATACCTACGTACTTCAGGTTGAAAGGTTCCGGGTGTCCTGCCTCGGCGCGCATGGCTGCCCACTTCGAGGCAGCGGGGTCTCCGTTCGCCCACTCTATCAGGTCAAGGATGTCCTGCAGGTACTGCGGCATGTCCTCCATGGGGATTCCGCCCTGCTGGCCTCCTCCGCCGACGGATGAGTTCTGGCAGGGAACGCCTGCGGCAATGACCGGAAGCGGCTCGCAGCCAAGGTCCTCGCACAGCTGGAAATACTCGTAGAACCCAAGTCCCATGCTCTGGTGGTAGTGCCATATGTTGAAGTCGCCCTTCCTCTTTTCAACAGGTCCTATGGTGTTCTTCCAGCGGTAGATGTTCCCCAGGCCGTTGCCGTGGGTGACGCATCCGCCGGGGAACCTCATGAACTTCGGATTGAGGGCGGCAAGATATTCTGCAAGGTCCTTCCTGACCCCGTTCCTCCTGCCTTTGAAGGTATTGGAGGGGAAAAGGCTCACAAAGTCTATTGCTATGTCTCCTTCATCCCTGGGACTCAGGGCGAGCACAGCCTTGGGTGCGTCCGCGGAAGGGACCATCGTAGATTCGTACTTCTTCCACGAGGGAGAGTCGATGGCAATGGACGCCTTCGCAATCACATTTTCACCATCCTCGATTGACACATCCACTACGTGTGGCTTTCCGTCAAGGCTCCTTGCCCATATGGAGAAATAGCACTCCACACCGTTTTCAACCCTCACTCCGTCGAAGCCTTCGTTAAGAAGGGAGGCTCCGGGGGATGAAGTGCGAAGTATGCTGTACGTAGGGGTGGCGCTGTCAAGAGGCTCGGAGGAGGAGAGCTCCCACTTTGTTCCCCTGCCCCTCAGGCTCCATCCGGTGGAAGGGTTCCACCCGTCATGGTCGGAGGGACTGAACTCGAAGTCGCGGTTCCGGACAAGCTCGGCGTAAAGGCCGCCGTCAGCTCCCCAGCTTATATCCTCGAAGAATATTCCGACAAGGTCGGGGCTTATCGCCTTCGCCTTTGACATATCCGCAACAAGTGTAGCCTTGACAGGAGACAGTCCGGCAAAAAGAGTTGCATCATCAGATAGGCCGCGGGTGTATTTCGCGCTCTTCTCCCCTGCCAGACGCGCCTTTTCCTTCATCGCGTCCACAAGGCTTCTTTCAACCTTGTGGACCTGGCCTTCGTAGCGCACCCCGTCAATTGTCACAGCCGCTCTTTTCCCGCTGCCGGCAAAAAGGCGCACGCCTATGCACTCGCTCCAGGACTTGAAGTCATCGCTGGTGCACTGGTAGTGCATTCCGTCCTTTGTGGAGAACTCCACCCTGAAACTTCCCTTGACTATTGAAAGACGAGGGTCCACGACTCCGCCTTCCACACCAGTGAAAGGATAGTCCTGGGGCTTCCAGTGCACAAGGTCCGGGGACGATGTCGTGGCTACCTGGCATACGTCCTCCCCTACGGACCATACTGCGAACCACATTCCGTCGTCGCGCCTTTCAAGCGAGGGAGAGTACATCTTCTTTCCGCTGCCCCACGCCCCGTAGTCGCTTGTGACAAAGGCGTAGCCGTCCCCGATGGATGTCCATTCCCTTCCATCAGGAGAGCAGGCAAAGCGGAGTCCGCCGACCCCGTTGTCCGCCTGGGCGGCGTAGCTGAAAAGATACAGGGAGTCCCCGGTATCCTGGGCCATGCATTTTGCAGATAGAGCTAGAAAGCACAGTATCAGCGCAGGAAACAATCTTGTAATACGCATATTTCAGTGTTGTCTATTTATTCTTGAAGCTTGTCTTGCTAAAACTGGAGGCTATTTCGCAGCATTCCACTCCATGCCGAGGTTCTTCATCATGAAAGCGTATATGTCCGCATACTCCTGCAGTCTCTTTGAAAGGGGTTTTCCACCACCGTGCCCGGCGGATGTGTCAATCCTTATGAGTGCGGGCTCGCCGTCCGGATTGCACTTCTGAAGGGTAGCCGCGAACTTGAACGAATGCGCCGGAACCACCCTGTCGTCATGGTCGGCTGTGGTCACGAGGGTGGCGGGATATTCAACGCCAGAGGTGATGTTGTGCAGGGGCGAATATCCCTTCAGGTACTGGAACATCTCCTCGGAGTCCTCGCTTGTGCCGTAGTCTCCGGCCCAGTTCCAGCCGATCGTGAACTTGTGGTAGCGGAGCATGTCCATCACTCCCACCATGGGGATCGCCACTGCATAGAGGTCGGGTCTCTGGGTCATGCAGGCGCCAACGAGCAGCCCGCCGTTGGAACCCCCCATGATGGCTATACGCTGGGGCGTGGTGTAGCCTTCCCCGATAAGGTACTCGGCTGCCGCTATGAAGTCATCGAACACGTTCTGCTTGTTCATTTTCGTACCGGCAAGATGCCACTGCTCACCGTACTCGCCGCCACCACGGAGGTTCACCTGCACATATATTCCGCCCTGCTCGAGGAACGGTATTATATGGTACACGAACGAAGGGGGCAAGCTTATGTCGAACCCACCGTAGCCGTACAGGAGGACAGGGGTCTGGGAGTCCCTGGGAAGATCCTTGCGGCTTGTCATGAACATTGGAATCTTGGTTCCGTCCTTGCTGGAGAAGAACACCTGCTCTGTCTTGTAGGCTGAAGCGTCGAAGGAAGTCTTGGGAGAGTAGTAGGGTTTGCTTTCCCCGCTCTCTGGATCGTAGGCGTATATGTCACCGGGGACCGTGAAGGATGTGAAAGTGTAGAAGCACTCGGGGCCCTCCTTTTTGCAGGAGAAGGCTACGGAGCCTATTCCCGGAAGGTCAACCTTTCGGAGCATCTTTCCGTCAAGGGAGTAGACGAACGCCCTTGAAGAAGCGTCGTGGCTGTATGCAAGGACTAGGCGGTCCTTCCCGAGAGGCCATACGGATTCAAGGACATCCTCCTTCTGCGGAACCACATCCTTCCACGCAACGTACATGGGAGTGGAGAGGCGTGCCTGCATGAGGCGGAACGAGGGCGCCTCCCTGTTTGTCATGATGAGTATGCTATCCCCGTAGGTCTCCACCGGATAGTATGTATTCTCGAAGTCGTCAGGAGTCATCTTCACAAAGGAGGCGTCCTCCTTTGAAAGGTCCTTGACATAGAGGACGTTGCCCACGCCCTCACCACTCTCGTCAAGGAAGGCCATGCTCTCGTCGGTGTTGATGTCGATCGTATAGAACCGTCTCGGATAGTCCTTGTTCTCGTAGAAGAGGGTGTCCTCGCTCTGGGAGGTGCCGACCTTGTGGTAGTATATCTTGTGTCCCTCGTTCACGGCTGAGAAATCGTGCCCGCCGGAGGGACGGTCGTAGGCGCTGTAGTAGAACCCGTCGCCCTTCCATGCGGCTCCGGTGAACTTGGCCCACTCGATATGGTCGGAAGTCTGCTCACCGGTCGAAAGGTCGATGACATATATCTCCTCCCAGTCGGAACCGCTTCGCGATATCACGTACGCAGCCCACCTGCCGTTATTGGAGAAGTACAGGCCCTTGAGTGCCACGGTGCCGTCTGAGCTGAGGGTGTTGGGGTCAAGGAAGACCTTCCCCTGCTGCCCGGGGGCGTCGCACTGGTATATGACGCTCTGGTTCTGAAGGCCGGTATTGCGGCTGTAGTAGAACTTGTCGCCGTGACGGACGGGTGCGCCCATCTTCTCATAGTCGGCCACCTGGGTAAGGCGCTCAAGGATGTTTTTGCGGAAAGGAATCTTCGAGAGATAATTCCGGGTCACCCTATTCTCCTGCTTCACCCATTTCTGGGTGGCTTTGGACATGTCGTCCTCCAAAGGGCGGAAAGGATCTTCGACCTCCGTCCCGAAATAAGTGTCTACCGTGCCATCCGAAGGGGCGACCGGGTACCTGGACCTTGCGCAGCCTGTCATGATCAATGTTCCCATAAGGATTAGTGCATACTTTCTCATAATCTGGAAAATGCTATTTTCAAACGTACCATTCTTCCCTCGCAAGGGAAACGAAATCCAAATTTAGCAAAAGTATCGCTTTATTTCAAGAATGCCGCATTTCCTCCAATTTGCAGCAAGTTCCGGGAAATGCCATATTTGTGGATGTCAGATACGAATTTCTGATTATGGCTAGACAAATGGTCAACAAACCCGGAAAGTACTTTGCCACTCAACCGGTGGTGAAGGCATGGATGTTTGGCTCCTTCTCCAGAGGCGAGGAAACCACAGGCAGCGATGTTGATATCATTGTCGCTCTTGACCGAAGCCAGCCTATCGGACTGAAGTTCTTTGGGATGTGCGAAGACCTGAAGGAACTTCCAGGCAGGGATGTCGACCTTGTCACCGAAGAATCCTTGATGTCTTTCGCCAGAGCCATCGCTGACCGAGATAAAATTCTGGTTTATGAGAGAGTCAGCCAGGGATAAAGTGCCATTTTGTCCGTCTACGCCCTTGAAAGCGGAATAAATGGGTAATGTCACCAAGTTAAATAATAAGATGCCGAGGTTGCCTCGGTAACTGAGCTTTTTGAGTGAATGAGAGAGACTTTGCTCCAGCTATGGCAGTCTCAAGGGTAGATTCAAGGTAGTCTGTTCCTTGTCCTAGACCGAGAAATTCTGCAATAACAGGGCTCTTGATGTACTCTAGCTTATCTTGAAGAGGTGCCGTCAATTTCTCCATTTCTTCATGCACTCCCTCCTTATCGTATGTTTGGAGCATACGATAATAATACTGCGAAGATATGTTACGTTGCAGGGTTCGTACGCCCCACCCCTCACGCTCGGCTTCAGTTGCATACCAGTCTCTAGCATCCTTGTCTGTAACCTGCAATAGAGTCCGATAATGCGACCAAGAAAGCCTGGAACTAAAGGTTGGAACCGTCACAGAATCAGATTGTCCACACGGCGTGTGGACAATCTTGTTACCATCGTCCAGTAATTGTTCACTCACTGCGTGGAAAATCTCAGGAAATGCCTTATAGAATTGGACGAAAGAGTATAAGTTAGTCTTATTGAAGCCTTTTCCATAAACAT
>Ga0065708_1000842_pt1 | contig 10518 bp, 6 predicted proteins | sample Hoacrofraction12_2_FD_59095 | JGI IMG/M metagenome (GOLD analysis project Ga0065708, IMG submission 59095) | Hoatzin crop microbial communities from Cojedes, Venezuela, sample from fiber fraction 12 v1 | ecosystem: Host-associated > Birds > Digestive system > Esophagus > Crop | place: Venezuela... | reverse complement strand
TTTGTGACCCTTATGTGACACCCAAACAAAGAAAAGACGCTGTAAATCAATGACTTACAGCGCTTTTGCGTACCCGGAGCCGGGGTCGAACCGGCACGGGTTGCCCCACTGGTGTTTGAGACCAGCGCGTCTACCGATTCCGCCATCCGGGCTCAATTAAAAGCGGTGCAAAATTAGAAAGAATATTCGGACTGGCAAGATTTTCGGGCGCTTTTTCTGCTTTGACGGCCAAAAATCGCGGTTTCATCGGGGATTTTTGCGTTTCTGCGTGTCGCTCTTTTGCTTCTTCGCTGCCGCGCTGCGCGTCTGCCGCCCTATTTCCCGTTCAGAATCTTCTTGATGTCGTTGAGCTTGTTCAGCGCTTCGACGGGCGTGAGGTTGTTCACGTCGAGATTGAGGATTTCGTCGCGTATTTGCTGGAGCACGGGGTCGTCGAGCTGGAAGAAACTCATTTGGACGTTGCTTTGGTCGATGTTGGCGAGTTTTTCGCGTCGGATGGGCTCGCCGTTGCGCGCGTTGTTGGCTTCGAGTTCGTGGAGGATTTGTTCGGCGCGNCGCACGATGCTTTGGGGCATGCCGGCGAGGCGGGCGACGTGGATGCCGAAGGAGTGTTCGCTGCCGCCGCGCTGCAGTTTGCGCAAGAAGACGATGCGGCCGTTCACTTCCTTCACGCTGACGTTCCAATTCTTCACGCGNGGATAGAGGCGCTCCATTTCGTTCAGCTCGTGGTAGTGCGTGGCGAAGAGCGTGCGGGCATGTCCGTTGGGNTTNTCGTGGAGGTATTCGACTATGGCCCAAGCAATTGAGATGCCNTCGTAGGTGGATGTGCCGCGTCCGAGTTCGTCGAAGAGCACGAGGCTTCGCTCGGTGAGGTTGTTCATGATGTTTGCGGCTTCGCTCATTTCGACCATAAAGGTGCTCTCGCCCACGGAGATGTTGTCGCTGGCTCCGACNCGCGTGAATATNTTGTCCACCATTCCGATGCGCGCTTTTTCGGCGGGCACGTAGGAGCCCATTTGGGCCATGAGCACGATGAGGGCGGTNTGTCGCAGCAGGGCGCTCTTGCCGGCCATGTTGGGGCCCGGTCACGATGATGATTTGCTGTTCGCGTTGGTCGAGACTGANGTCGTTGGGCACGTATTCTTCGCCGCGCGGCATGAGCGTTTCGATGACGGGGTGGCGCCCGCCGACTATTTCGAGGTCGGTGGAATCATCGACGATGGGGCGCACGTAGTGGTGGGTGCGCGCCACCTCGGCAAGGCTGAGCAGGCAGTCGAGCGCGGCCGTTTGGTCGGCGTCGGCCTTGAGNGCTTCGACATATTGGGCCGCGAAGCCCGTCAGCGCGCCAAAAAGTTCGTCCTCGAGCGCCGCAATTTTGTCTTCGGCGCCGAGAATTTTCTCCTCATATTCCTTTAGTTCGGGCGTTATATATCGCTCGGCCGACACNAGCGTTTGCTTGCGAATCCACTCGGCCGGCACGCGGTCTTTGTGCGTATTGCGCACCTCGATGTAGTATCCAAAAACGTTGTTGAAGCCGATTTTCAGGCTGGGGATGCCGGTGGCCTCGCTCTCGCGCTGTTGAATTTTTTGCAGATAATCTTTTCCGGANGACGAGATGGCTCGCAATTCNTCGAGCTCGGGACTGACNCCCGGGGCGATGACGCGGCCTTTGCCGAGCGCGGCAGGAGCGTCGGGCACGATGCTTTGTTTGATGCGGCGGCAAAGTTCTTCGCACGCATCCATAGTTTGGCCCAGTTTTTGCAAGTGTTCGTCGGAGGCGTGGATGCACGCATTTCGCAAAACGCCGACGCCCTGCAGCGAGTAGGCCANCTGCAAAAGNTCGCGCGGATTGATGCGNCCCATCGAAACCTTGGACACGAGGCGCTCGAGGTCGCCGATTCCTTCGAGTTCGGTCTCGCAAACCTCGCGAAATTCGGGTTCGCGGAAGAAGTATTCGATGCCATTTTGGCGCGCGGCGATGGCGTTGAGGTCGCACAGTGGGAAGACGACCCAGCGGCGAAGCATGCGGCTGCCCATCGGAGTGCGCGTTTGGTCGAGCACGCCCAAGAGCGAGGCGCCGTCGGCCGCCATNGGGGCNAGNAGTTCGAGGTTGCGCTGCGTGAATCGGTCCAAACGCACGTAGCGGCTCTCGTCGATGCGCGACAGNCGGGTGATGTGGCGCGTNTGCGTGTGCTGCGTGAGTTCCAGATAGGCCATAATGGCGCCGGCCGACACGGTGGCNGCTTTCAGATGGTCNACGCCGAAGCCCTTAAGGTTTTGAACGCCAAAGTGTTTGAGCAATTTCTCCTTGGCCGTCTGCGGCGTGAAGGCCCAATCTTCCAATTCGAAGATNTAATACTTCGACGAGAAGAGGTCTTGCGTGTGTCCGAGTTGGCCNCGCTCCACGAGCACCTCCTTGGGCGCGAAATTGCTGAGCAGTTTGTCGATATAATCGGCCGTTCCCTCGGCCACGAGAAATTCGCCGGTCGAAAGGTCGAGAAANCTGATTCCNATGGTGGCTTTGTCGTAGAAGATGGCGCAGAGGAAGTTGTTTTCGCGGCTGTTGAGGGCACTGTCGCCCACGACGACGCCCGGGGTCACGAGTTCGGTGATGCCGCGTTTCACGAGCTTCTTGGCCAGTTTGGGGTCTTCGAGTTGGTCGCAAATGGCGACGCGTTNGCCGGCNCGAATGAGTCGCGGCAGATAGGTGTCGAGGGCGTGGAAGGGGAAGCCGGCCATTTCGATTTCGCCCACTTTTCCCTTGTTTGAGCGGTGCGTGAGCGTGATTCCGAGGATGCGTGCGGCGCAAACGGCGTCGTCGAGGTAGGTCTCGTAGAAGTCGCCGCAGCGGAAGAGCAGCAGGGCGTCGGGGTGCTTCGCCTTGAACTCGCGATACTGCCGCATCATCGGTGTGAGCTCGTCTTTTGCCATAGTTTTTAGAATCTGCGCTTGGGAAAATGCCGAAAGATTAGGCAAAAGTACATTTTTTTCGCGTGAAAATCAAAAGAAACCTCTTGAAAAAACGTTTTCGGCGCTCGCGGGGCTGAAAACGGCGCTTGCTTCTCCCCTGCCCTGCCTTGNTTTTGNAGGGANGNTGCTTCGAAAAATCGCGCGCATGCTTTGCAAAAAAAATTTCCGGCTTTGGAAAACCGGAACGCTGCGGAGCGGAAATTAAATTTTAGGCTATAATTTATAAATTACTGACTATAATTTTAAAATTATAGCCTATAATTTTTAAATTATAGCCTAAAATTTGTTTTTCCGAGCGCACGCGGGGGAAATGGCGAGGCTTGGTTTGGATTTTTGGAGCCGGGCGCCGGATTTTTGGAGCGGGCAGCCGGCGCGTTCGGGGCTGCGACGGGCGCGTTTGGGGCTGCGACGGGCGCGTTTGGGACGGGCCCCCTTTGTTTGAAAGCGCGGCCGCCGCAGACCGGCGGGAGTCTGCGGCGGGGCGAATGGGGACTGCGCGATGGGATTAGTCGCAGTCGTAGGTGTAGTCGGCAGTGCCGTCGGTCGATTGCGGCCAACCCGGGTTCTGATAGAGCGGCGAGGCAGAGGCGGTGCCATTGCCCGTGAGCAAGAACTCGCTGATGGGAATCGGCTCGAGGTAGTGCTGGTGCGGGAAGTTGTAGCCGCCGTAGTAAGCAGCGGAGGCCTGCACTTGGAGCGGGTGGAGATAGGTGGAAATGCCGCTTTGCGACACTACGTCGGCGCTGATTTGCGACTTGGAATACATCTTATACATTTCGGCCCAGAGGTTGAAGCCTTCGACTTGGTAATCAACCATGGAGTCGAGCGAACGCCAGCGTTTGAGGTCGTCGAGGCGCAGACCTTCGGCGATGAGTTCGCAGCGGCGCTCGCGGCGGATGTTGTAGAGCGTTGCGTCTACGGCCACGCCCTTGGAATATACGCCGAGGTCGTTCTCCTGCGAGAGGTCGGTGGCGGCGATGGTGGCGTTGTAGTCTTCGCTCACGCCGGCACGGGCACGCAGGGCGCGCCAGTAGGTGTCGCAGTTGGAGTCGAGGCTCTGGTAGCGCAGGTAGTAGGCTTCCATGTAGTTGAGGTAGGCTTCGGCAGCGCGGAAGATGGGCGTGGTGGTCGTGCAGTTGTATTGCACTTGCTGCTCGGTGTCTTCGCTGAACCATTTGATGAGTTCGTAGCCGGTGGTGGACTTTTCGTTGCCGGAGTTCCAGATGTAGGGCTTGTAGTAGTAGGTGGTGTCGTTCACGTACTTGCCTGCTTCTTCGTCGTAGGTGGTCGTGATGAGCGAGCCTGCGGGACGCACGGAGGCGATGAGGCGTTCGTCGCGGCCTTGGAGTTCGGCGTAGGAGGTGACATCGCCCTGATAGTCGGCGGAGGCGTAGATGGGCGTTCCGTCGGCCATGAGGAAGGTGTTCACGGCAGCGCGGGTGAGGCCGCAGCCACCGCCGGCGCGCAGATAGGTGGAGCAGGAGTGCGAGAGCACACCGGTCTTGTAGTAGCGCGCAAGAATCACTTCGTCGCCGTCGGCAAAGGTTTGGTCTTGATTGAACATGCCGGCGTAGTCGTCGTCGAGCTCAAACTTGGAGGCCACCTGCTGGGCGGCGTCGATGGCTTGGTCGAGGAAGTAGTTCACCTCGGCTTCGGCGCTTCCGCTGGGGAAGGAGTAGGAGCTGTTGCCGGAGACGGCGGCCCACTTGCTGTTGCCGGGCACGAAGACGGTGCCTGCGTGGTATTTCTCCCACGAGCCTTCGTAGAGGGCTACGCGCGACTTGAGGAGGAGTGCGGCATACTTGGTGATTCGTCCGCTCTCGGGTGCGCTTTCGAGCATGAGTGAAGCGGCTTTGTCGAGGTCTTCGATGATGAAGCGGGCCACTTCGTTGCGGGGCGAGCGCACGCTGGCTGCGGTGAGCACGCTCTGGTCGTCGGAGAGCATTTCCTTGATGATGGGCACGTCGCCAAAGTTGCGAAGCAGGCGGAAGTAGTCGTAGGCGCGGAAGAAGTAGCCTTCGCCCAAGTAGTGGTTCACGAGATTGGTTTCTTGCTTGAGCTGTCCGTCGGCGAGTTTGCCTTCAACCTTGTTGATGTAGTAGTTGATGGAGCGCAGGTTTTCGAAGTTCCANTCGGAGTCTTCGACTTGCACGGTCTTCTTTTCGCCTCGATAGAGGAGGTCGGAGATGTTGTTGGGCGCCGGCATCTGATTGTCGCTGTTCACGTCTTCGGAGTAGGAGCCGCCCCAGAGGTTGGTGTTCTTGGGGAGCATAGAATAGAAGTCGTTTACAAAGATTTTCAGGTCGTAGGCGTCTTGGAAGTAGGCTTCTTCGTCGCCGAAGTCGAGCGGTTCGCGGTCGAGGAAGTCGGAGCAACTTTGCAGTCCAAGCGCGAAGGCGGCTGCAAGGATATATATATACTTTTTCATATTCCTAAAAAGAGATGTTTAGAAAGTGAGTTCCAGACCGAAGGAGTAGGTGCGATATTGCGGGTAGGTCTTGCCGGCGCCGTATTCATCGCTGTTGGTACCAACGGCTTCGGGGTCGTAGATGCGCAACTTCGTGATGGTGAAGAGGTTTTCGCAGGAGACGTAGAAGCGTGCCTTGGTGACGTACTTGGAGAGGAACGTGTTTTCGGGCAGGCTGACGCCGATTTGGAAGTTCTTCAGGCGGAGATAGGCGCCGTTTTGCAGGAAGCGGTCNNNNACTTGGATGTTGGCCTGGTCGGTGCGCAGGCGTCCGTAGTAGGAGTCGAAGTTGGCGCCCAGCGTGGANCCGGCGTAGCGGAAGTAGTCGAGGTGGTCCATGTAGAGCGAACGCTGCCACTGGGCACCGCCGAATCCGAAGAAGGTGGCGCTGTTCTTGAAGAAGAGGTCGCGCTTGCCGACGCCTTGGAAGAAGATGCGGGCGTCGAGGAATTTCCACTTACCGGTGAGGGTGATGCTGTAGGCGTAGCGCGGGGTGTTGTTGCCGATGACTTCGAGGTCGCCGTGGTCGTCGAGGGTGCGCGAGCCGGCGGTCACTTTGCCGTCGCCGTTGAGGTCCATGTACATCAAGTCGCCGCCGCCCCACGTGGAGCTGATGGCCGACTGGTCGGCCGTGGCAAGGTGTTCGTACATTTCGGCATCGCTCTTGGCAATGCCCTTCACGCGGTAGCCCCAGATGTCGCCGTAGTGCTTGCCTTGGTACCAGCCGTCGATGCTGCCGTCGGGCGAGTCGTACTTGGTGATTTCGGTGCGATAGTCGGAGAGGCTTGCGCCGATGCTGTAGGAGAAGTCGTCGCCGATGCGGTCTTTCCACGTCACTTCGAATTCCCAGCCGCGGGTGCGCATTTCGGCGTTGTTGGTCTTAGGCGCGTCGGCACCGTAGAGGGCGGAGAGGGCGTTGGCCGGTCCGACCATGTCTTTGGTGGTGCGTTGGTACCAGTCGAAGGCGCCGCTGAGGCGGTTGTTGAAGAGACCGAAGTCGAGACCTACGCCCACGTTCTCAATGCGTTCCCAAGTGAGGGAGGTGGAATAGGGGTCGTACATCGGAAGCACGGTGGCCTGTCCGCCGCCCAGAACGAGGGAGCCGGAGCTGGTGTACATCTGCTGATAGTAGGGATAGAACGAGGTGGTGTTCTGGTTGCCGAGTTGGCCGTAGGAGGCGCGGAGCTTCAAATAGTGGAAGCCCTTGTCGGCAAGAGGTGCGAAGAAGGATTCGTTGGCGATGTTCCAACCTGCGGAGAAGGAGGGGAAGAAGCCCCAGCGCTGGTCGCTCGGGAAGCGGGATGCTCCGTCGGCGCGCAGGTTGATTTCGGCCATATACTTGTTGTCGTAGGAGTAGTTGATACGTCCGAAGATACCCAAGTTGCTCCATTCGCCACGCTTTTCAGAAATCATCGTGCTCTCGCCGCCGCTTTCGCTGGGCAGGAACGGCGTTTCGGCCAATACGATGTTGGTGGAGGCGGTGCGGTCGATGCTGCGATAGTAGTATTCGCTCTGTTCACCGAGGAGGAACTTGAAGTAGTGCACGTCGTTGAACGTCTTTTCGTAGTCGGTGTAGATGTTGGTGCCGAAGTAGTTGACGTGGGTGCTGGCGCGTTCGTAGTAGCTTTCGCCGGCAGCGGGTTGCACCTTGAAGGTTCCGTCGGTGTTGATTTCGTGCTTCACGGCGACGCCTTCGGTCACTTGGATGGCCTCGAGGGAACCGTCGGGCAGCGTGCGATAGATGGGTTTGAACTGACGCGTGTAGGGATTGTTCTCTACGCGGGAGTTGATTTCGAAGTGGAGTTTCCAGTCCTTAATGGGCTCGATAATCAAGTTGCCTTGGTTGTAGAACTGGCGGGTATCCTGCACGGTGCGGCCGCCGTCTTGCATCTGGATGATGAGGGAGCGGTCGGAGTAGGTGCCGTCGGGATAGTAGATGGCGTCGGTCGGGGCGCGGCGGCCAAGGTTGTGATAGAAGAGGGCGTTGAGGGCCGACGGCTTATCGTTCTTGATGGAGATGATGCGCGTGGTCCAAGTGAAGTTCACATACTTGTTGAACTGGATGCCAATCTTGCCGGAGAGCGTGAGACGACGGTATTTTTCGTCGGCATAGTTGAAGAGGCCGGTTTGGCCCATGTAGTTGCCGCTGAAGTAGTAGTTCACTTTCTCGTTGGCACCGCTCACGCTGACGTTGTGCTCGTGGGAGAAGGTGAGGTTCTTCAGGTAGAGGTCGTACCAGTCGGTATTTCCCCACGACTGCTGGTTCTGATACCAGTCGTTCTGTCCGGGAATGGCGCTGGTGGCGTCTTTGAGTTCGCCACGCTGATAGCGCAAGATTTTGTTGAGCTGTGCTTGGCTGAACTGCGGGGTGCCGCCGCTGTTGAGGTAGGCGTCGTTCACCATAAGGGCGAAGGTGTAGCTGTCAACGGGGTCGGGCACGGAGATGGGCTGTTGCAAACGCACGTTGCCGGAGTAGGTCACCTTGGAGCCTTGCTTGCCTTTCTTGGTGGTGACGAGGATGACGCCGAATGGTGCGCGCGAACCGTAAATTGATGCTGCGGCAGCGTCTTTCAAGACGGAGACGTTCTCGATATCGTTGGGGTTGATTTCGGAAAGGCTGCCTTCCATGCCGTCGATGAGGATGAGGGGCGAGGAACTGGAGCCTTCGCCGATGGAGCCCACACCGCGGATGTTGATTTCCATTTCGGTGCCAAGTCCGCCGCCGGCGTCGTTGGTGATGTTCAAGCCCGCTATGGTACCTTGCAAACCTTGAACCGCGTTGGAGATAGGACGTGATTCAAGGACTTCGCTGCCTATGGTTTTCACGGAACCGGTGGCGTTGATTTTCTTTTGGGTACCGAAGCCGACGATGACTACTTCGCCGAGTTCGTCGCTCGTGGGCTGCATGTTGAACACGATGTTGCTTTGGTCGCCAACAACGATTTGTTGTTTCTCAAAGCCAATATAGGAAACGCTGAGCGTAGCCTTGTCGTTGGGAACGTCGACGGAGAATTGTCCGTTGTCGTCGGTGCGAACGAGGGTGTTGGTGCCTTCAACCTTGACGGCGGCGTAGGCCATGGGGAGTCCGTCGTTGTCGAGCACTTGTCCCGTCACAGTCTTCTGACCCATTGCGGTCAGCGCAAACATTGCGCAGAGAAGGGTAAGGATGTACTTTTTCATAGTAGTGTTCCAGAAAGTATTAGAGTGTGAGGGAAATTAATCTTTTTCGCCCGCTTGGTTGAAGCGCAGACGCACGAGCACGGTGCTGTCTTGGGTCATGATGTCTTGCACGGCGGTCACAGAGCGCTTCTTGTTCTTGTTGCGCGTCACGCGGAAGTCAACCTCGCTGTCGCCGCCGCCCGTGATGGAGGACGTGCCGGTGATGAGGTTGTAGGTGTAGTACCACTGCACTTTGCCGCCGGCGTCGGGCACGGGGGCGTTCCACTTGGCATTGCTGTAGAGCTTCACGGTGAACGTGTCGGCTGCGGAGGGCAGCGTGATGGGTTCATACTCGGTGAAGGCGGCAGTGATGTCGCTGTAAACGGGCACGGTGTCGGCATTGGTGACCACCTTGCCATCGCTGCCGATGACGGGGTCGCCGTTGCTGTCTTTCACGGTGTCGTACTGCACGGTGTAGGTGGTGTAGGTGGTGTCGATTTGGCGAGCCACGGTGAGCGGGTATTGGTCACCATGGATGCAGACGACAGCATTTCCCACCGACAGGGTAGATTTCATGTTGAAATCGCCCGGATTTTCGGCCTCTTTGTCGCACGCCGTGACGATGCACGCCGCGCATAAGAGGGCGAACGGATAGATCAGCTTTCTCATAGTATATCAGGGTTTTGAAATTAAATTGTTCTGATAGGGAAACAAGGCGATTGACAATTGGCAATCAGTTCCTCGCGTGTGCGCGCGTTTTTTAAATAAGTATGCTCGTCGACGTGGGGCTTAATTGTCAATTGTCAATAGCGCATTGTTTGATGTGGTTTTTATTGTTTGATAAAGCGTTCGCTATAGACGTTGCCGCCCTTGGTGCGCACGCTGACCACATAGACGCCGCTGGGCAGGGTGCCGATGGCGAGGGAGGTGGCGTTGCCGCTCTTGCGAAGGGCGCGCTTGCCGTTGGTGGCAAACACTTCGACGCTCTCGGCCTTGGCATTGCCGGGCAGAGCGACCGTCAGCGTGGAGCCGTTGGTCTGCAGCTGCATGCGGCTCACGACGCCGTCGAGGCTCACGTCGCGGATGCCGGTCGGATAGTTGATGTCGACCACGGTGACGAGGCTGTCAACGTTGGCGTTCACGGCGTAGTTGGCCCACTTCGGGAAGCTGTACTGATGGCTGGTGGCCACGTCGTTGCCCATGTCCCAATAGAAGATGCCTTGCAAGCCGTTGTCCTTGCAAGCCTTGGCGCGGTTGTACACCTGCCACGGGCCGCCGAACCAGTAGTTGTAGCCGCCGTAGCTGAAGCACTCCATCGCGCCGGTCGTCACGGGCGAGTAGTCGTCGTCAACAGCGCCGTTGCGGATGCCGGTGGTGGCGGTGTAGAGCGTGCCGTTGGAGTAGCCGCCGGACGTGGTGGTGCTATACGACATGTACATCTTCTCGGGGGCAAAGCCGTAGTTCTTCAGCGTGGTGATGGATTTGGTGTAATTATCAAGCGAGAAGAGGCCCTTGTCGGGACCGTAGTTTTGGAAAGTGAAGCCGTCGCAATTGTCCATCTTGGCAGGGGGGAACTGATAGGGGCCGCTGGGGTGGCAAGAGATGAAGAGGGTCTTGTCGGCAGCGAGGTATTTGCGGATACTGTCGGAGAGTTGGCCGAGGGTAGTCTGCGTGCCGTACATCCACTCAAGGTCGAGTTCCACGCCGTCGTAGGGCTCAGCCAGGGCGGCAAGGTCTTTGGCGAAGTTTTGGCGGTTCACACCTTTCGCAATGGTGTTCTGCCAGCCATCGCTCGTGGAGCCTTGAACGGAGAGGCGAATCTTATAGCCGCGATAGCCTTCGTAGGCGCTGGCCATAATCTTGAGCCAGTTGTCTTGGGAATAATAGTCGAAGCCGGGGTCGTCGGAATCGTCGTAGAGATA
>Ga0065708_1000465_pt1 | contig 10518 bp, 9 predicted proteins | sample Hoacrofraction12_2_FD_59095 | JGI IMG/M metagenome (GOLD analysis project Ga0065708, IMG submission 59095) | Hoatzin crop microbial communities from Cojedes, Venezuela, sample from fiber fraction 12 v1 | ecosystem: Host-associated > Birds > Digestive system > Esophagus > Crop | place: Venezuela... | reverse complement strand
TACCAGTACAGGAAGCCTTCGATGTCGACCACATCGCCGACCTTCAGGCCTTCCACGGCCTTGTACACATCGGTGTCCTGTCCGCGCAGATAGGATTCCACGCAGAAGTCATACTGATTGCCGTCCACATCGACCTTGAAATACAGGTCGTCTTTCTTCTCTTCGGGGTTCTTGTAATTGAACGCCGCGCCGTCTTCCTGCGCCACGATGGTCGCGCCCTTCACCATCACGAACTCGTTCATATGGTCGGTCAGCTCTTCGCTCGCCAGCAGCGCGGTCACATCCGTCGCTTCCGCAATATAGGTGTCCGCGTCTTCGATGAACTCAAAGGAGCCGTCCCTGATTTCCACTTCGCCGGACCACTCGGTCTTGTAGCCCTTCACGCGGATCTTCGTGCCGGGCACCAGCTTCTCGGCGTCCGCTTCTTCGCAAGCCATCTCAAAGGCGAAATACGCGCCGTCTTCGCTCTGCAGGTACACGTTCACTTTGCCTTCCCACCAGCTCTGGTGATCCTGCACATAGCTCTCGATCAGCACTTCGGTGTCGTTCTCCGCCGCGATATATTCCTCGTGGGTCATCACGGTCAGCTCTGCGGTTTCTTCTTCGGCGGTTTCTTCCGTCGCGGCAGTCTCATCCGCCGCGGCCGTTTCATCCGTCGTCTCCTCAGCGGCTTTTTCAGCGGTCTCGCCGGTCACAGCGCCGACCACGCCGGCCACGGCGCCCGTCACGGTGTCCGCGGCGTCGCTCGCGGCGTCCTTCACGTCTTCCACAGCGCCTTCCACGGTGTCCTTGACATCTTCCACGGCATCCGCCACGGTGTCAGTCGCTTCTTTCGCGGTCTCGCTCGCGGTGTCAGCCGCCTCGGAGGCGGTATCCTTGACTTCTTCCACAGCCTCGGCAGCGGTGTCCTTCACTTCTTCCGCAGCCTCACTGGCCGTTTCCTTCGCTTCTTCCATGGTCTCAGAAGCGGTATCCGCGGCTTCCTCAGCCGTTTCCTTCACTTCTTCCACAGCCTCGGACGCAGTGTCCTTCACTTCTTCCGCAGCCTCGGACGCAGTGTCCTTCACTTCTTCCACAGCCTCAGACGCAGTGTCCTTCACTTCTTCCGCAGCCTCGGACGCAGTGTCCTTCACTTCTTCCGTGGTGTCGGACGCAGCTTCCGTCGCGTCTTCCACAGCCTCGGACGCAGTGTCCGCGGCTTCCTCAGCGGTCTCTTCCACCGTCTCGGTGGCGGTCTCCGCCAGCTCCGTGGCATCATCCGCGACCTGCGCGGCGTTATTGTTGTTGTTCACAACCACACCGACGATGACCGCGATCACGACAACTGCCGCGATGATCCATCCCCACAGCTTTTTGTTCATTGTGTTTTCTCCTTTCCATTTTCCCGCTTTTTGCGAGCTTGGTTTAATATTACATCAGTTTCCTTGATTTATCAAGGATTTTTCGCCTTTTTTCGGTGCTCTGCCACCTTGGAAATCCCGATCAGCACCCAGATTCCCGCCAGCGTCCCGAGCAGCACCTTCGACGCCGTGGGCAGGGGCTCATTCTCCGTCTCCGCGGTTTCTTCCTCCGTCTCGCTGACCTGAATCTGATCCAGCCGGTACAGGCTGACCATATTGTCGTACAATTCCTCAATGAACGCGTCGCTCATTTCCTTCTTGCGCCGCGCGGCCTTCGCGGTTTCCTCGATCATCTGCCCCGCGGCCTGCCGGAGATCCGCGCTGCCGTTGAACACCGGCGTCACAAAGGTGTCCGCCATATGGTTCAGGAGCAGCTCGCTTGCCTCGATCTTCACGGTGTAATGGGTTTCATTGTCCTCGCCCTTGCGGGACAGGTAATCCTGATAGGTTTCGCTCTCCTGCGCCTTCAGGGTTACGGGCAGATATCCTTCCGTCTGGCTGTAGGCAATCTGCACGTCATTTGTCAGCAAATACTGCACAAACAGCCAGCTCGCCAGCACCTGCTGATCGTCGTCCTTGGAGAAGACGCACACGCTCGGGCCCTGACTGATCATCTTCGGGTTTTCGGTGTCGAACTGCGGAATCACGCTGACCNNCGTCTCAAACGGCACCACCTGCTCCCGGTGAATGTCCAGAAGCGGCGCGTCACTGCCGATCCACGTCGCCCCGGCCGTGGAGTCAATCGCGAACACGCACTGCCCGGCGTTCAGGAAATTGCCCGGATAACTGCTGATGCCGAAGGTCGAAAACGCGCGGCTCTTCGCGTGCACATAGATTTCTTCCAGCAGCGCCTTCGTCGTGTCGTTGAANATCAGGATTTCTCCGGCGTCCGTGGAATATCCGGCATCCAGCTGCTTCAGCTGGGTGATCATCATATTGTCCGTGCTCTTATAGATGAACGGAATCATGGTTTTCTGCCCGTTCAGCACGAAGTTTCCTTCGTCATCCTTGGCCAGCGCGGCCTCGCTCACTTCCCAGATCCAGTCCCACGTCGGCACCTCGGGAATCTCGTACCCCAGCGCCTCCACAAAATCCTTGTTGATGTACAGCGCCTCGGTCGACCGCATGAACGGCAGGGCATACTGCTGTCCGCTGATGATTCCCTCGCTCAGGAACTCCGGCACGATTTCCTCCCGCGTCGGCCCGTCAAACTTCAGGGCGCTTCCGCCCAGCCCGTACAGCGGNTCNTCCATCAGGTCATCCAGCGGCACCACCACATTATTGCCCGTCAGATAGGTCGCGATATGATCCGGATACGTGATGCACACATTCGGCGTCGTGTCGGTCGAGATGTTCTTGATCACATCATTATAAATCGATGTATAGTCCGTATACAGGCGCATGGTCACGGTGATGTTCGGGTACAGCGCCTCAAAATCCGCCATGGCCTTCTTGTAAATNGCCGTCTGGGTCTGGTTCGTGTCNTTCTTCGCCCAGAAGACGATCTCCACCGGCGAGCTTTCGTCAAAATTTTCCGGCAGCGCAAAGCTTCCGCGGTTCACCTGCTGATGGCAGGAGCACAAAGCCGTCAAACACATGACGAGGACCAAAATAAGCGCAAGCTTCTTTTTCATCCCTTGGTCCCTCCTCTCGACACGCCGGCCATGATCTTCTTCCGGAACACGAGAAACAGTGCGATCAGCGGCACGCTGATCACCACGACCGCCGCCATCATCGCGGGCGTGTTCTCCCGGCCGAAGCCGCTTTCCCGGATCTCCTGAATCCCGTTGGACACCAGATAATAGTTCTGGTCATAGGTGATCAGTCTCGGCCAGACATAGCTGTTCCAGCACTCAATGACTTTCAGGATAATGATCGTCACAATCGTCGGCTGGGCAATCGGAATCATTACGCGCGTCAGGTATTTCAGGTCGCTCGTCCCGTCCACCTTCGCCGCTTTGTACAGTTCATCCGGAATGCTCTCAAAGTTTTCCTTCAGAAGGTAAATGTAAAACACGCTCGTCACAGACGGCAGAATCAGTCCCAGATACGTGTTCCGCATGTTCCAGTTCACAATCGTCACATAGTTCGTGATGATGACCAGCTCCGTCGGAATCATCATCAGGCTCAGGAACAGCGCGAACACCGCGTCCCGCCCTTTGAACTCCAGCCGCGCGAACGCGAAGGCCGCCGGCACAATCACGAGCATCATCAGCCCCGTCGTCGCCACGGTGAAAATCAAAGTGTTGAGGAAATACCGTCCCAGCGGCACAGTCGTGAACGCGTCCACATAGTTTTCGAGGGTCGGGTCCGGCGTCCAGAATTTCGGGATGTACTCGCTGTTGTACGCCGCGAAGCTCTTCACGCTTGTCAGCACCATCCAGTAGAACGGGAACAGCACGATGATTGCCCACACGGTCAGCATGAGGTAGATCAGCGCCTTGGAGAATTTGCTGCTTTTCTTTTCCATCCGCCCGCCCCCTTACACGTACTGCACCGTCTTTTTGCTGACGGTCAGGTTGATATAGGTGATGGTGAACACGATGGCAAACAGAATCAGCGCGGCCGCCGCGGCATAGCTCGGATATCCGCCGCTGTTNCCGTAGAGCATGTCGTACACATAGCCCACAATGGTATTCATCCCGGCACTGTTCAGGTTCGTGCCGAAGAGTGCGACCTCATCGCTGTAGGCCTTGAACGCGCCGATGAATCCGGTAATAATCAGGTAAAACACGGTCGAGCTGATCATCGGCAGGGTGATCTTCCGGAAAATCCGGAAGCTGGACGCGCCGTCCACCCGCGCCGCCTTGTAATAGTCCTGGTTCACGCTCGCCAGGGCGCTGGTCAGAATCAGAATCTTGAACGGCATGACCACCCAGATCGTGTAAAAGCACATCACGAACATCTTCGCCCAGTACGGACCGTCAATGAAATCCACACCCGTGCCGCCCAGCTTCTGAATCAGCAGGTTCACAAGACCGTCCGTGTAGTCGGTTTTCCGGAACAGAATCATGAACACGAGGCCGACCGCCAAAGTGTTTGTCACATACGGCAGAAAGTAAATCGTCTGGTACAGATTCCGCAGTTTCGTGATGGAGCTCAGCCCGAGGCTGATCAGCAGCGCGAACCCGGTGCTCAGCGGCACCGTGATAATCACGATAATAAATGTGTTCTTCAGCGCCTGCGTAAAGTACGGGTCGCTCAGCACGTACCGGAAGTTCGCCAGCCCGATGCCGGTCGCCTGTCCGCTGACGAAATTGTAATTTTCCTCCAGCGCGTACACGCACACGTCAATCAGGGGGTACACCATGAACACCCCGAGGAAGGCGATCGCCGGCAACAGATACAGCCACGCCTTCAGGTTATTCTTGTTTTTCACAGGCGCACCTCGCTCTCCCGGTCAAACACGTGCGTCTTCGCTTCTTTCAGGCGGAAACACACGTTTTCCTTTCCGGTGTCGACCGCGTTCTCCGCGGGAATGATCGCGCGCAGATTCCGTCCGGTCATCGCCGGATGCGTGCACACCACGCTCACATCCCGACCCATGACCTCGACCCGGTCCAGCTTGCACCTGAACGGACCGTTCTCATCGAGCACAAAACCTTCCGGCCGGATGCCGACCCAGACCTTCCCGTCCCGCTTATCCGCCATTTCCATGACGTCATCCCCGCCGATAAACAGGTGTCCGCCTTTGATCTCGCCCTCCAGCGTGTTGATCGCCGGCGTGCCGAGGAACTGCGCCACGAACAGGTTCACCGGGTCGTCGTACACGGTCTGCGGCTTGCCGATCTGGTGGACCTTCCCGTCCTTCATCACGATGATCAGATCGGAAATGCTCATGGCCTCCTCCTGGTCNTGCGTGACAAAAATCGTNGTCACCCCGGTGTCCCGCTGAATTCTGCGCAGCTCCTCCCGGGTCTGCAGTCTCAGCCGCGCGTCCAGATTGCTCAGCGGCTCATCGAGCAAAAGCACATTCGGGATTTTCACCAGCGCCCGCGCGATCGCCACGCGCTGTTGCTGCCCGCCGGACAGTTCCTTCGGCTTGCGCTCCATCAGCTGGTCAATCTGCACCAGCTTCGCAACCTCAAGAGCCTTGTCCATCATAGCTTCCTTCGTCATCTTCTGCTTCCCCTTCAGATTTTGCAGGGGGAAGATGATGTTCTGCGCCACCGTCAGGTGCGGATACAGCGCGTAGTTCTGGAACACCAGCCCCACGCCGCGCTCCTCCGGCGGCAGCTTGGTCACATCCGTGTCGCCGAACAGCACGCGCCCTTCCGTCGGCGCCTCCAGACCACTGATCAGGTTCAACGTCGTGCTCTTTCCACACCCGCTCGGTCCGAGCAGGCCCACCAGCTGTCCGTCCGGAATTTCGAAATTGAAGTGATCCACCGCGGTCACTTCTTTTCCTTTCTCCTGTCTGGACGCGAACCTCTTGGTCAGGTTTTCCAGCACCACTTTCATCGCATATCCTCCCCTTCTTGTTCTGCTCCCTCCGGCAGCAGTTCATAATTCATAATGATTGTCCGTTCCTGCCCCAGCAAGCTGGTCCGGATCCGCACCTGGCGCTTGCCCTTGTTCACGGACTCGACCACCCCGCCCATTCTTTGCAGCAGGTGATCCGTAATCCGGATNAACCCGTCCTCATCCACGGCATCGAGCACATCCAGTTTCCCGTCCAGCTCCTGCACCGTGAGGGCGAACTCCAGATCATTCCCTTTCAGATATCCGTCCGGCTCCCGGTCGTACCGCAGCACCTTCAGCACATGCTCCAGCTTCTGGTACTCCCGCACGGGAATTTCGCGATCCGCGTACACAAACAGATATCCGGGCAGCAGGCTGAGCCGGTCCTCCAGCCATGTGCCCCGGATTTTGCGCACCCGGACGCGCCGGGGCGTCATGCCTTCGCCCAGACCGCGCGCCGCGATCACCTTCGCCACGGTATCTTCCATCCCCGTGGTCACCATCAGGCACCGCACCATGGGTTCCGCCACAGCGCCGCCTCCTTTGTTTCCATTGATATTTAATTTTATCATATTTCAGAAGGGTTTTCAATGAAATATAGTCTGCCCCGCCTTCGTCCGGATCTTTCACCCGGGGAAAGCGGGGCAGTGAATCTATGTGAAGAATGAGGCGAACCTCCTTCGTGTTGAAGCCATCTTACAACACGCGTGTGAAGTACGCGGGGTCANCATGTGAAAAATACCTGAACATTACACGTTTTCCGTGTTCTCCGGCGCGGGCGTGTCGGTATCCTCCGCCTGATACGGCTTGGCGTTCGCGGAAAACAGGAGTTCCCGCGTCTGCGACCCGACCACGCCGTCCGCGGTCAGCCCGTTCTGCCTTTGGAAAGTGCTCACCGCCTCGCGGGTACCGGGCCCGTACTGCCCGTCAATTTCCCCGGTGTAATACCCGAGGGTGTACAGCCGGCTCTGCAGATCCTTGACCTCCTGACCCGTGGACCCGTTCCGCAGCACCGGCTCTGCCGTCGGCAGGGACGGATCCCGCGTCACGGCCTGCACGCTGTCCGGCCAGTCCGGCTCCGGCGTCGGCGTCAGGCTCATTTCCAGGCGCACCTCGCCGATCGTCGGCACCATCTGCCCGAGCAGAAATCCGATCGCGATCAGCAAAAACCCCAGAATGATCAGCCCAATGACGGTCTTCGGATTGTTCACCGTCCCACCCCTTTATTTCGTCATGAACAGGATACCCAGCGTGTTCGGCCCGCAGTGCACGCACACCGTGCATCCCGCGGTCGTGTCCAGAATCTCACGGAAATGCCCGTACTCGCGCAGACAGTCCGCCGCGAAACTCACCATGCCGTCCTCGCAGGGGGAATGCGTGATGAACACGCGCTTGTAGTCGATTTTGTCTTCCACTTCCTTGAGCGTTTCCTTGATATAGTGCTTCAGATAATGCTCATAGGACCCGCGGTACTTCTTCCCGGGGCTCATCTTTCCGCCGCGGACCTCGATCGACGGGCGGATNCTCAGCATCTTCGCGCCNAGCGCNTCCAGCCCGNTGCAGCGTCCGCCGCGGTACAGATATCCGATATCCTGCACGGTGAAAGTGGTATCCACCTTGTCCACCCGCGAGGTCACGATCTGATAAATCTCCTCCGCGGTCTTGCCCATCGCGGCCAGCTCACACGCTTCCAGCACCANNAGACCGATACCCGTGGACAGATTCCGGCTGTCCACCACATATACATTACTCAGCTTCTTCGCCACTTCGCACGCGTCGGCGTAGCAGCTGCTCATGTCACTGCTGATGCAGAAATGCACAATCGCGTCGTTGTCCTTCAGATGCTCGCCGAAAAACTCCTGATACTCGTACTGGTTGACCGCCGCGGTCTGCACCTTCTTGCCCAGATCCACCGCGCGGAAAATATCCTCCGGGCTCACATCCACACCATCCTTGTGGCTCACCCCGTCAATAATCACGCTCAGCGGCGAAATCGCCAGATTGTATTTCTCGACCAGTTCCGGGGACAGGTCACACGTGGAATCGGCTGTAATTTTAACTTTCATGGTTCCTCCCTCTCGTCGTTTCACAATTTCCGACAAATATCATTATATCCCCGCTTCACGAAAAAGGCAAATAAAAGCATCCCGGATGCCTTTCAAACAAGGAAACCGGGATGCCGATTTTATCTTTCCTCACGGAAATAGTTCGTCCCCAGGGACGCCGGGGGCTGATTTTCCCGTTTGTTGCGCACGCTCGTGGCAATCAGCACAATGATCGTCACCGCGTAGGGCAGCATCTTCATCAGCGGCTTCGCCGCCATCGTGATCTGAATGCCCTCAATATTCGCGATATAGCTGCTGCAGGAGAACAACAGACCGAACACCGTGGAGCCGAGAATCGTCATATGCGGCCGCCACAACGCGAATATCACCAGCGCGATGCTCAGCCAGCCGAACGCCTCAATGCTCAGATACGCTTCCTGCGACGCCATGTAGTCGATAATGTAATAGAACCCGCCGAGGCCCGCGATACCGCTGCCGACACAGGTCGCCACATACTTGTACTTCGTCACGTTGATGCCGACCGCGTCAGCCGTCGCCGGGCTTTCGCCGACCGCGCGCAGGTTCAGGCCCACGCGGGTGCGGAACAGCACCCAGCTGCTGACAATCGCGATCACCACCGCGAGAAAGAACATGACACCCAGCCGCTGCAAACTGTCCGTCCGGTCNGCGAACGGAAAGCGGTACAGCATCTTCGGTCCGACCAGATACACGACCGCGTCCACATTGTTCATCAGCACTTTCATCAGACCCACGCCGAAGGTNGTCATCGCGAGACCGGTCACATTCTGGTTTGCCCGCAGTGTCACGGTCAGGAAGGAGTAAATCAGACCCATCAGCATCGCCACGGCCAGGGAACCGAGAATGCCGAGNATCACAATCACAAACCCCGGCAAATCACTTTTGCCGATCAGGTTCAGCACGAGGCATCCGCCCGCACCGCCCATGCACATAATGCCGGGAATGCCGAGGTTCAGATGTCCGGCCTTTTCGGTGAGGATTTCCCCGGTGGAACCGTAAATGAAGGTTGCGCCAAAGGCCAGGGAGTCAATCAGGAAATTGAGCCACATGTTCATTTGACCGCCTCCTTCGCCTTAGGCTGGAACTGAATCTGATAATTAATGAAGAATTCGCTCCCGATGATGAAGAACAGAATAATGCCCACCACTACGTTCGGGAACGCGCCGGACACGCTGAAATCCTGGCTGATCTGGCTTCCGCCGTGATCCAGCAGGGTGATCAGCCCGCTCGTCAGAATCATGCCCAAGGGATTGAACTTCGCCAGCCAGCACACCATGATCGCGGTAAAACCCTGTCCGCCGACGCTCTCGGTCGTCACGGTCTGATCCAGCCCCGCGGCGATCAGATAACCCGCCAGCCCGCACAGCGCGCCGCTGAGAATCATCGTCCGGATAATCACCTTGCCCACGCCGATGCCGACGTACTTCGCCGTCCGCACGCTTTCGCCCACGACGTTGATCTCGTATCCGTGCTTGGAATAGTTCAGATAAATGTGCAGCGTCACCGCCAGCAGCAGCGTCACAATGATGATCAGCAGATAGTCATGCCCGATGGACGGCAGCTTCCCGTACTTCAGCTTGCCAAGGCTTGAGGACCCGCTCGGCACCCACACGACCAGGAAGTACGCCACCACATAGCTCGCCACGTAATTCATCATCAGCGTGAACAGCGTCTCGTTCGTGTTCCACTTCGCCTTGAACAGCGCCGGGATCATGCCCCAGATCGCCCCGCAGAGAATGGACGCGACGAACATCAGCGTCAGCAGCAGCGCGTCCGGTATCTTCCCGCCCAGGTAGAACGCGACCGCGATCGCGCCCCACACGCCCATCAGCGTCTGGCCTTCCGCGCCCGTGTTCCAGAACCGCATCCGGAACGCCGGCGTCAGCGCCAGCGCGATGCACAGCAGAATCGCCAGATCCTTGAAGAATTTCCAGGTCTTCCGGGGTGTCGCGAAACTCCCCTTGATGAAGGTGTAATAGAATTCGCCGATCCGCTCCGGATGCTGCTGCAGCTTTTCCACCAGCAGGAACGCGACAATGCCGCATACTAGCAGGCCCAGTATCACCGCGAGAATCCGGATCGTCCAGGCCTTCGCCGGATGGATTTCCGCGCGCCGGGCCAGATGGAACCGTTTCTCTCTGATCCGGCCATGAGTCTGATTACTCATCCTTCGCGCCTCCTTCCGTCCGATCGGTTTTCGTCATCATCAGCCCGACTTCTTCCTTCGTCACCGTCCGGGCATCCACAATGCCCGTCACCGCGCCGCCGTTCATCACCAGAATCCGGTCGCACAGCGCGAGCAGCACGTCCAGATCCTCGCCCACGAAAATCACAGCCACGCCGTTTTCCTTCTGCTTGGTCAGCAGGTTATAAATGGTGTAGCTGGAATTGATGTCCAGCCCGCGCACCGGGTACGCCGCCATCAGCACCTTCGGCGTAAANGCGATTTCGCGCCCGACCANCACCTTCTGCACATTNCCGCCGGACAGCTTGCGCACCGGCGTGCCTACGCCCGGCGTGGACACTTCCAGATCGCGGATAATCTCCTCCGCCAGCGCCTTCGGCTTCTTCCG
>Ga0065708_1000508_pt1 | contig 10542 bp, 7 predicted proteins | sample Hoacrofraction12_2_FD_59095 | JGI IMG/M metagenome (GOLD analysis project Ga0065708, IMG submission 59095) | Hoatzin crop microbial communities from Cojedes, Venezuela, sample from fiber fraction 12 v1 | ecosystem: Host-associated > Birds > Digestive system > Esophagus > Crop | place: Venezuela... | reverse complement strand
CAGACCAACATGAAGGATTATCTGGTGAAACGCCTCGCTCGGAACTTTGGATATGCCGAGGAAGATGCCTTCATCAACGGCACCGGCATAGATATGCCGACCGGGATTCTGGACGATACGAACGGCGCACAGGTCGGAGTGACGGCCACCGCCCTCACCGCTGATGACATTATCAAGCTGTTCTTCTCCGTCAAGCCGGAATACCGCAGGAACGCTGTGTGGATGATGAACGATGAAACGGCACTGACCTTAAGAACGCTGAAGGACGATGCCGGGAATTACCTCTGGCGCAGTACGGACGATTCGCTCCTCGGCCACAAGGTGGTCATCTCGAATTACATGCCGTCCGCTGCGTCCGGCAAAAAGCCTGTCGCGTTCGGTGACTTCGGCTACTACTGGATCATCGGCAGAAAGCCCCTGTGCGTGAGGACGCTCAAGGAGAAAGTATGTCGTATACGGCCAGATCGGGTATCTCGCCTACGAGTTCCTTGATGGCAAGCTGGTACGCCCGGAGGCGATCAAGACGCTCCAGATCACTGAATAAGCATAAGTTCCCTGAATAGTCATGGGCTGTGAGCGAGGTGTGGGGTATTCCCCGTTTGAAAGTGCGACTTTCTGCGCGAGACCCCACGCCCGTTCCACGGCTGAAACGCCACAAAGATTTTGACCGCCCCTCGGCCTTAAGAAAGGAGGATCGCATGGAACAGACCATTCATGTAAAAGAAAAGACCATCGGCGATACCACCTACATCGTGGAAGCTGTCTACAGCGGCAAAGGCCGTGAGACGGCATACGACAAGGTGAAAAAGCTGATCCTGAACGAACTGAAAGACATGCCTTTGAGCAAGGCATCCTGACCGATTATTAACTTGACTTCTTCGCAACGGTACGGATATATAGTAGTACCGCTGAGTGGTTGTCGGAAAGGAGGAAAACATGAACAGACAACCACAGAGTGTTGCGAACGAACCGATTACCGCACTGTACTGCCGTCTCTCACGGGACGATGAGCTTGCAGGCGATTCCAACAGCATCAAGAACCAGAAAGCGATACTGCAAAAGTACGCTGATGACAACGGCTTTACGAACACGGCCTTCTATGTGGATGACGGCTACTCCGGCACCAACTTCGACCGCCCGGACTGGCAGCGCCTGATGGAGCAGGCCGAGGACGGACAGATCGGCACCGTCATTGTGAAGGACATGAGCAGGCTCGGACGAGACTATCTGAAGGTCGGGTATTACACCGAGGTATTCTTCCCCGGAAGTGACATCCGCTTCATTGCCATCAACAATGGCGTAGACTCGGCAAACGAGCAGGACAGCGATTTCACACCGTTCCTGAACATCATCAACGAATGGTACGCCAAGGACACCAGTAAGAAGATACGCGCTGTGTTCAAGGCAAAGGGACAGGCCGGAAAGCCGCTCTGCACGACACCGCCATACGGCTACATCAAAGACCCGGAGGACAAGTTCCACTGGATCATTGATGAGGAGGCCGCAGAGGTAGTCAGGAAAGCGTTCAGGCTGTGTGTGCAAGGCTACGGAGTATCGCAGATTGCGAAGAAGCTGAGTGAGGAACACATCATGAACCCTACGGCTCATGCGAAGGCGAACGGAGTCGGCATTTCGGATAACCGTTCCTACTGCGATGATTACACATGGGGTACAAGCACGATATCGCACATGCTTTCAAGGCCGGAATATTTAGGACACACGGTGAACTTCAAAACCCACCGCAAGTCCTACAAGCAGAAAAAGCAGCTCAAGAACGATCCGTCCGAGTGGCAGATTTTCGAGAATACCCACGAGGCCATCATTGACCAGGAGACCTTCGATATTGTCCAACGCATCCGTGACGGACGGCGCAGATGGACTCCGATGGGCGAGATGCCACTCCTCTCCGGGATGGTGTACTGCGCAGACTGCGGAGCCAAGATGTATCAGGTGCGGAGCAGACGATTTACCCACGAGCAGGAACACATGGTGTGCGCCACCTACCGCAAGCGAGGCAAGGCAGAATGCCCGTCACACCAGATACGGAATGTGGTCATCGAGGAACTGCTCCTTGACTATATCCGCGATGTCACGGCCTACGTCAGAGAACATGAGGATGAATTCATACAGCTTGTCACAGAGAAGTCCAGAGCCGACCTGAACCGCTCACAGCGAGACGGCAGGAAGGAGATGGAACAGGCCAAGGCCAGAATCAGCAAGCTGGACGGCATCATCCAAAGGCTCTACGAGGACAACCTCGAAGGCAAGATATCCGATGAACGCTTCATGAAGATGTCGAAGAACTACGAGGAGGAACAGCACACCCTTGAAGCCAGAGTGAAGGAACTGGAAACGCTGATGGCCACTGAGCAGGTACAGACGGATAACGCAGAGCGATTCATCGGCCTTGTGAAGAAGTATACGGAGATTCCCGAACTGACCGCCGAGATCATCCGGGAATTCATAGAGAAGGTGGAAGTACACAGTGCCGAGCGGATTGACGGCAGAAAGGTACAGCGAATCACCATCCATTATAACCACATCGGCGAATTTCAACCGCCGACAGACAAAGAATAACGGCGCAGCCGAGTTAACGACTACGCCGATTATTTCCGGGATAGAAAATCCCTAAGTTGCACCGCCTTTAAGGCGGGCTTTCCGGAAAAGCGCGGAAGGAGCAGGATGTCCGCGGCGGCGAGCAGGGCTGCCGCGGCGGGCCACCAGAAGAGCGGGTGGACGCGGAAGGCTCCCGCGGCGTCGCCCTTTATGAGGCGGATCCATGCGCGGGAGGTCCCGCAGCCGGGGCAGGAGATGCCGGTCAAGAGGCGGATCGGGCAGGCGTATCCCGTCAGGAGGATGAGAGCAAGGTAGAAGAGGGCGATTATGCCGAAGGCGGGAAGCGCCTTCTTGAGGCGCGGCGCAAGCGTATTTTCATTTTCAGGGGAATGNTTATGGTCCATGCCGGCCGCCTTCTGAAGTAGTCCTGTGCTGTGTATGATATTATTCCAACGCCCGCGCAAGGTCAAATGCGGACCGCGGGCTTTGGCGGCGCGTCCCGCGTGACATAAAGGCGCATTCAATGTAAAATGGCTGTCATAACGGCGGCTTGCGGCCGCGCGGAGAAGCTCCGGCANGTTCGGNGCCGACGCGCCCNGGAAGCCTCCGTGCGCCTTGTGCCGCGCACAGCNGCGGCGAAGGGCGCGGACGCAGGGTTTGCCGCCACTTCTTTTAAGAGTTTTAAGAGGAGCAAGATGGATAAGAGCAAGATCAGGAACTTTTGCATAATCGCCCACATCGACCACGGCAAGTCGACGCTNGCCGACAGGATAATAGAGATGACGGGCGTGCTGACCGAGCGCGAGATGCAGTCGCAGGTCCTCGACAACATGGACCTTGAGCGCGAGCGCGGCATAACGATCAAGGCGCAGACGGTGCGCGCGGTCTACAAGGCGGACGACGGAGAAGAGTATCTCTTCAACCTCATCGACACGCCGGGGCACGTCGACTTCCAGTACGAGGTCAGCCGTTCGCTNGCGGCCTGCGACGGGGCGGTGCTCGTCGTCGATTCGACGCAGGGCGTCGAGGCGCAGACCCTCGGCAACGTGTACCTCGCGCTCGACCACGACCTCGAGATCGTGCCCGTCATAAATAAGGTAGACCTCCCNTCGGCAAGGCCCGAGGAGGTCGCCCAGGAGATCGAGGACGTCATAGGCATCGAGGCGATGGACGCGCCGCGCNTTTCCGCGAAGACGGGNGAGAACTGCCGCGCCGTCCTTGAGGAGATAGTGAGCAAGCTCCCGGCTCCGACGGGCGATGCGGAAGCGCCGCTTAAGTGCCTCATTTTCGACTCGCTCTACGACTCCTACAGGGGCGTCATAGTCTTCATGCGCGTGTTCGACGGCACGGTCCGCAAGGGGACGCGCGTGAAAATGATGGCGACCGGGGCGGTGTTCGAGGTCGTCGAGGTCGGAGTGTTCGGTCCGGGGCGCTTCATCCCCTGCGACGTGCTCTCGGCGGGCGAGGTCGGCTACTTTACGGCCAGNATCAAGGAAATAAGGGACACCAGGGTGGGCGACACGGTCACGGAGGCCGACCGCCCCTGCGCCGAAGCGCTGCCCGGCTACAAAGAGCCGCAGTCGATGGTCTACTGCGGCATCTACCCCGCCGATTCGGCGAGGTACCCGGACCTTCGCGACGCCCTTGAAAAGCTCCAGCTCAACGACGCCGCGCTCGCCTACGAGCCCGAAAATTCCCTCGCGCTCGGCTTCGGCTTCCGCTGCGGCTTCTTAGGCCTGCTGCACCTCGACGTCGTCACGCAGAGGCTTGAGAGGGAGTACGACATCGATCTCATAACGACCGCCCCGTCGGTCATTTACAAGGTGCACAAGACCGACGGCACGGTGATCGACCTGACGAACCCCGCCAACCTCCCCGANCCCTCGGAGATCGAGTACATGGAGGAGCCCTTCGTCAAGGCGGAGATCATGGTCACCTCCGAGTACATCGGGCCNATCATGACGCTCTGCCAGGAGAGGCGCGGAGTGTACGAAGGCACCGACTACATCGAGCAGACGCGCGCCGTGCTCACCTACAGGATGCCCTTGAACGAAATCATTTACGATTTCTTCGACGCCTTAAAGAGCCGTTCGCGCGGCTACGCGTCCTTCGACTACGAGCCCGCGGGCTACGAGAGGAGCGAGCTGGTCAAGCTCGACATCCTCGTCAACCACGAGACCGTCGACGCGCTTTCATTTATCGTATACGGGCCGTCCGCGTACACGCGCGGCGCGAAGATGTGCGAGCGGCTCAAGAAGGAGATCCCGCGCCAGCTCTTCGACATCCCGATCCAGGCGGCGATCGGCTCGAAGATAATCGCGAGGGAGACCGTGCGCCAGATGCGAAAGGACGTCTTGGCCAAGTGCTACGGCGGCGACATTTCCCGAAAGCGCAAGCTCCTTGAAAAGCAGAAGGAAGGCAAGAAGAAGATGCGCCAGATCGGCAGCGTCGAGGTCCCCAAGGAAGCCTTCCTGAACGTCCTGAAGCTGGACGAAGAGGGCTGATGGAGCCGGTCGGGATCTACCTGCACGTGCCCTTCTGCGTGCGCAAATGCCGCTACTGCGACTTCCTNTCCTTCCCCTCGGACGANGAGACGATGCGTAAGTACGCCGCCGCCCTGCGCGAAGAAATCCGCCTTACGGGGCTTCATTTTGAAAATGAATACCGAAAGCGCCTGAAAGCGGANACGGTNTTCATCGGCGGCGGGACGCCCACCGCGCTGCCCGCGGACTGCCTAAAAGGCCTGACGGACCAGGTGAGGGNGAGNTTCGACGTCGAAGAGGGCGCGGAGGTCACGGTTGAGATGAACCCCGGGACCTTCGGGAAGGGCGGCTACGAAGAAGGGCTGCTCGACTTTATAACGGGCGAGTGCTCGCGGGCGAGCATCGGGCTGCAGTCGGCGGACGANGCGGAGCTTCAAGTCCTNGGGCGGATCCACACCTTCGCGGAGTTCGAGGAGTGCTTTGCCGCGCTTAGGAGCCGGNGCTTTAAGAATATCAGCGCGGACCTGATCTTCGCGCTGCCCGGGCAGACGCTCGCGTCGTGGGAGAGGACGCTTACTAAGGCGGCCGCCCTTTCGCCCGAGCACATAAGCGCCTACAGCCTAATCCTCGAGGAGGGCACGGAGTTCATGCGGCTTATGAGGGCGGGAAAGTTCTCGGGAAAGTACGCGCTGCCCGACGAGGATACGGAGCGGGAGATGGCCCACTTCGCGGAGGACTTTTTAAAGAGCCGCGGCTATGCGCGCTACGAGATCTCGAACTTCGCGAAGCCCGGCTTTGAAAGCCGCCACAACCTGCGCTACTGGCGGCGGCGGGACTACCTGGGGATGGGCCTTGGAGCCGCGTCGCTCTATGAGGAGACGCGGTACTCGAACACGGCGGACCTCGGAGAATATATAAAGGGCGTCGCTGAGGCGTCGGAAGCCGCGCGGGCGTGCGGCTTGCCCGAAAACGGCGGCGGGACGCCGGAGCCGCGCGCGGGGCGCGCGGAAGGGACGGAGGCGGCTAAAGCGGCGGAGAACACAGCCGCTGCGGTAAAAACCATACGGGAGCCTGAAGCCGCCGAAGGCGGCACAGGGCGGGGGAGGAGCCCGAAAGCCGGACCTGAGCTCCTGCTTCCGGCGATAAGAAAGAACATCGAGCGCCTGACGCTCAAGGCGCGGATGGAAGAGTTCATGTTCCTGGGGCTTCGGACGGCGCGTGGGATTTCCTCCGCGGACTTTGAAAGGAGCTTCGGGAGAAGCCTTGAAGAGGTGTACGGAAAGGCTCTCGGCGAGGCCGCAGGGCAGGGGCTCATGGACGCGGCCGAAGAAGGCGGCGGCACGCGCTTCTTTTTGACGCGGCGCGGCGTCGACGTTTCGAACGCGGTGCTTGCGGGTTTCCTGCTCGACTAGGCAGAAACGATAATTAAAGCCATGAANGAAATGAAGTTCATCCGCGTGCGCGGAGCAAATGTGAATAACCTGAAGAACCTCGACGTGGACATCCCGCGCGGGGAGCTTTGCGTGTTCACCGGCCTTTCGGGGTCGGGCAAGAGCTCGCTCGCCTTCGACACGATATTCGCCGAAGGGCAGCGGCGGTACATGGAGTCGCTGTCGTCCTACGCCAGGCAGTTCCTCGGGCAGATGGAAAAGCCGGACGTCGAGAGCATAGAAGGCCTCCCGCCCGCCATTTCGATAGACCAGAAATCGACCAACCGCAACCCGCGCTCGACGGTCGGGACGGTCACGGAGATCTACGACTACCTGCGCCTCCTCTACGCGAGGATCGGNACCCCGCACTGCCCGAACTGCGGGCGGGTGATCGCCCGCCAGACGGTCGACGAGATGGCCGACCGCATCCTCTCCCTGCCCGAGAAGACGAAGCTGCAGGTCCTCGCGCCCGTCGTCAGGGGCAGGAAGGGAAGGCACGAAAAGGTCTTCGAGCAGGCCTTGAAGTCGGGCTACGTCCGCGTTATGGTGGACGGCTCGATGTACGACCTCTCCGAGGAGATAAGCCTCGACAAGAACGTCAAGCACGACATCGACGTCGTGGTCGACAGGATCGCCGTAAAGCCGGGCGTTCGGGGGCGGCTTTCCGAGTCGCTTGAGACCGCCATGCAGCTCTCCGACGGCCTCGTCGTGATCGACAAGATGGACGGCACGACGGAGACCTTGAGCAGCCGCTTTTCGTGCCCTGAGTGCGGCATTTCCATAGACGAGATAGAGCCGCGGAGCTTTTCATTTAACAACCCCTACGGGGCCTGCCCCGAGTGCGCGGGCATAGGCTACAAGATGGAGTTCGACATGGCGCTCATCGTCCCCGACAGGCGCCTTTCGATAAATGAAGGGGCGATCGCGGTGCCGGGCTGGCAGAGCGCGATGCAGCCCGACTCATTTACGAACGCGGTGCTCAGGGCGATGTGCGAGGACTACGGNTTCGACCTCGACACGCCCTGGAACAAGTACCCGCGAAAAGTCCAAAAGCTCCTGACCTACGGGACAGAGGGGCACGTGCTGAAGGTGACCTACAAGAGCCAGCGCGGCGTCGGAGTGTACGACGTTCCTTTCGAGGGGATACTGGAGAACTGCAGGAGGCGCTATAGGGAAGTATTTTCCGACAGCGCGCGCGCGGAAATGGAGAAGTTCATGCGGATTTCGCCGTGCAAGGCCTGCAAGGGGCAGCGNCTAAAGCCCGCCGCGCTCGCGGTCACGGTCGGCGGAAAGAACATCCACCAGGCGACGTCGCTTCCGATCGACGGCTTTCTGGACTTCATTTCGAAGCTCAAGCTGTCGGCCTACAGGCAGGCGGTCGGCGGGCAGATCATAAAGGAAATAAAGGGGCGCGCGGGCTTCCTTCGGGACGTCGGCCTGTCCTACCTCACGCTCGCCCACAGCGCGGGGTCGCTTTCGGGCGGCGAGGCGCAGCGCATCAGGCTCGCAACGCAGATCGGATCGGGGCTCGTGGGCGTCGCCTACATCTTAGACGAGCCGAGCATCGGCCTCCACCAGAGGGACAACGACAAGCTCCTAGCTTCGCTTAAGCACCTGCGCGACCTCGGCAACACCCTCATAGTCGTCGAGCACGACGAGGACACNATCCGCTCGGCGGACTACATCGTGGACATCGGCCCAGGCGCGGGGGAGCACGGCGGGCAGCTCGTCGCCGCGGGAAGCGTCGAGGACATAATGGCGGCGCCGGAGTCGATAACGGGCCAGTACCTCTCGGGAAAGCGTTTCATACCAGTGCCCGAGGCGCGCCGAGAGCCGAAGGGCTTTTTGAANGTCAGGGGGGCGGCGGAGCACAACCTAAAGAAGCTCGACGTCGACATCCCGCTCGGGGTGTTCACCTGCGTGACGGGCGTGTCGGGCTCGGGCAAGAGCTCGCTCGTCAACGAGGTCGTCCTAAAGCGCCTCGCCCGCGACCTAAACCGNGCCCACGAGCTGCCGGGAAAGCACAAGGAAATGTACGGCATCGACAAGCTCGACAAGGTCATCGCGATCGACCAGTCGCCGATCGGAAGGACGCCGCGCTCGAACCCCGCGACCTACACCGGGGTCTTCGACATGATCCGCGACCTCTTCGCGGGGACGGTGGACGCGAAGGCGAGGGGGTACACGAAAGGGCGCTTTTCATTTAACGTGNGGGGCGGGCGCTGCGAGGCCTGCCAGGGCGACGGAATAAAGAAGATAGAGATGCACTTCCTGCCGGACGTCTACGTGCCCTGCGAGGTCTGCCGCGGCAAGAGGTACAACCGCGAGACGCTTGAGGTGAAGTACCGCGGGAAGAGCATTTACGACGTGCTGAACATGACGGTCGAGGAGGCCCTGGAGTTCTTCTCGAACGTGCCGCGCATAAAGAACAAGATCAAGACCCTCGCCGACGTCGGGCTTTCCTACGTCAGGCTCGGGCAGCCCTCGACGGAGCTTTCGGGCGGCGAGGCGCAGCGCATAAAGCTCGCCTCGGAGCTGTCGAAGCGGTCGACGGGGCGGACGATATACATCCTCGACGAGCCGACTACGGGCCTGCACTTCGAGGACGTCAGGAAGCTCATCGAGGTGCTCCAGCGCTTCGCCGACGAGGGCAACACGGTCCTCGTTATCGAGCACAACCTTGACGTCATAAAGACGGCGGACTACATAATCGACCTAGGCCCCGAGGGCGGGGACGGCGGCGGCACGCTCGTTGCGGCGGGGACGCCGGAGGAAGTGGCCGAGCGGCCCGAATCATTTACGGGGATATACGTGAAGCGGGAGCTTGAGAAAGCGAAGAAGCGCAGGGAAGAAAATCCATAAGGCGTTTCCCGGAAAATGATAAACTAAAAGGATGCGGGCGGGCTAAGGGCGCGGCGTAAAGCCGATGCGGCGGGGATTTGAGGCCGGATGCAAAGCACGCATGGCGCGGGAAGAGACAAGAGGGATACGATGGCAGCAGCGGAATACGGTATAGATCTTGGAAGCTCGACGATAGTCATTTACGCGAAGAACAAGGGCGTAATCGTCACGGAGCCTTCGGTCATAGCCTACGACAAGGACGCCGACAGGATACTCGCCTACGGCGAGGAGGCAAAGCAGATGCTCGCCCACACGACGGGCAGCGTGGTCGCGATACGCCCCTTTAAGTCGGGGACGATATCCGACTACGCGATGATGGAGAAGTTCCTGCAGCACTTCCTCGACATGGCGCTCGGGCGGAGGGCGTTCTTAAAGCCCCTCGTGACGATCTGCGTGCCCGCGGGCGTGACGAAGGAGGAAATGAGGGCCGTCGAGGCCGCCGCTTTCCAGGCGGGCGCGCGCGACGTCGAGATCGCCCCGCAGACGGTCTGCGCCGCGATCGGCGCGGGCATCGACATCACCAAGCCCGTCGGCAACATGATCGTCGACATCGGCGGGTACAGCACCTCGATCGCCATCCTCTCGGTGGGCTCGCCGGTCATCGAGCGCGTCGTGCCGGTCGGCGGCGACCGCTTCACCGAGGCGATCGCGAGGTACGTCCGCCGCCACCACAGCCTCTTCATCGACACGGAGCAGGCCGAGGAGGTCAAGCGGAAGGTCGGGACGGTCTACCAGAGCCCGTCGCTCATCGACAGCCGCGTGACGGGAAGGAACGTCATAACGGGAGTCCCGATGACGATCGCGATAACCTCCGAGGAGGTCCGCCTCGCCTCGCGCGACGCGGCTGGCGAGATCGTCGACGCGATCCACAGCGTCCTCGAAAAGACGCCGCCCGAGCTCGCGGCGGACATCGTAAGCCGCGGCATCGTCCTTACCGGCGGCGGCGCGCTCATAGGAGGCTTCGAGGAGCTGACGGAGGAGAGGACGGGCATCAACACGATGACGGCCGAGAACGCCGATCTGTGCGTCGCGGAGGGCGCGGCGAACTACCACGACATGATGGACAAGGTCAGCATGATGCGGTGAGCCCGGGACTTGTCAAGTCCGCAGGCGGCGCGGGGGATGAGAGCGCAAAAAGCCGCGGCGGATGCCGCCTAAGGGCAAAAGGCGGG
>Ga0065708_1007134_pt1 | contig 10565 bp, 7 predicted proteins | sample Hoacrofraction12_2_FD_59095 | JGI IMG/M metagenome (GOLD analysis project Ga0065708, IMG submission 59095) | Hoatzin crop microbial communities from Cojedes, Venezuela, sample from fiber fraction 12 v1 | ecosystem: Host-associated > Birds > Digestive system > Esophagus > Crop | place: Venezuela... | reverse complement strand
CTCTCAAAACCTTGTGCAAGGTGAGCGCAAACCGAGCTTGCTCGAGTTTGCCGAACCGCCGCCAAGGTTCAACGAAGTTACTCTCGTCTCTCAACTCTCAACTCTCGTCTCTCGTCTCTCGTCTCTCGTCTCTCGTCCCTCCTATCAGTCAAACAGTGATAGCACGCGCTGGGGGACGCGGCGGCGGGCACGGCTCAGGTAGTCGCCGTTGGTGTCGATGCCGATGGAGCGGCGACCCAGTTCGTGGGCGACCTTGCAGGTGGTGCCGGTGCCGCAGTAGGGGTCGACGACGAGGCCCTGGGCGGGCGTGGTGGCGTCGATAAGGATGCGGCACAGCGCTTCGGGGGTGACTTGGTAGCCGGGGATGTCGCAGCGGTCGGCGGGCAGCGTCCACACGTCGGTGGGCACGGGGTACTCGTCGTTGATGACGAAGTGGTAGCCGTGCTCGTTGAGGGCTTGCGTGAGGGGGTCGTCGCCCACGAGGGGCTCTTGCGACTCGCGCAGGTGCAGGCGGAAGTCGATGATGGTGCCGTCGGCGACCTGCGCCATGATGACGTTGAGTTGGTTCAGCGCCTCGGTCTTTTGCTCGTCGGTGAGGACGGTGCTGCGCTTGATGCGGGTGGTGTAGATGCGGCCGTTGACGCCGCTGCGGGTCGAGCCGGCGGGGCGTTTTGAGGTGGCGAGGCCGTAGGCTTGACGCAGGGCTGCCATGTCGAGGGCGAAATCACCCGATTTCACGAGGTGGAACAGGTGGTCGTGGGTGTCGCGGGCGCGGCGGGCGCTGTCGTCGTCGGGGTCGCTGCCGGGACGCATCCACGCGATGTCGTTGCGCAGCAGCCATCCCTGTTGGGCGGTCATTGCGGCAACGAGTTGCTGCGGCAGGGCGAGCATGTTGCCGTCGGCATCGCGGCCGTCGCCCATCTGGAGCCACAGCGAACCTGTGGGCTTGAGCACGCGGTGCGCCTCAGCCATCACGGCAAGCAGTTGGTCGACAAACTGCGCGGGTGTGGTGGCGGTGATGCCCTCGCGACCGCTATGCCGGTTGCGCCAGTAGGGGGCGGTGGTGATGATGCAGTCGATGGTGTCGCTGGCGATGCGTTGCAAGCCGTGCAGCGCGTCATCCTTGATGAGCAGCGGCATCATCTGGTTGCCCATCGACGCCGGCAGGTCGCGGTCGACGGTCACCGTGGGGGCTGCGGCGGGGGCTGCAGGAGCCGGAGCGGGCTCGGCAGGCGGTGTCGTTGCCACGGGAGCGGGGCTGACGGGGGCAGCAGCCGCGGGCGTCAATCCCAGCTGCTCGCACAGCAACGCTGTGGCGCGGTCAGCCTCACGGTCGCTGGCGATGCGCCGGTAAGCATCCTCGGCGAGCCACTCAGCCACCAACTGCGCCGGGTCCACATCGAAGGCATGCGCCAACTTCACGACCTGTTCCCTTTTCGGGCGTCGTTCGCCATGTTCAAAACGGCAATACATCGGCACATCCACGCCAATCTGCTGTGCCAATTTGCGCTGCAACTTCCCTTGCTCGCGCCGTAACTGTCTAATTCGTTCACTAAACAACATAAGCGTCAATTTTACGGGCCCCAGACGACCCATCCATAAAAAATTTGTCAAAAATAGCAATTTCCCCCCACTCCACCAAACCTTTCCCCATTTTTTTTATTCCAGCCTCACGCAGACCACGCAGACTACGCAGACAAAAATTTTTTCCCTCCCCTCGCTGATTTATGGCCTCGCGCGGACCAGCGCGGAATACGCGGACTATACGCGGAGATAAGGTTTTTACTTCGATGGTGAAAAAAAATTAAAAAAAGGTCTGCGGAGTCTGCGTAGTCTGCGTGAGGTTTTGTATCTTTGCGGGATGGGAAGGTTATTTTCCCTGTGAACCATTTAACGTCCATCATTATGAGCAAACTTTCAAAACTTTACCAGATGCTGGACCTCTCCGAGTCCTTGAAGCAGGATCTCACCGAGGCTCAAAAGACAAACATCAACGATATACGACAGCAAATCAATGAGTTAGAGGAGGAAATTATCAAGAAGGAGATTCTTCCCATTGTGCAGAAAAACATTGAGCCGGCACTCAAGCAGGTGCGCCGTGACTTGGTCATGGTGGTCGAGTATTCGCCCGACAAACCGTTGACGCTGAAACTGAGCCGCAAAATCAAACTGGCAGAGAAACTCGAGGGCAAAATCATCGAGCCCGACCCGCAAGTGGAACACCGCACCCAGCGCAAGACGCAGTCGCACACCGTGGTGAACCCGCGCACCCGTCTGCGCATCACCCTCGCCGACGGCCGCATCATCGAGGAACGCAACGCCGCCGCCACCCTCGTCGAGTTCGTAAAACACGCTGGCATCATGCCCGTCCGCAACCTCGGCATCATAATCAGCAAAGTCCCCCTCGTCTCCAACACCCTCGACAACAGATACCGCAGCTTCCAGCACCCCGTCGGCAACGGCTGGTACGTCATGACCAATAGTTCGACAGCCACCAAGAAAAAACTCATCGAAAAAATCGCCGCCGCCCTCAACATCCCCCTCACCGTCACCATCATCTAACCCCCATTTCATTCGCGCAGACTCCCGCAGACTACGCAGACTTTCCATCTCCTCTCCCCTCTCTGCTCTATTTTGCACGCAGACCAGCGCAGACCAGCGCAGACCATCACAAGAGTGGAGAGAAAAACTAACATAAAACGTTTATAAATTATGAGCAAGAAAGAAGCGATCAAGCTGTTTCAAGATAAAAAAATCCGTGCCGTGTGGGACGAAGAACAAGAGGAGTGGTACTTCTCTATTGTTGATGTAGTGGGCGTATTAACGGACAGTCTGAATCCTCAAGCATATTGGCGTAAGCTGAAACAACGCCTAAAACAAGAAGGTAATGAAACCGTGACAAATTGTCACGGTTTGAAGCTACGCGCTGCAGATGGTAAGATGAGAATGACCGATGTTGCTAACACTGAGCAAATGTTCCGACTTATCCAGTCTATTCCATCTCCAAAGGCCGAACCATTTAAGGTGTGGATGGCTTCGGTAGCCAAGGAACGTCTTGATCAGATAGCTGACCCCGAGTTGAGCATTAATCAAGCCGTAGCCGATTATCGACGCCTGGGCTACTCCGACAATTGGATTAATCAACGATTGAAAAGCATTGAAGTACGGAAAGAACTTACCGATGAGTGGAAACGCGGTGGCATTGAAGAAGGGCAGCAGTTCGCGTCACTCACTGACATCATTACTCGCGAATGGAGTGGCCGCACGACCAAGCAATATAAGCAAATGAAGGGCTTGAAAAAAGAAAGCCTTCGCGACAATATGACCAATGTAGAACTGGCACTTAACACATTGGCAGAAGCCTCGGCAACGGAAATTTCAAAACAAAAAAATCCAAAAGGATTCAAAGAAAATGCCAAGGTAGCTAAAAGTGGAGGCAGTGTGGCCAAGGCTGCTCGCAGGCAACTGGAAAGTCAACTGGGTCGAAGCGTAATTTCACCGAATAAGGCGACTGATTATATCTCACCTGCAACAGATATCGACGATATAGAACAATTACCTGAATCTTAAATAAACTCATAACATTCTGTCAGTGAGTGAATTTATAGAGTGATTAAAATTGAATAAGATATGAAAGAGAATGACTTTCTTAATATAGGTGATACGTCTGATAACGGACAAATCGAAATCCTCGACAAGGATAGGCTTTGCTATAAGGTTAAGTCGGTTAGTCGTGGGGCTTACGGCATACGAACGATTTCAAAGGACCTCCTGCAGGAATACATCGATTATGTACGAACCCATAGTACTGCAAATGCTAATGAAATAAGAGAGACTCTTTGTGGGACGTCTGAGATTGATAGATTTGAATACGGATATACATCTACCCTATTCTGTATGGCTAAAATGGTGCTTTCTAAGGAAAGACACAAGTCATTTTCCAAGGATTATACCGCCCCACAAGTCACTGCAAAGAGCAGTCTCCAGACGATATATTATGGTGCTCCAGGAACAGGGAAGAGTTTTGAAGTGAACAGGATAGTGGGGAATGATTTAGGAAACTATGTGAGGACGACTTTCCATCCCGACACGGACTATGCGACGTTTGTGGGTGCTTATAAGCCGACAATGAAGAAGGTGCCTCGATTTAACCCAAACTCGGGTGCTCAGATGGGCGAAGAGGAGAAAATCACCTACTCGTTTGTGGCACAGGCTTTCCTTAAGGCATACGTCGAGGCATGGAGATTGATGAGTAAGAACCCCGAGAATCCGAAGCCGTTTTATCTGGTAATTGAGGAAATAAACCGCGGAAACTGCGCCCAGATTTTTGGAGACCTGTTTCAGTTGCTCGACCGCAATCGCAATGGATTTTCGAGTTACGGCATCGTCCCCGATAGCGACATCCAGAATTTCCTAACAGGGGACAAGAAAGGATTGTCTAAAATCGACAATATCCCAGATGCAATCGATGATATGGGCGCTGTTATTGCCACGGGTAAAGAGATTCAGCAAGGGGCAATTATGGTGTTACCGAGCAACCTTTATATCCTCGCAACGATGAACACGAGCGACCAGAGCCTGTTCCCCATCGACAGTGCGTTCAAGCGCCGTTGGGATTGGAAATATGTGCCCATTGCGCAAGGTATAAAGGCCGATGGGAAACCCATGGAATGGACGATTAACGCTAATGGGCGTAAGTATGACTGGTGGCAATTTTTGGAGAAAATTAATCCCAAAATCCAAGCACAAACGCAAAGCGAGGACAAGAAATTGGGCTTCTTCTTTATAAAGGCCCATGATGGCGTGATTTCGGCTGAAACCTTTGTGTCGAAAGTCGCTTTCTATCTGTGGAACGATGTGTTTAAGGACTACGGCTACGACCAAGTGATGCCCACAGCAGGTGACGATTTCACCTTCCCCACGTTCTTCCAGAACACGGGCGGCAAGGAGGTCAACGAAAATCAAGTGGCCCGCTTTATCGAGTTGATTATGGGACCACGCGAAGCCGAAAATAACGATACTACGTCTGCCACCGAAGGATGAAAATTCTAATCGAGGGATATAGTTACGAGGCTACTGAACGCATGCTGGCGATTGTTCACGAGCTTACTACGCTCGAGAGCATCGACCACAAAATCTGCGTCAACTATGTGGGCTACTTCTACAATCCGCACCCCGATGTGCAGGATTGCGTCTTTATCCTTCCCAAGGTGCTGCTCGACGACCACGACCGCGTGTTCCGCCACATTGCGCCCGAGGCCTTAATCGACGTGGAGCAATGCCACCAACTCACCGAGCACGAGCGCCAATTCATCTACGAGTTTGCCGTGTGGATTTATCGTGCTATTGTCGTTTTTAGCAAAGACCCTTCACAGAACGACATCGTGCTGCATCGCGAGTTTCCACAGGTGGGTTTCCGCAAGCGTCGCATGAGTAACACATACCTCGACATTATCCACGCGCTGGTAGAGTTTAATCGCCTAAATAAGTCCTATTTCACGTTTATTCTCAAGAACTTGCACTCGGGCTTCAACCGCATCAATTGGGCGAAAACGATAACGCGCACGACCGCTATCGTCAGTGATGAAGAGCCGTTTTACTTGCGACCTGTCAACCGCAAGCGCACAATCAATTTTGACGAGGAACTGCTCATCATCTTTTTCTCGATTCTCAACTATATCCATGACCACTACGGCTTCCCTGTGGAAATCAATAATGGTTTTGAGTTGATTAAGGGCAAGCGTTTCGAGCAATACCTCAAGGGTTATGGCAAAAACCGGCTCAAACAGATTAAGTATAAGTACTTTGCCGACAAAGCGCTGCAAATTTGGGAGTTGTGTTACGCTTTTTTTGAGCGTGCTCACCAAATTGCCATCCCCTCGGACCAACGTGAGTACCTCATCGTGAAGAACTTTAACGTTGTATTCGAGGCCATCATCGATGAACTCATCGGGGACAAATTGGACACGGCTATGGAGGAACGATTAAAGAAACAACCCGATGGAAAACTTGTGGACCACATCTTTAAATATCGTGGCTTGACCACCAACGAGGGAGAACGCGACCGGGGCATTTTCTACATTGGCGACAGTAAGTACTACAAGATTGGTGCTCCAGTGTCCGAGGGGTCGGTTTACAAGCAGTACACCTACGCTCGCAACGTGATACAGTGGAACTTGGACCTGTTTTTTAACGACGACTACGAGTCTAAACGGCTGCGCAGGGAGGTTCCAAAACTGCGTGACGAAGTGACCGAGGGTTACAATATCACGCCCAACTTCTTTATCAGTGCGGCCATCGACGACCAGCTTTCTTATCGCGACAACATCAAGTTGGCCAAAAACGACGACAAGAGCAAACCTGAATATATCAGTTATCACTTCGAGAATCGCCTGTTTGACCGCGACACGCTGCTCATCAGCCACTATAACGTGAATTTCCTTTACGTTGTAGCACTTTATGCTCGCGACAACGCTGCTCAAAAGGCCACATGGAAAGCAAAGGTTAGGTCGATGTTCCGCCGTGAGATACAGCAACTACTCAACACCCGCTATGACTTTTATGCGATGCAGGCGTTGCCGGGGGTTGATACGCGGGCGTTTATTAAGGAGCACTTTCAGGAGGTGCTGGGTAAGACGTTTAAGCCGAGTAAAGAGGGGGATTTTTTGTCGTTGGCATTGGATAAGAGGTTTGAGGGGGAGAATGGGCGGCTTGTTAACCGCTTAAGGAATTACTTTGTGGTGAAGCCTTGCAAACTTGGTGAAAACATGGAAACGGCTGTTGCTGTTGGGCAGAATGAAATAAGTACTTCGGGTGATCCTGAACGGATTTATTCTTACCTTGATAAGCAGGCGACGGTGCTCGTTGGCTTTGTTCCTGATAAGAATCGTGCTGAGGTTGAAGAACAGCATCAGTATCACAGTGGCCCTACGTTTCCCAGTTTTGCGGGCTATGATATCAACAAAATCAAGTACTTTGCGCCCTACTATAAAGGTAAGGGTGTAAGTGGTTTTTATGAGGTTGAATCTATCAGGCTGAGATTGGGCGGTGATAATACCGTAAGGGTTTTCTTTAGCTTAGGCACTTATCATGATTTGGGTATGCAAGTGAAGCGCCCTGCTCCACTCCGCAGCCATGTTTACAATATCACAACTCTATCTGAGATGCTGCAGCAGGCGAAGGCGGAGAATAGTGGGAAGTAAAAGTCCGCGCTGGTCTGCGGGAGGGTAGATATAGCAAGGGGCGGCCCGGAGGGGTCGTCCCTTGTGTGGTATGCGGCATCGTCTTTTAGAGGCCGAAGAGGGAGGGGAGGAGGTGGTGTTCGAGGGCGATGAGGGCGATTCCGGCGAGGTAGCCGAGCATGGCGATGAGGGTGATGCGGCGGCAGTACCAGAAGAAGGGGATTTTTTCGATGCCCATGGCGACGACGCCGGCAGCAGAGCCGATGATTAAGAGGCTGCCACCAACGCCGGCGGTGAAGGTGAGGAGGTGCCAGAAGAGGCCGTCTTGAACGAAGTACTGGGCGTACTGCGGGTCAAGGGTCTGCATGGCGGTGAGGGCTTCGGCGCCACCGAACATCTTGATGCAGGCTGAGACGAGGGGGACGTTGTCGACAATCGAGGAGAGGTAGCCGATGAGGGTGGTCATGATGAAGGGCTCGTGGACGTGGGTGTTCATCCACTGGGCAAGGGTGGCGAGGATGCCGGCTTGCTGGAGGGCGTTGACCGCCATGAGGATGCCGAGGAAGAAGAGGATGGTGGGCATGTCGATGTTGCGGATGGTCTGNGAGAGGCGTCCNCCGAGGTTTTTGTCGATGTTGAGTCGGCGNATCATGATTTCGGTGAAGAGCCAGAGGCANCCGAGTGAGATAATCATGCCCATGAAGGGTGGCAGTCCGGTGAGGGTTTTGAAGATGGGGACGAAGAGGAGTCCGGCGACGCCGATGACGAGCATCATCAGGCTGAGGTGTGGATGCTCGGCGGCGAGGCGGTTCTCTTGTTCGCTGGACTTGGGTGCCATGACTTCGCCGGTGGTTTTCACCCAGAATTGCGCGATGGCGACGGGGATGATGACCGAGACGATGCTGGGGAGGAGGAGGTTGGCGACGAGACGGGACGAGCTGACGTGGTCGGTCATCCAGAGCATGATGGTGGTGACGTCGCCGATGGGAGACCAGGCGCCGCCGCTATTGGCAGCGATGACGATGATGCCGGCGAAGAGCCATCGTTGGTGCTTGTCGCTGATGAGACGTCGTAGCATCATGACCATGATGATGGTGGTGGTCATGTTGTCGAGGACGGCGCTCATGAAGAAGGCGACGATGGCGAGAATCCACAGGAGGCGTCGTTTGTGCCGTGTGGTGATTTTGTGTGTGATGAAGTTGAAGCCGCCGTAGCGGTCGATGTGCTCGACGATGGCCATGGCGCAGATGAGGAAGACGAGGATTTCGCAGGTATCGCCCAGGTAGTGCAGCAGCGCGGGATGGAGGTCGAGCGTGGGGTTGCACAGGGTGTAGACGGTCCAGAGGACGCCGCACATAATCATGGCGAAGGTNGCCTTGTTGATTTGCAAGGTGTGCTCAAAGGCGATGAGTGCGTAGCCGAGCACAAAGATGGCGATCATTGCCGGAATCATAACTTCAGAGTTGAGAGTTGAGAGTTGAGAGTTGAGTTCACGCCTACTGGAGGGCCTGACGCAGACTTTCTAATTTTTGGTGAGGTCGTGAACCTCGTCGAGGTTCTATTCTCTTGGTTGTCTGGGCCCCAGGCTCTTCCGCTCACTGCGTTCGCTTCTATAGCCTGGGGTTAATTCAGGTGCTCGTCTTCGACGAACTTTTCAATCTCGACTCGNNGGGGGTTATAAAGCAAGGTTAATGTTAAGCAAGAGGGGGGGGATGGAGAGAGGTGGAGGAGGGGTTAGCGGAGGCGTTCGCTGTCGGCGAGGAGTTTGCGGTCGTGCTTGACTCCGCGGTANGCCATGATGAAGAAGATGAGGGCGAACACGGGGAGGAGCATGAAGGCGGTGANNGAGANGGGGTTGCCAACGCGGTAGTACATGTATGCCATGATGCCAATGGTAATCATGAGGGAGATTGTGAGAGCTGCCAAGATGGCACACAGTTGCATCTGTTTGCGCAGGTCGCGGTACTTAAAGATGGTGATGATGGCGAGTGCGAAGATTCCCCAGACGAGGGNACTGAGCAGGAGCGAGGGTTGCGTCTGTCCGGGATATCCCATGCGGACGGCACCGTAGGCAAATGTGCCGCTTGTGGTAGTCACCTCGAAGGCGGGGAAGCAAGCAAANACTGCGATGAGGATGGCTGCGACGAGCAAGTAGATGGACTGAAGTCGTTGTAACATGATGATATTTAGTTGTTTAGTTAATACGTTGTTATGCCTGTCGTTGGGTGGCGTGGTGTCTACCGAAGTGCAGGCGTGCAAAATTAGAGAAAAATTTCCATATTATGCGCTGTTTTNTGAAAAAATTCGTTGCTGGTTTGGCCCTCACGCAGACTACGCAGACTACGCTGACTTCATTTTTTTTGATGGGGTCGTGAACCTCGTCGAGGTTCTAATNTCTTAGTTTTCTGAGCCCCAGGCTCTTCCGCTCACTGCGTTCGCTTCTATAGCCTGGGGTTAGTTCAGGTGCGTCGTCTCCGACGAACACTTCAGCGCGAGGACGCCTAATGCCTAAAGCCTAAAAAAATTTGGGAGGATGGGGAATTTGCACTATTTTTGCAGTGATGACTGTGAGCGGCCCGTCAGAGGGGTCGCTACCCTGCCCTGACAGAGGGGAGGGAGTTGTCGAATGAAAACCAATTTTAGGATGAATACACAAGAGTTAAACCGGGAGCGGAAGCGGCTGGATGCGTTGCTGGAACAGCGACGTGTGGTGCCGGCGATTGCGCTGGTGGGTAAGTTGGTCGACGAGAGTGGCTCGTGGGACTTGCGGAAGCGGCTGGATGCTGCCGACGAGGCTTACCGTGCGTTGCTGGCGTATGTGACGCGGGGGGTCGATGACCCGGGGCGCGATGGCGTGCTGTGTCGCATCACGAGCGAAATCGACGCGATTGCCGACCTGGCGATTATGGCGCAGGAGCAGGAGACGTCGCCGCAGGTGTTTTACCAGCGTCGGCGCGAACTGGGCTCGGTGCCGCTGCAGCAGGTGCTGACCGAGTTGCAGCAGTGCTACCAGCGGACGTCGCTGGTGGAGCAGTCGCCGCAACCCGACGATAACAGTATGCTGCAGTCGCTGCAGGAGAGCGAACGCGCCGAAACGCGGCTGTTTAACAAGATATGGAGCACCTATCCGATGACGCAGGACGATGCGTCGCTGCTGAAGGAGGCAATTGCGACGGGCTCAATCACCGAGCCGGCGCAGTGCCTTGTGGTGGCGGCGTTGCTGGTGGGGCTGATGAAGTTCTATGACGCCGGAAAGGTGGCGCTGCTCGCCGAGGTTTACCTGAGCGAGGCGTCGCAGCTGGTGCGCGTGCGCGCGCTGACGGGGCTGCTGCTGGTGCTGATGGTGTATCGCCGGCGGACGACGAGCGAGAACGTGCGCGTGCG
>Ga0065708_1040408_pt1 | contig 10571 bp, 10 predicted proteins | sample Hoacrofraction12_2_FD_59095 | JGI IMG/M metagenome (GOLD analysis project Ga0065708, IMG submission 59095) | Hoatzin crop microbial communities from Cojedes, Venezuela, sample from fiber fraction 12 v1 | ecosystem: Host-associated > Birds > Digestive system > Esophagus > Crop | place: Venezuela... | reverse complement strand
ATAATGAAAAAATAATGAAAAAATAATGAAAAAATAATGAAAAAATAATGAAAAAATAATGAAAAAATAATGAAAAAATAATGAAAAACAAAAAATAAAATAAAAAAATAAAGATAGAAGTAAATTATCTAATTACTTCTACAATAAGGCCAAGCTCTTCAGATTGTAAGATGTCTACCTTTTTACCGCTAGCTCCAACAATTTCTTTTTTCATATTGAGGAAGTCTTCGGTAATAATGCCATCAGCAATAGCTATTTCGCCATTTTCTTGAAGTTGTTTAGCGATTTCGTTAGGGTCTGTAGATTTGATAAATCCGATGACTTTTCCTGCGTCCTTTTTGAAGGTTGGTCCGATTTTACTCATGTCAGGTTCGATTTCGATGACTTTTTCATGAACTTCAGGTTTACCGGTTTTTATAGAGAAGTTTTCGATTTTTAAGGTTCCGCTAATGTCATCAGAGAAGTGTGTGAAAATATCTTCAAGGTTTTTGGTTTTATCGTCAAGATAAACATTTACATTAGATACTGGAACGTTTAATGGGATTTTAGAAGCGGATTTGAATCTTCTGACTTCAGTGATTAATTCAATAGCTAAATCACCATTTTCTTCATTTTGGGTAGAATCGAGGTTTTCATCGATTTCAGGCCAAAGGGAGTTGTGGATACTTTCATTATTGTCAAAGTATTGGTAAACTTCTTCGGTGAAAAATGGAGCAAATGGAGCAAGGAGTTTTAATGAATTTTCAACGATGTATCTTAGAGTATATTTAGCTGCGATTCGTGATGAAGAATCGATATCATCGTTGTAAAGACGGTATTTTACAGCTTCGATGTATTCGTCACAAAAGTCGTGCCATACAAAGTTTTCAATTGTGTTGATTGCAGTTGCATAATTGTATTTGTCGAATGCATCATCGACAATTTTGTTGACTTTATTGAATTTAGCGAAAATCCATTTATCCATAGGGTTTAAATATTCTTTAATTGAATCTTCATTATTTCTAATAGTGTTTTCAGATTCTTCATCGAATATATGCATACTTATAAATCTAAAAGCATTCCAGAATTTTCTAATGAATTTATAACCGTGTTTGATGTCTTTCCAATCAAATGCTACATCGGAACCTGGAACACTGTTAGCAGCCCATAGTCTTAATGGATCAGCGCCGTATTCACTTACAACTTCTTCAGGACCGGTTACATTTCCACGAGATTTACTCATTTTATAACCGTCTTCACCAAATACCATACCGTTAATGACAATATCGTCAAATGGTTTCTGGCCGGTTAAAGCTAAACATCTTAAAGTGGTATAAAATGCCCAAGTTCTAATAATATCATGTCCTTGTGGACGAATATTAGCTGGGAAAATATTTTCATAATCGGGATTAGGCCAACCTGCAACAGATAATGGAGAAATAGAACTGTCCATCCAAGTATCTAAAACATCTTCTTCACCAATGAATTCTTCACAACCACATTCACAAGCTTTATTCGGCATATCAACAGTAGGATCTATTGGCAACTGATCTTCATCAGGTAAAATTACTTTACCACAATCTTTACAATACCAGACAGGCATAGGAGTTGCGAATAATCTTTGTCTTGAAATACACCAGTCCCATTCCATAGAATCTGCCCAGTTTAATAAACGGCTTTTCATATGTTCCGGAACCCAGTTCATTTCTTCAGCTGCTTCTTTAATCTCATCAATCATTTTAGTTACAGCTACAAACCATTGTTTTTTAACAAGAATTTCAATAGGAGTCTTGCATCTCCAACATTGACCAACATTCTGATCAACTTCTTCTTGTTTGGTTAAATAACCTTCAGCTTTTAGATCTTCAATAGTTTTTACCTTAGCTTCTTGTAGTTCCATACCTTCATATCTACCTGCAGCGGAAGTTAAAATACCTTGTTCTGAAATAGCTTCAATAACATCAAGATCATATTTATTTACCCAAGCAACATCCGTTTTATCACCAAAAGTACAGATCATTACAGCACCAGTACCATATTCCATATCAACTTCATCATCAGCAATGATTTTGACTTTTTGACCGGATAAAGGAACTTCTACATATTTACCAAGTAATGAATTATACCTTTCATCATCAGGATGTACAACAACAGCTACACAAGCAGACATAAGTTCCGGACGAGTAGTTGCAATTAGAACACCAGGTTTAGAAGAATCTGCTTTAGTATCACAATCACTAACTCGAATATAGGAATTACCTTCAACAGAATTTAAAATATCTTCCGGAATATCCGCAGGAGGAAAATTAACATAATTCAAAAAGGTTGTATTATCTGAATATTCCACCTCAGCAAAAGCAATAGCTGTCTCACAACGAGGACACCAATTTACAGGATGAATTCCCTGATAAACCAAACCCTGATTATACATTTTTAAAAAAGACAATTGTGTTCTTTTCCTATATTCAGGAGTCATAGTAATATATTCTCTACTCCAATCTTGTGAAAAACCCACAGATTGCATCTGTTTTCTCATTTTGATAATATTTCCAGTAGTTAATTCAGTACACATATCTCTGAATTCTGCTCTTGAAACATCATTCTTTTTAATATTGTGAGTTTCTTCAACCTTTACCTCAGTAGGAAGACCATGACAATCCCATCCTTGAGGGAACAATACATCCATACCTTTTTCTCTTCTATATCTCGCATTAAAATCAATATACGCCCAATTTAAAATATGACCCATATGAAGAAGACCTGTTGGATAAGGAGGTGGAGTATCTATAACATATCTTGGTCTTGTACCATCCCCAATAAATTTATAAACTTCATCATCTTCCCATTTTTTCTGCCATTTCTCTTCAATCTTATGGTCATAATCTTTAGGAATTTCTTTATTTGTCAAAATATTCTCTCCAATACTTTTAAAATAAAAATTAAAATAATTAATGTAATGAATTAGAAATTTTAAAACTGCTTTATAAAAAAGAAGTCTTAATTATTTTAAAAAAACTTTTTAAAACGTAATCAGTTCATTTTAAAAATAAAAATTTCAATATCAAACATTTTAATTTAATATTTATTAAAAGTATTTATTAAAACTTATTATGAAACAAGAAAAATTACAAAAATTACACAATCCAACAAAATAAAAATTAATCAAGAAAAAAATTATAAAAAAATTATATAATCCAACAAAATAAAAATTAATAAACAATAAATATTTAATTAATAAAAACTAAAAAAAATATAGTATATAATTAATTTTTTATTATAACTTTAAAATAAATAAAAAAATGATTTATTCATTAATTAATGATTTGAAATAATATAGTATATTTTTTGAAATAATATAGTATATTTTTTAATAATTTATCAAATTAATTAATATTGCTAAGAGGTGATAAAATGGAATTATTATGGTTTTATGTAGCAATAATACTAGCTATTAGTGATGAAGTTCATAGTAGACTCGTTTGGAACCTAGTTAAAGATTTTTACATAATCTTTGGAGGGTTATTAAGTGCCACATTCAACTCTGTAATGGAAACTTGGATTATACATGAGTTTTTAGAAGCATGTTTCCATTTTATTATTTTGTCAATAGTGTTTTTATCATTGAAAATAGGATTTTTAGCAGCGCTAATACATTTCATATTGGATATAAGTCATTCAATAGCTATTAGACATATGCCATGGTTACCACATAGAGCATTGCATTTTGTTATTGAATCATTATTCTTTATAGCTATATTCGGATTATAATAATTAATAGAGGATTTGATTAACAGTTTGATAGTGGAATGTTAATTAATTTATTAATATTAATTAAATAATCAAAATGAGAAAAAGAATTAAAAATAAAAGCTAAAAATAAAATAAAACAATAAATTATTAAATATATTCAATTAAAAAAAATTAAAATTATTCGTTTATTAAAATAATTAGGAGACAATAAATGCCAGTTATAACATTTAAATATGAAGATTTAAAAGATTTAGGGATAGATCTTGAAAAAGATGAACTTATAAATACAATTCCTATGATGGCAAGTGATATTGAAGATTTTGATGATGAGGAGATTAAAATCGAATTTTTCCCAAATCGTCCGGATAATTTATCTATTGAAGGAGTAGCTAGATCATTTAAAGGATTTTTAGGATTAGAAACTGGACTTCCAAAGTATGATGTTGAAGAATCTGATGAAGAAGTTTATGTAAGTAAGGAAGTTGCAGAAATTCGTCCATATATCGGTTTTGCAAAAATTGAAAATGTTGATTTTAGCGGAGATAAAATTAAATACATTATGGACTTTCAAGAAAATCTGCATTGGGTAATTGGAAGAGATCGTAAAAAAGTAGCTATTGGTATTCACAATGCAGATGTGGTGAATGCTCCATACAATTATATAGCTACAGAAAAAGATGAACATCCATTTGTAGCTCTTGAGATGGATAAAGAAATGACTCCTGGTGAAATTTTAACTGACCATGAAAAAGGAGCAAAATATGCTCATTTAATTGAAAATTATGATAAATACCCATTAATTCTTGATAAAGATGAACAGGTTTTATCAATGCCTCCGATTATTAATGGAGAATTAACAAAACTTTCAGAAAATACTAAAAATATCATTGTAGATGTTACAGGAACAGATGAGAAAGCAGTAAATCAATGCTTAAATATCATATGCTCATCATTTGCAGAAGTTGGTGGAAAAATCAAAAGTATGAAAGTTATTTATGAAGATAAAACACTTACAACTCCTGATTTAACTCCAAAAACCAAAAATGTTCATGTAGATTTAGCTAATGAATTAATTGGTGGAACTGATTTAACTGCTGAAGATATTAAAGAATTATTAGAAAAAGCAAGAATGGATGCGGAAATACTAAATAAAAATGAATTAAAAGTTTATATTCCTTCTTATAGAACAGATATTCTTCATGAAGTAGATATTGTTGAAAACATAGCAATTCAATATCACATAAACAATGTTGAAGCAAAATTACCAGATATTTCAACTGTAGCATACGAACACAATTGGTTTAAACAAGAAAAAACAATAAGAGAAGTTATGATTGGTCTCGGTTTCCAAGAAATTATGAGTTTAATGCTTACAAGCGAAACCAACCACTACGAAAAAATGAATCAAAAAGAAGAAAACCACGTGCAAGTCTCCAAACCAATCACAATTACCGGAACTATGATTAGAACCAGTCTTTTAAATAGCCTCATGGAATTCTTAGAAGACAACAAACACGAAGACCTTCCACAAAAAATATTTGAAATCGGTGACGTACTCTACATGGACGACACCACATTCAACAAAACAAAAACCGTCAAAAAACTAGCAGGACTCATATGCCACTCAACAGCTAATTTTACCGAAATAAAATCCACAGTAGCAAGCATACTCTCAAACTTAGGTTACACAATGGAAATATCCAGTAGCGACAACACCAGTTTCATCCCAGGAAGAGTAGCTAACCTCGAAGGAAAAGCTAAAAACGGAACAATAAAAGGATTCTTTGGAGAAATCTCTCCAGAAGTTATTAGAAACTTTGAATTAGAATATCCCGTAATTGCATTTGAAATTGAATTTAATTAAATTAATAATTAAATTCATAATTTCACCATTTTTATAATTTATTAATTTTTATTATTTTATTAATTATTCACCTACTTTTTTTATTATTTAAAAACCAATACAATAACTTTTAAAATATTAATATTAAACCCTATTGATTAGCTCTTTTTTATTCGTTTAACAGTCTAATTCTTTTTTTAATTTCATGCATCAATCTATCAGAAATAATATTATCAATAACTAATCAGAACCCCATAATAGTCAAATTAATATTTCTATTTAATCTCGGACCATCTAATTCAACAAAAAAGATGGATTGCCAAGTTCCTAAATCTAATTGTTTATTGTAAACTGGAACGGTCTCAGAGGATTTTAATAAAAATGATTGCAGATGAGATTTTGCATTATTATCAATATGATCATGTTTATAGTTTTTATTTGGAATAATTTCATCTAAAATAAGTTTAAAATCTTCTAACAGTCCAAATTCATTTTCATTAATACAGATAGCAGATGTTGAATGTTTAGTGAAAATATTAATGATTCCCTCATTTACTTTTTCATCCTGTAAAATTTTATTAATATCATTAGTTAAATCAACAATTTGAAATTTAGAATCAGTATCCATGTGTAAAGTTTTTTTAATAACTACCATAATATCTCAACAAAATCAAAATCCTTGTTTTTTCTAAAATCTTATAAATCCTACATAATAACTTAAAAGAATTTTTACCTATAGCAAAAGAGTGCTTGTAAAATTTTATAATAATTTTACATTTGCAAAAATTATTCATTATTACTCAACATTTTTTCTATTGATTTTAAACTTTCTAAAATTTCTTTATTAGTTTCTAAAAGTTCAACTATTTTATCTAAAATAGATCCATTAACTGTTACATTAATTTTAGTTAATTCTTTATTTTCCTCAGAAACAGCAGTGAGTTTTTTAATACTATTATTATTCTCGTATACACGTTCATTTATATCCCAAATATAAACTAAAGATGTACAAACATCAGGATCATAATTTAGATTACGGAAAAATTGCCATAAATCAGTGTGTTTATTATTGTATACATAACTCCAACTATCATACATAGATAAAACCTCAATAAAACTTTTTTTAAATTAAAATAAGTAAATTTATTAAATGATTAAAAAAAATAAAAAATCATGAAAAAAATTAAAAATATTTAAACTAAATATAATCAATTATAACTCTTAAAAAATCATAATGATTATAAAATAACTAAATATAATCTATAAAATATTGTTATAATTTATAAATAAATATTCAACCAAATTACATTTTAAACTAAATAATATCACCCTTTAATAAAAATAGCACCATACATAATTAATTATAAACAACAAGGTTTGCTAAAATAATTAATTCTTATTATAATATTTAAATTTAATAATTTATTAAGTTTATCTTTATCTTTAAATAGCTAAAAATGTATTAAATAGAATAAATAATTAAAAAGAATATTAAAAATTAAAATGTATTAGGATATTAAAAATTAAAAAGTACTAAAAAAAGGTATAAAAACAAAAAAGATAAAAAAAATTTAAATAGATATAAATATAATATAAAAGTGTAAAAAAATTTTAAGGAGAATGATTATGCCAGAACATGGACATCATGGACATGCGAATATAAGTCCAGAACAACAAAAAGCCATGATGGAACAAGAATTGAGGCTTTTTGAACATATGGGAAAAGTTAAATATAAGATTGCAGTGATGAGTGGAAAAGGAGGAGTAGGAAAATCTACAGTAGCTGCAAATTTGGCTGAAGCGTTTCAGAAAAAAGGAATGGTAACTGGAATTCTAGATGCGGATATTCATGGACCTAATATTCCTAAAATGTTAGGAGTGGAAGGAGAAGATATTTTGATTGAAAATAAAGAAATGCTTCCAGTTATGAGTAAAAATGGAATAAAAGTTATGTCAATGGGATTTTTGATTGATTCTGTTGATACTCCAATAATATGGAGAGGTCCGCAAAAATCAGGATCAATTAAGCAATTCATGGCAGATACTGCTTGGGGAGATTTAGATGTTTTAATTATTGATAATCCTCCAGGAACAGGAGATGAACCTTTAACTGTGTTACAATCATTACCAAATGTGGATGCAGTTATTATGGTGACTACACCAAATACAATGTCACATGAAGATGTATTGAAATGTGTAAATATGGTAAAAATGCTCAATATCGATAAAATCGGTCTTGTTGAAAATATGTCTTACTTTATTTGCCCGCACTGTGGTGAAAAGACAGAAATATTTGGTAAAAGTCAAGGTGAAGAATTTTCTAATAAATTAGGAATCAAATATCTTGATAGTCTTCCGCTTAGTGAAGAAAACTTAAAATCAACTAATGAGGATAGTACCATTGTAAATAGCTATGCTCAATCAGATATTACTCAGAAATTCATGAATATTGTAGAAAAGATAGATGATGAATTTTTAGAGTAAATAAATAATAAAAATAAAAACAAAGCTATTTTTTAATTAAGATAAAATATTATTTTATCTTAAAACTTTTTTTAATTATTTATTTTTAAAGTTTATCTTAAAACTTTTTTAATTATCTATTTTTAAACTTTTTTATAATATTTCTAATTTCATGAAAAAGAAAAAAATTACATGAAATAAAAAAAATCATTTTTTAATCTTGAAATTAGCTGTTTTTACTATTCAAATAAACTAATTCCTTACTAAATTTAGAAAAAATTAATTTTAATCAAATAATGGAATAAATAAAAAAAATAGCAGTAATAAAAACAGAAAGATAAATAAAAAACAGCAATAGTAAAAATAGAAAATAAATAAAAAAATATTATAACAAATCAAAGCAAAAACATGAAAAAATTAAATAAAAAATTAATAAAAAAAGAAAAAAGTTGAACTAGTTACCAAGCATAAGCTTCTTCACCAGTTGAGCTTTCATAATAATGCCCATTCTGTTCAACTATATTATCTTGAGTATAACTTGCTCCAGACTCGTATTCTTTATCAGAACTAGAACTTGAAGAAGAGCCGGAACTACTTCCACTAGAACTAGAATAACTAGAAGAACTAGAAGAACTAGAACTGCTACTTCCACTAGAATCAGAAGAACTAGAATCAGTATTTTGAGAATCAGAACTTGTATTAGAAATATTATCAGCAGTTGTATTATTAACAGTTGAATTTGCTGTATCATTATTTGCAAATATGTCAGTATTATTGGTAGAATTTGATAAACCAGATCCAGAAATAAAGACATAAGCACAGAATACTGCTGCAATAGCAATTAAAACAAGTAGAATTACAATTATTATATCGCCAGTATCCATAATATCATCCTTATTATTAATTAATATAACATAGTATATAAATAATTCCAAAAAATTATTTATTATCTAATGAGATTAGTATTAATAATCACTCCACTAGAAATATTATCTGATGAAATTAGTATTAATACCTACTTCCAATTTAGGTTTTTCTTGATTTTTAATGGAATTCAACATCCAAGCTAAGTTTTTAGCTAATGTTCTCATGACTTGAAGACCTTCTAAATCTTGTTTAACTTCATCAGGAGTATTACCATGAACAGAATTCCAATATCTTGAAGATACAACAGGCATGTTAGAGATAGTGAAGTATTTGTTTAATCTATCAAAACTGGAACTAGCTCCACCACGGCGGCAACTAACAACACATGCACCAGGTTTATGAGCAAATCGTTCAACTGAAGAGAAGAAAACCCGATCTAAAACTGCACATAAAGCACCATTAGGTCCTGCATAATAAACAGGAGAACCAATAACAATAGCATCAGATTCTAAACATTTTTGAAGTAATTCATTAGCAATATCATCATCAAATGCACAAACACCAGTAGATTTGCATTTTCTACATCCGATACAACCACGAATAGGTTTTGTTCCTATCCAAAAGAATTCAGAATCAATTCCTTCTTTTTCTAATTGATTTTTAACTTCAGATAAAGCAGTGAATGTACAACCTTTTTTATTGGGACTTCCATTTACAAGTAAAACTTTCATAAAAAACACCGAAATAATTGAAATTTAAAAATTTCATAAAAAAAGCAGATGATTAATTTTCACTAAGCAATTTACAAACTTTTTCACCTGCAAAAAGACAAACATCAACACAAGGAGATTTATCTTCACCCTTTTTAGAGATTTCACCACAAGTGACATAATTGTATTCTTCTTTAAAAGAATTGTATAATTCCTTTGACATAGCTTTTATTTTAGAATCGTCTTGACCTAAAAAACCTAAAGCCATAATTGCTCCAGTTACAGCACCACAAGTTCCATCATCAAAAGTTCCTCCAATTCCACCAGAGAAACCACTAGCTAAAATATATAATTCATCAACAGGCAAACCTGCAACTTCACAAATACCCATTAAAGTAGCTTGAGAACAACTTTTACCATTTTCTCTATAATTTTTAATTTTTTCAACAACCAAATCAGAATCTAAATCCATAAAACACACATCCTTTCAAAATAATACAGTATTAATAACTGTATTAAATAAACTACATTAAATAAATTGTATTAAATAAATTGTATTAAATAAATTGTATTAAATAAACTGAATTAAAAATTAGATTAGCTATAATGAAGAACCAATTTTACGAGCCAAATCCATAATTTCTTCCCTATATTTGACATCTCCTTCACCAGCTACTCCACCAGCAGAAATAACTCCAACAACATCCATACCCATATGTCCAAAAGGTGAAGCTTTAGTTAATTCTATATATTGCTCATAAAAACCATCAGGAGCCGCATGAGTAAAGATTAAAATTGCTTTTTTACCTTCAAGAGATTTATCAGGATTTTTAGAAATAGAATAAAATCTATCACTAATTAATTTAGCTTATTTATTACAATAATTTTATGCATTGAATTAAAAAATAAATTAAAAAATTTAAAATGCATCAATTAAACTAATAAAATAGATATAATTG
>Ga0065708_1000140_pt1 | contig 10578 bp, 10 predicted proteins | sample Hoacrofraction12_2_FD_59095 | JGI IMG/M metagenome (GOLD analysis project Ga0065708, IMG submission 59095) | Hoatzin crop microbial communities from Cojedes, Venezuela, sample from fiber fraction 12 v1 | ecosystem: Host-associated > Birds > Digestive system > Esophagus > Crop | place: Venezuela... | reverse complement strand
AAGCCCTGCTTTCATTTTTGAATTTGGAGGGATGTCTCTTCGCCTTCAAGCCGAAAAAACGCCGCAACCTGCTTTGGGGTTGCGGCGTTTTGGCGTTGGTTCGCGCGAATGAACGGGCGGACTATGGCTTGCGAACGTAGTCGGCGAAGGTGTAAGGCACCTCGTTCTGCTCATCGGCCTCGTGGCTTTCGCTTCGAACGCAGTCCCACTCGTCGGCGGGCATGTCGGGGAAAAATGCGTCGGCCTCTTGCGGCGTGGCAAGCAGGTGGGTCAGATAGAGACGGTCGGCTTTCGCGAGCGCTTCGCGATAGACACTCTCGCCGCCAATGATGAACACTTCTTCGGACTCGTCGCACGCTTTCAGAGCGGCGTTCAGGCTCGGGAAAGCTTCCACATTGGGCGCACTGAAGCGGGCATTGCGCGTCAGGACGATGTTGCGGCGATTGGGCAGCGCGCCTTTGGGCAGAGAGTCGAACGTTTTACGCCCCATCACGACGGTGTGGCCGCTCGTGAGCGCTTTGAAACGTTTGAGGTCGGCACGCTGATGAAAGAGCAGGCGGCCTTTGAAGCCGATGGCGTTGTTGGCGGCCAATGCGCAGATGATGTTCAGCATTTTCTTGATTTATTCAGACGGAAACTTCGGCCTTAATGTGCGGCCACGGGTCGTAATCTTCGAGTTGGAAGTCTTCGAATTTGAAATCGAACAGGCTTTTCACGTCGGGATTCAGTCGCATTTTCGGAAGCGGCCGTGGTGTGCGCGTGAGCTGCAGGCGGGCTTGGTCGAGATGGTTCAAATAGAGATGAACATCGCCGAAAGTGTGGACGAAGTCGCCGGCTTCAAGTCCGCAGACCTGTGCCATCATTTGCAGCAGCAGAGCATAGGACGCAATGTTGAAAGGCACGCCGAGGAAGGTGTCGGCGCTGCGCTGATAGAGCTGGAGCGAGAGGCGTCCGTCGGCCACATAGAACTGGAAGAGGCAGTGGCAGGGCGGCAGCGCCATTTGCGGCACCTCGGCCACGTTCCATGCGCTCACGATGATGCGGCGCGAATCGGGATTGTGCTGAATGAGGTCGAGCGCCTGCGCAATCTGGTCGATGGTGCCGCCGCGATAGTCGGGCCACGAGCGCCATTGATGGCCATAGACCGGTCCGAGTTCGCCGTTCTCATCGGCCCACTCGTTCCAAATGCGTACGCCGTGCTCTTGCAAATACTTCACATTGGTGTCGCCCTGCAGGAACCACAGCAATTCGTAGATGATGCTTTTCAGATGGAGCTTTTTCGTCGTGAGCAGCGGGAATCCATCGCTCAAATTGAAGCGCATCTGATGGCCGAACAGGCTCTTGGTGCCCGTTCCGGTGCGGTCGTGTTTCACGGTGCCGCGGTCAAGAATTTCTTGGAGAAGATTTAAATATTGCTTCATTGCGGTGCAAAAATACAGAAAAAGCCTTATTTTTGCACAGTCAAATTGAAGAAAAAATGCAACTGCCCTCCGCTTTTCTTTCAAATCTGGCTTCTGTGCTGAGCGCAGAGGAGATTTCGCTGTTGCAAGCAGCCCTTCAGACCGACGCGCCCACCTCGGTGCGTTCGAATCCGTGGAAATATCGGGCAGAAGGCACGCCGGTGCCGTGGTGCGCGACGGGCGTGTATTTGGCAGAGCGCCCGTCGTTCACGGCCGACCCGCTGTTTCACGCCGGCTGCTACTACGTGCAGGAAGCCAGTTCGATGTTTGTGGAACAGGCGTGGCGCACCATCAGCCAACGCATCGACGCGCCTCGCCGCATGCTCGACCTTTGCGCCGCACCGGGCGGGAAAAGCACACTGTGGCGCGCCCTGCTGCCGGCGGAGACCTTGCTCGTAGCCAATGAGCCCGTTCCCTTGCGCGCCTCGGTCTTGGTGGAAAATCTGACGAAGTGGGGCCACAGCGGCGTATGCGTCAGCCGCGCCTATCCGCGAGAATTTGCGGCACTCGACGGCTTTTTCGACATCATTGCGGCCGACGTGCCCTGCAGCGGCGAGGGACTCTTCCGACGTCAGCCCGAAGCCATCGAAGAATGGACTCCGCAAAGTCCGCAACGCTGCGCCGAGCGGCAAATGGAAATCGTGCGCGACGTTTGGCCGGCCCTGCGCGAAGGCGGTTTCCTGGTTTATAGCACGTGTACGTTCAACCGCATGGAAGACGAGGAAAACGTGGCGCGCATTTGCCGCGAACTCGGCGCCGAAGCCGTGCCCATCGCGACGGAAAGCACGTGGGGCGTGGTGGAAAGCGAAGGGCCGTCGTACAGATTNTTCCCCCATCGCGTGAAGGGCGAGGGCTTTTTCATAGCATTGCTTNAGAAGACTTCCCCCTGCCCCGAATCTTCAAAAAAACGCCCCAAACCGCTNNCGACAATCTCGCCAAAAAAAATTCCGACCGACTGGCTCGCNTCGCCCGCGGACTTCCGCTTCGTGAGCAGCGGCGACAGCGTGGCNGCCTTGCCGCAAACGCATTTTGAAGCCATTGAGNGCATTGCCGCCGCCGTGCGCCTGCTCGCTGCGGGCGTGCAAATATACGAAAAAAAAGGCGAAAAACAAATTCCCGCCTCTGCCCTCGCCCTTTCGCTCGNNCTCAATCGCGAAGCCTTCCCGCTCGTCGAACTTTCGCGCGANCAGGCGCTCTCCTTCCTCCACGGCGAAGCGCTGCCGGCGTTCGACGCGCCGCGTGGATACGTGCTTCTCGCCTTCGAAGGCCGGCCGCTCGGCTTCGCCAACAATCTGCCCGCACGCGCCAACAACCTCTATCCCAAAGAATGGCGCATCCGACGAAACATATCAGACCTATGAAATATCTCGAATTTTCTTTCAGCCTCACGCCCGCCTCGAGCGANGTTGAGGACGTGCTCGAAAGCGTTTTGGCCGAAGCCGGCTTCGATTCGTTCGTGAAATCNGACAACGGCGAACCGCTCTTGGCCTACATCCGACAAGACCTTTTCAGCNAAGCCAACTTGAACGCCGCGCTGGCAGACTTCCCCTTGCCCGGCTTCAGCATCGCCTACGATTTTCGCGAGACCGAAGACAAGGATTGGAACGCCGAATGGGAGAAAAACTACTTCCAGCCGCTCGTGGTCGANGGCGAATGTGTGGTGGCGGCCACCTTTCACGAAAATCCGCCNCAAGCGCGCTACAACATTCGCATCAATCCGCGCATGTCGTTCGGCACGGGCCACCACGCCACGACGCGTTCAATGATGCGNTTCTTGCTGCAGACCGACATCAGCGGCCGCGTGCTCGANATGGGCTGCGGCACCAGCATTNTNGCCATCCTCGCCTCGATGCGCGGCGCGAAGGAATGNCTCGGCGTGGACGTGGACGAATGGTGCATAGGCAATTCGAAAGAAAACCTCGAACTGAATGGCATTGAGAACATTCGNCTGAAACTTGGCGACGCTTCNGCGCTCGAGGACGAGGGCGAATTCGATTTTATTTTGGCCAATATTCAGCGCAACATCATACTGCAAGACATCGGCGTCTATGCCCGCCACCTCGCCAAGGGCGGCCGCCTNTTTGCCAGCGGCTTCTACGTGCGCGACCTGCCCGCCATTCGCGAAGCNGCCGAAGCCGAAGGGCTCGAATTTGAGCGCACAAACGAGGAAGCCGACTGGTGCGCCGCCGCTTTCCGCAANCCTTGAGAAAGAAAAACGCGATTTTTTTCGCAGTTTTGCCAATCTTTCCCTAATTTAGCCGCGATTTTTCAAAAACACACGCACCTTGAATCATTTGCAAAAAGNTTGCCAAACTCTCTGCCTCGCCGCACTATTTTTCTTCGGTGCGCAAACGGGGCACGCGCAAGATGTCGGCGTGGGCGACCGCGTTCCCGACGTCAGCGTGCAACTGCAGGACGGGCGGCAGGCTTCCTCGCGCGAATTCGAACGCGCCGGACAGCCAAGCGTGTGGGCGTTTTTCAATACGGCGTGCTTTGACTGCCGCCGCGAACTACCCGTGCTCGACAAGCTGGCTCGCGAATTTCCCGACGTGCGTTTTGTCTGCGTTTCGCGCGCCGAATCGGCCGAAAGCGTGGCTGCGTTTTGGCGCGAGAAGGGACTCACGCTCCCCTACTCCGCCCAAACCGACCGCACCGTCTATGAGCGTTTCGCAAAGCGCACTATTCCGCGCGTTTACGTGGTCGATGGCACCGGCAAGGTGCGCTTTGTTGGCTTGGAAAAAGTGAGCAAACGCAAATTGCGCAAGGCCCTCAATCAATTGAAAGTCAATTAAAAAACAAATACTATGAACGAAAAAAGAACACTGCAAGTGAGGCTCATCCTCATGAACTTCTTGGAGTTCGCCGTATGGGGTGCCTATCTGACATCGATGGGCAATTATCTCGCCTCTCACGGCTTGGCCGGCCAAATCGGCTGGTTTTATGCCGTTCAAGGCATCGTATCCATTTTTATGCCCGCCCTCATCGGCATCGTAGGCGACCGCTGGATTCAAGCACAGCGCCTGCTCGGCATTTGCCACCTGATTGCCGCCATCTTCATGGGTGCTGCCGGCATCTACGCCCTCAAGAGCGGCGACAGCGTGCAGTTTGCCACGCTTTTCTCGCTCTACACTGTCAGCGTGGCCTTCTTCATGCCCACCATCGCGCTCACTAATTCGGTGGCATTCAATGCTTTGACCAAAGCNGGCATGGACACCGTGAAAGACTTCCCGCCCATCCGCGTTTTCGGCACGATTGGCTTCATTTGCTCTATGCTTTCGGTCGATNTNNTGCTTCATGTTCAAGACAAGCCCGGCCAATTCTTGCTCAGCGCCGCTCTCAGTTTGATTCTCGCCATTTACGCGCCCACTTTGCCCAAGTGCCCCGTGAGCCACTCCGACGAGAAAAAATCTTTGGCCCAAGCGCTCGGTCTTGACGCCTTCAAACTTTTCAAAGAGAAGCGCATGGCCATCTTTTTCATCTTCTCGATGCTGCTCGGCGTGAGTCTGCAAATCACGAACGGCTTTGCCAATCCGTTTATCTCGGCCTTTGGCAATATGCCCGAGTATGCCAACACTTTCGGCGCCCAACACGCCAACGCGCTCATCTCGCTTTCGCAACTCAGCGAGACTTGCTGCATCCTGCTCATCCCCTTCTTTATGAAGCGCTTCGGCATTAAGAACGTGATGCTGATTGCCATGGGCTGCTGGGTGCTCCGCTTCGGTTTCTTCGGTTTGGGCAATCCCGGTTTCCCGGGCGTCATTTTGTTCATTCTCTCGATGCTCGTCTACGGCATGGCCTTCGATTTCTTCAACATCAGCGGCGCCCTCTTCGTAGACCAGAACACGAACCCGAACATCCGCTCGTCGGCGCAAGGCCTTTTCATGCTGATGACCAATGGCCTCGGCGCTACGATTGGCACACTGAGCGCGCAAAAAGTGATCGACCACTTTGTTTATAATCTGCCCGAGGGAACGCCGGCCGACCAAGTTATTTCGGGCTGGCACACGTCGTGGCTCGTCTTTGCCGCCTACGCTCTCGTGGTGCTCGTGCTCTTCTGGCTCTGTTTCAAGGAGAAAAAAGCCGCCAAAGAGGCCATTCCGCAAGTCTAAATCTTTCTTTCTAACCCTGCAATACCCCAAAAGGAACGCAACTGCCCCTTTTGGGGTATTGTTAGATTCGGAGGAAAGTTGTAATTTTGCCGCGCAAAAAAATAAGACGTCCAAAAGATGAATTTGAGTGATCTGCACGCCGGCGAGACAGGCGTGATTGTGAAAGTGCATGGCCACGGCGGTTTCCGCAAGCGCATTGTCGAAATGGGATTCATTCGCGGCAAAACTGTCCGCGTGATTCTGAACGCGCCCTTGCAAGACCCCGTGGAATACGAGGTGATGGGCTACAAAGTGTCACTGCGCAAGGCCGAAGCCGCGCTCGTCGAAGTGGTGAGCGAGGAAGAAGCCGCCAAAGCTGCCGAACTGACGCCGCAAGAGGAACTTTCGCCGCTCCAACTCACGGCCGATGAGAAGCGCGAAGAGGCCGAAGTGCTCGAAAAGCGCATGCAAACGCTCGCCGAGGAGAAACACCGCGACATCAACATCGCTCTCGTGGGCAATCCCAACTGCGGCAAAACGTCGCTCTTCAACGTGGCCAGCGGCGCCCACGAACATGTGGGCAATTACAGCGGCGTCACCGTCGATGCCAAGATGGGCCATTTCGATTTCGACAAAGACGGCACCACCTACCACTTCACCGTGGTCGATTTGCCCGGCACCTACTCGCTTTCGGCCTACAGCCCCGAGGAGGTCTATGTGCGCAAACAACTCATTGAACACACGCCCGACGTCGTGGTGAACGTCATCGACAGCGCCAATCTCGAACGAAATCTCTATCTGACGACGCAGCTCATCGACATGCACTTGCACATCGTCTGCGCCCTCAACATTTACGACGAACTCCAAGCGCGCGGCGACAAACTCGACCACAAACAACTCGGCACACTGCTCGGCGTTCCAATGGTGCCCACGGTGAGCCGCACGGGCGAGGGCATCGACGAACTTTTCCGCCGCGTGATTGAGGTTTATGAGAACGACGACGCCGACGAAACGCTCGAACGCCACATTCACATCAACCACGGCGTCTATCTGGAGGAGGCCATCGACAAAGTGAAGGCGGCTTTCCAGAAAAATGCCGACATTCGCTACAAATATTCCACGCGCTACCTCGCCATCAAGGCGCTCGAGAACGACAGCGAGGTGGAAAAAATCATTGATACGCTCCCNAATCACGACGAAATCGTGGCCACGCGCTACGCCGAAGCCCAACGCATTCAGGCCGACCTGAAAGANGACGCNGAGTCGGCNCTCATCGACGCGAAATACGGCTTCATCGCCGGCGCCTTGCGCGAAACCTACGAGCCGGCCGAGCGAACGAGCGCGCCGACAAAGACCGACAAAATCGACCGCGTTGTCACCGACCGTNTCCTNGGCTTCCCCATCTTCATCGCCCTGCTTTTCTTGATGTTCTACCTCACTTTCACGCTCGGCCAGTACCCGATGGACTGGATTGACGCGGCGGTGGGCTTCTTGGGCGATGCGGTNTCGGCGAAGATGCCCGACGGGCCACTGAAGGACCTCATTGTCGATGGCGTGATTGCCGGCGTGGGCGCGGTAATCGTCTTTTTGCCCAATATCCTTATTCTTTATTTGCTCATCTCGCTGCTCGAAGACAGTGGCTATATGGCGCGCGCGGCTTTCATTATGGANCGCCTCATGCACCACATGGGTTTGCACGGCAAGTCGTTCATTCCCATGATTATGGGCTTCGGCTGCAATGTTCCNGCNNTCATGGCGACNCGCACGATTGAGAATCCGAAAAGCCGNCTGCTCACGATGCTCGTCATCCCGATGATGTCGTGCTCGGCGCGCATTCCTATTTATATTTTGCTCATTGGNACNTTCTTCCCGCGGCAGGCCACGCTCGTCATGCTGGGACTTTATTTGTTNGGCATGCTNATGGCGGTGCTGATGGCCAAGCTGTTCAGCCGTTGCTTTATGAAAAACGTCGATTTGCCGTTCGTGATGGAGCTGCCGCCCTATCGCGTNCCGACGGCGAAGAGCGTGCTGCGCCACACGTGGGAGAAAGGNCGCCAATACCTCAAGAAAATGGGAACAATCATCCTTGTGGCCAGCATCATCATTTGGGCGCTCGGCTATTTTCCGCGTTCGTCTTCGGCGAGCCAGACGGCCGACGCGCAGCCCACGCCTTCCTATCTGGAGCGCATCGGTCAGTGCGTGGAGCCCGTGATGGCGCCGCTCGGTTTCGACTGGAAGATGGACGTCGGCGTGCTGGCCGGCGTGAGCGCCAAGGAACTCGTGGTGAGCACGCTCGGTGTGATGTACGCCAACGAAGACGTGGAAGGCGACGAGGANGCNGCCGCCGAAAGCACCTCGCTGCGAACGGCCATCGCGGGCAANATGAACGCCGCGCAAGCCCTTTCCTATCTCGTGTTCATCCTGCTCTATTTCCCCTGCATCGCCACCATCGCCACCATCAAGGGCGAAAGCGGNTCGTGGAAGTGGGCGCTCTTCACGGCGGCCTATACCACGGGCCTCGCCTACGTCTGCAGTTTCGCGGTCTATCGCATCGCNCTGCTTTTCTGANACATCAAAACGCAATAAAAGCGTCGGAACTCTTTTGTTTCGACGCTTTTTTCTTATTTTTGCAGGCACAAACCCACACGTTTTCCCTATGCGACAGCGCGGCGCCAAACAGATTTGCGGCGGCGGCCTTTTGAACACTCGCGAAGGCACGCTCTTCCTCGGCTACGANGGCAGCCGGCGGCTCTTTCGCGGCGTGCGCGTTCACCTGTCGCGCTTCCTGCCGTTCACGCNGGCGGCCTTTCAACTGTGCGGCCACATCTTCGTCAATCGCCGATGGGCGCGCAAGAGTTTTGGCGTGCGCGTGTTTGCCCACGAATACGGCCACTACNTGCAGCAAAAAGCAGATGGGCTTCCTGCGCTATTTCTTTCGCGTGGCCGTGCCCAGCGCGTGGAGCGTNCTCCGCAATCCGCGNCGCCACGCGCTCAAGTGGTTCGAGCAGCAAGCCACCGAATGGGGACGCGCCTACTTGGAGCAGAGGCGGCGTCCGTAGTCGTTCATCAGCGGCAGGGCGTCTGCGTAGGGAATGTGTACGGTCGGCGAACCAATCGCGTATGGGCCGATTTCGTAGGCCTGATACTGCAGGATTACGCCGTTCTTGTCGAAGCCCACGAAGGGAAATTCCGGCAGGCTGAACTCCTCGGTGTATTCTTCCACCATTTCCAACAATTCGTCGGAGTTTTCGGCCGCAAGTTGTTCCTTCACTTTTTTCAGCAAGCCGTCTTCGTCGCTGAAAATGTCGCTCCACAAAATGCCTTCGCCCTTTTCGGTGTCGAACGAGAAATAGCCTACAAACGGCGTGCCGTGCGCGCCGCCTAAATAGTCGTAGGATTGCAGCGCCAAGGTCACCACGTTTTTCGGACTTTCTTCGCGCTTTAGCTCGGCCGAAAAGCTGTAGGCAAACATATCGCCGTCCATTTCAGCCTCCACGCGTTCCTTTTTGGCGGCGGCAAAGTAATTCTTTTTCACCCAATCCACCGTTTCTTGAATCGAGAGGCCCTCTTTCCATTCGTCGGCCAGCGGCGACGGCACCAATGCGGGCGCAATCGCAGCATTTATGCGGCTCACGAGCGTCTCATCGCCCGAAACGGGATAGATGATATTGTAAGTGAGTTCGTCGTTGCCCGATTTTTCTTCGACGGTACTTGTTTGAAATTGTACTTCCTGCGCTTTCGACGAGCAAGCCGTCAGTCCGCAGAAAAGCGCGATGGCAAAAATTTTTAGAAATCCGGTTTTCATATTGCTTTTATTTGAAAAAAATTTTACTTTTGCACTACTGACGCAATGCGCCCACGATTTCGCTGATGTCGGCCACGCCGTGCGCGTCGCACCACGCCGCAATGCCGTCCACCACCTTCACGCTTACGGCGGGGTCGAGGAAATTGGCCGTACCTATTTCTATTGCACGCGCGCCCGCGAGGAAAAATTCGATGGCGTCCTCGGCCGAGCAAATGCCTCCCAGTCCGACGACGGGAATGGCGACCGCGCGCGCCGTTTGCCACACCATTCGCAGCGCCACCGGCTTGATGCACGGTCCACTCAGGCCGCCCGTTCCGATGCTCAGGCGCGAACAGCGGCGTTCAATATCAATCGACATGCCCATCAAGGTGTTGATGAGGCTCACCGCGTCGGCCCCCTCGGCTTCGGCGGCGCGCGCAATCTCGGCAATATCGGTCACATTGGGCGAGAGTTTCACAATGAGCGTTTTCGCGTAGGCTTTGCGCACCGCCCTCACCACTTCGGCCGCGGCCTGCGGCGAAGTGCCGAAAGCCATGCCGCCGTCTTTCACATTGGGGCACGAAATGTTCAGTTCGATGGCTCGCACGTTCTCCAACTCGCCTATCATTGCGGCGCACGCGGCATAGTCTTCGGGCGAGTGGCCGCTCACGTTCACAATCACCTGCGTGTCCAAGTCTTTGATTTGCGGATATATTTCTTTGCAGAAATGTGCGGCGCCCTTGTTCTGCAGTCCCACGCAATTGAGCATACCGCTCGCCGTTTCGGCCATTCGCGGATAGGCGTTCCCCTCGCGCGGTTCGAGCGTGGTGCCTTTCACGATGATGCCGCCCAGTCGCGACAAATCGACCACGTCGGCAAATTCGAGTCCGTAGCCGAACGTCCCGCTCGCGGTGAGCACGGGATTCTTGAGCGTCAGCGCGCCAATGTTAGTTTGCAGTTTCACCATAGCAAATCCTCCGTTCTGAATACGGGGCCGTCGGTGCAAACGCAGCGATGTCCCTCGGTGGTTTTCTCGACGCAGCAGAGGCAGGCCCCCACCCCGCACGCCATCAGGTTTTCGAGCGAGGCTTCGCAGGGAATGCCTCTTTCTTTGGCCACGCGCGCCACGGCCATCATCATGGGCTTGGGCCCGCACGTTTGAATGAGGTCGAAAGGCTCCTGCATGGCCGCGTGATTGGTCACGAAGCCTTGCGTGCCGCGCGAACCGTCTTCGGTGGTCAGGCAG
>Ga0065708_1040403_pt1 | contig 10580 bp, 8 predicted proteins | sample Hoacrofraction12_2_FD_59095 | JGI IMG/M metagenome (GOLD analysis project Ga0065708, IMG submission 59095) | Hoatzin crop microbial communities from Cojedes, Venezuela, sample from fiber fraction 12 v1 | ecosystem: Host-associated > Birds > Digestive system > Esophagus > Crop | place: Venezuela... | reverse complement strand
GGTCTTTGTGAAAACATTTGCTCGTATGCGTAAGGCAGAAATACAACATTTCACCTATCATGCAGGTGAAGATTTTAATCATCTGCTCGGTGGTATGCGAGCTATTTTTGAAGCTGTGAATTTTCTTGATTTGAGACCTTCTGATCGTATTGGACATGCTGTTGCTTGTGGAATTAATCCTTCGCAATGGTGTAAACGAATGGGTGATACCATTATGATGAAACAGGGAGAATATTTAGATGATCTCACTTTCGCCTACCATGTAATAACATCTTTTAAAGATGTTTCTACGTCTCTTACAGTTCATCTGCCAAGGATAGAAAGCTCTATGTCGAAATTTGCATATAAAGTATATTCTAAGTCACGGAATACTAGTATTCTTGTAGAGGCATGGCTATTAAGAAAGTCTGATCCTAGAGAGCTATTGAGCACAGATTATAAAAATTTAGATGGAGTACAGCAATTGTTCATGGATTATCATTCAAAGAAAGTTCGTACTGAATATGACAAAATTGTACCTATCAAAGTAAATGAAATATTCACAGCTGAAGATATGACAGACCTTCAGCTATTGTTGCTGGGGTATCTTAGCAGGAAAGAAATTATTATTGAGACGTTACCTACGAGTAATGTTATGATAGGTATACATGATGATTTTTCTACATATCATCTGTCTAGATGGCTTAGATGGCAGTCTGAAGGGAAATCAATACCTGCAATTGTTGTAGGTAGCGATGATGTCGGAGTTTTTGCAACTAACATTTACAATGAATACTGTCATATATATTCACACCTTATACATGAATGTTGCTTCTCACACAAAGAAGCCAAAGATTGTATAGAATGGCTGATTCATAATAGCGATGTTTATGCCTTTAATCGGTAATTGGTTTTGATCTTGGACGTTTATAAAAATCTTTGTATAAATAATAATTTTATGAAAAATCTTACATACTTAGTTTCATGGGAAAAGGAAAAAGAAAAGACGTGGTCAGGTATTTGCTTCTCTTTATATAAAGCATTGAAGAAATACTATAAAATAGAGGATGTTGACGTAAGAATGCCTTTTATTATTAAACTCATAGGTAAAGTTCTACATCTGACAACCTTAACAAGAACTGTATTAACATTGAAATATTTTAGGCTATTAGATTATTGGGACCTAAAATTTAAGAAGAGAGACTATGATGAGGTCGTTTTTCAGTTCGTAGAGAATATTAAGAATAAACCATCAAGGAGAACATACGTATATCAAGATCTGTGTTCGGAATATCTTCTTGATTTATATCAGAACAATAAGCCGGTTTTTGATGTCTGTAATTTTTATGGAGAAAATGTGCAGGCTATTAAACGAAGAATCCCGATTGAACGAAATTATTATGATACATGTTCTGGAATTTTCACTATGGGTAAATGGCTGGCCCAATACATGGTAAGTATCGGAATACCAAGTACTTGTGTACATTGTGTGGGGGGGGGGAGTAATGTGGATATAAATTTAATATCTCCACACAAGAAAACAAAGGATAAAATTCTTTTCGTGGGAAGAGATTTCGAACGTAAGGGCGGACTTATTACATATGAGGCTTTCAAAAAATTGAAACAAAGTAATCATAGTGTTGAACTTCATGTCGCAGGACCTCACAACAATCCTATAGATAATCCTGCAGATGGATATTATTTCTATGGAGACATAACGTATGATAAAGTGGCTGAACTATATAACAAATGCGATATCTTTTGTATGCCATCGTATTTCGAAGCTTATGGACTGGTATTCGTAGAGGCAATGGCTTTCGGCCTACCATGCATTGGTAGAAATTGCTATGATATGCCTTACATAATAGAAGATGGCGTGACAGGCCTTTTATTGAGGAATGATAATGTTGGAGAACTCGCCTCACTTATGGAACAACTACTACAGGATGATACAATAAAAAACAATGTTTTATCTCGGAAAGATTATTTATTGAATGAATATTCATGGGATACGGTGGCAGGCAGAATACATGAAGTTATAGAAAAAGATAATGAAGAAAACAATAAAATCAAAAATTTATGAAATATTTCATTGAAGCGATATTGCTTATTGCTATTTCCTATTACATTCTTAAATGGATGTTTATAATAACAACTTCTATTTCGGCTGGTCTTTATGCATTATACGAAATGGATAAAAATAAGTATAAAGTCGTTATCACACTGCCTTACAGGGCTTTACGAAAAATATGCCGGGGGGGGGAGCTACGTTTTGCGATATATGAGATAGGGACAATCCCTTCTCATCATGTTCGAAAATACTTTTACAAATTGATGGGAGCAAATATAGGAAAGAATGCAGTCTTCCATTTAAAAACGAAAATAAGAGATCCTTGGAGGTTACAGGTTGGAAAAGGAGTACAGGTCGGGGACAATGCAGAGTTGGATGCAAGAAGTGGTCTTACGATAGGCGATAATGTAAATCTTTCATCTAACGTAAATATTTGGACATTACAACACGACCACCGTAAGCCAGATTTCGGATGTTATACATCCAAAGATAGAAAACTAAGTGTTGAGATTGGCGACAGAGCTTGGATAGGAAGTAATGTGATAATACTACCTGGTGTATCAATAGGAGAAGGTTCTGTATGTTGTGCTGGTTGCGTGGTAACAAAAGATGTTGCACCATTTACAATCGTAGCAGGAGTACCCGCTAAAAAGATAGGGGTTAGACTACAAAATCTTACATACGTTTTTGATGACAAGGCTCCTAGATTTTATTGATATTAATTCAGAAATTTATGGATAATCCGAAAATAACAATAGTAACGATATGTTATAATGCTGCAGATGTTGTTGAAGAAACAATACTGTCTGTCGTAAACCAGACATATCCTAATGTAGAATACATAATTATTGATGGTAATTCGACAGATGGTACTGTTGACATCATCAAAAAATATGAATCCAATATATCATATTGGGTTAGTGAGCCTGATGGGGGAATCTATGATGCAATGAATAAAGGCATCAAGATGGCTACAGGGGAGTGGATTAATTTTATGAATGCGGGTGATATGTTCTTTGATACAGGAATTCTTGAATATGTAGCCTATATGATTAAAGATGAGACAGATTTTCTTTTTGGAGATGAAGCTTCGTATTTTGGCGAGAAATTACTTAAGATAAAAGCATATCCTTTTTATGAACATCTACCATTACATAGAATGTCTGGTTTTAATCATCAGTGTAGTTTTGTTAAAACATCCGTGGCTAAGAAAAATCTCTTTGACTTGTCATTTAAATTAGCCGCAGATTATAAAATGATGATAGATTTATATAGGCAAGGGAAAGTTTTTCAGCAAATACCTATTGTTATAGCAATATATGACAGAACTGGTATTACGTCAAAAAGAAAAGGACTTTATTTGTATGAAACGTTAAAAGTTGATTATCCGAATAGAAAGGTACTAAATAAGATTGTGACGGATTTGTTACTAGCGAGAGGATTTGTTCATCGTTTAATACGAAGGCCTATGATGATGTTATTGCCTAAATTAATGCTTAAATATGAAAATAAACAGAATCGATTCGTGGAAATCACGAAGGATGATAACAAACTAAGATATGAAAGAATTAAGAAGTATGAATGATATCACGTTTTTTCATAGGAATCCAAAAGTTGGAGTAAGCATAGAAAAACTGTATAATGTTCCCTATTTTTTAGACAGGGCGTAAAAGTTAAAATGTTTTTATTATCTTTGCGCCAAGAAAAGAAAAAAAATAAAAATATGGGAAGAAGAAGTAAATTTGACGCATCCTTCAAGGCGAAAGTAGCCATTGAAGCTTTAAAAGAGAGTAAGACTCTACAAGAACTCGCAGTAGAGTTCAATATAGCACCCTCTCTGATTAGTCGCTGGAAAGAAGAATTTATCCGCAATTCTGCGGCAGCATTTGCTCCTGTAGAGGAAAATAGCAGAGAGGTAAAGACGCTGAAAGCAGAGAACGACCGTATGCTTAAAATAATCGGTAGGCAGAAAGTTGAGGTTGATTTTTTTGCAAAAGCCTGCGAGGAAGCAGGTCTGAAAGTGAGATAAGAGAGATAGAAAAGAGTAGACCGAAGGGAATAAGCAGAGCTCGTTTTTGTAAGCTGATGCATATAAACAGGAGTTCTCTGTACTACAGTCCCAAAGGCGAATCGCAGGCAAATATAGAGATAATGAACAAGATGGATGAAATATCGATGGAACACCCTACAGCTGGCGTTAGGACTTATGTGTCCCTTCTGGATATGGCTGGCATAAAAGCTAATCACAAGCGAATCCGTCGTCTTATGGGAGTGATGGGTATAAGTGCTATATATCCCAAGAAATGCCTGTCCAGAGGTGGCAAACCTGAATATGTATATTCTTATCTTCTCACCAGACATCGTTAATAGCGATCAAGGTGTACAGTACACAAGTAAGGAATGGATCGAATGCCTCAAGAGCTTCTCTATCAAAATTAGTATGGATGGAAAAGGACGATGTAAAGATAATATCTGGATTGAACGCTTTTGGCGTACCATCAAACAGGAATACATCTACATTAATCCTACTGACGATGTTAAAATGCTCCGTGAAGGCATCGGAAAGTTTATAGATTATTATAACACCAGTAGGCCACACCAGAGTCTCAAAGGTGGTACCCCCTTTGGTTGGTATAAGCGTAGTGCTTGATAAACTATTTAGGTATGTATTATACATCTATATTCTTAAACTTAAGTTAAACGGTGTCTAAAAAAAGGGTACACTATAAGGATTACTTTTTAATGTCGGTAATATTAAAATAAATAACACAATAAATGAAAATAGCCTTATTTACTCCTTATGCAGCTCCTGAACCTACGGGAGGAGTTAAAATTCAGGGATTAATGTGGAAGGACGGTTTAGAAAAGATAGGTGATACCGTTGATCTAATTAATTTCTAGGATAACATAGACTGGAAATCATACGACGCTGTTGTTTCTTTAGGATATGGAGGATCATTCCGAGTCCTAACTAAATCTCTGATTGGATCTTGCAAGAAATTAGCACTAGCACCGATTATAGATCCGACCTGGAACAAAAGCGTTTATAAATTTATCGCTAAATATTGGGGAAGCCAAAAATATCTTGGATTAAGTTCTCGATTCCATGACTTATATCTCGGCTCCAGACATTATGACGTTTTTCTCGTGAGAAGTGAATTCGAGAGAGAATATGTCAATAAATGTTTGGATATTCCACTCAATAAAATAAAAATCGTGCCATTATCAATAAGGACTCCATTTATAGACTATTTCCCAGAAAAAGAAAAATTCTGCTTTCATTCAAGTAGGTTGGCTGCAAAAAACAAGAATGTAGAACGACTTATTAATGCTGCTAAGAAATATAAATTCGAACTTGTCCTTGCCGGGTTCTTAAATGGAGATAAAGAACGCGACTGGCTAGAAAATCTGATAAGTGGTTATGATAACATATCTTACGTAGGTCTCTTATCGGAGGAAGATTTAATTAAATATTACCAGAAGGCAAAGGTTTTCGCTTTGCCAAGTACAAATGAGGGTGTTGGTATGGTGGCTTTAGAGGCAGCTTCTTACGGTTGTGAGATAGTTCTGACAAATATAGATGCTCCCAAATATTATTACAAAGGTCGTGCATATCTGGTTGATCCGTATAATGTCGATGATATAGGTCTTAAAATCCTTGAGGCAATGGAACATGGTGATAAACAACCAGAACTTAAATCTTTTGTTGAAAAAGAATACTCTTTGGAGAAATGTTCTAGATTATTGCATGATGCATTACTATAGGGGTATGCAATTAGTAAGCGTCCAAAAATGGGTTTCGGCTAAAACGAAATAAAGTTGCTACATTTGCGCCGAATATTAAAATCTGGTAAGCGTCCAAAAATGGGTTACGGCTAAAACGAAATAAAGTTGCCACATTATGTCTGATGAGAAAATTTGATATTATGATAGTAAGTAGTGTGGGGTATATAATCAATTTCTAACATGGAAGAACAACAGAAATTTCTGAATTCTATAAGACGCCATATCGAATTAGGCGAAATGTCATTCATAGTTGGCTCTGGCTTTAGTAAAAATGTGTCTGACCTTTTTCCTAATTGGGAGGAACTATTGTCAAATGCCGTTCTCGAACTATATTCTATAAAAAAGAATAACACTACAAGTAAGAAAATACATGATGCAATATATAGTCATGGCGGATATTTGGAAGTAGCAGAAGAATATGTTAGGAGAAATAATGGTTTCCATGAAGCCATCGATTTATACATAGAAAAGAATACCCCATACTTAGAGAAGAACAAAGATGATTTTACCTTGTGCATAAATGGAAAGAAAAAAGAAGTGAAAGTTGATGTATCATGCCATAAGTTATTACGTGACCTTAATGTTAAAAACATATATACTTTTAACTATGATAATTGTCTGGAGGCTATTTTTGATGCATCTGAGATATCAAATTCAAAACAAATCAGAGAAGATCTTAAGAAAAAATTAGACCAATTTGAAGAAAGTGCAAAGCAATACACAGATCTTATAGAATCTTTACGACATGAAAAAGATGTTTGTGACACAGACATCTCTATTAGTGCTTCGACACTGGAAGAAAAGATGAAAATCTATCAAAAGATAGTCAATTATCTCAATGAAAACTATGATATCAAATTGGAGAGATCTTTTGCGCCCGAGAATGTTGAATTCAATAAAAAAGTGATTGCCAATAAAAGGAAAAGTCTCAATGATTTATTAGAAAGAAATAAGTATGTTGGAGATTATATTGTTGTCACTAGATGCACTGATATATCTTTGACCGAACAAACAAATGCTATATATAAATTGCATGGAAGTATTAGAAAAGGTTTAAAAGATAGAGGAATAGAATTTGATTATGATAAACATATACAGTATGTTATAACAAGTAGTGATTATAGAGAATATGCTCAAAAACACGAGGCCTTTGTCAATCTAATGAAGATATCTTTACTTAAAGGTTATTTCTGTATAATTGGATTCAGTTGCGATGATCCTAATTTTAAAGTTTGGATAGAATGGGTGAAAGATATTCTTGATAAAAGAATCGATGATAACGGGAATAACGAAGATGAGGACAAAAAGAAAATCTTTTATATTAATGTTGGAGATTCTGAACTTGACGAGCATAAGTGTCTGATCCTAAAGAATCATTATATTACAGTTATCAATCTCTACGAGATCTTTAAAGAAGCAAAATCTCCTAAGGATAAAGTATATTGTTTTCTAAGTTCCTTAAATGAGAAAGTTGAAGACATTGATATTTTAATATCAAAAGTGTCTGAAAAAATGATGACGGCGGATCATCTAAATTCGTCCGATTACAAAATAGAGGTAGAGCGTGTTTTCATGTTGATGGAGAATTTCCGTCTTTTATCCATAAGAAGACGTTATAACGAATTTAGTATATATAGAGTATTAAAATGGTACATAGATAAGAAACCTCGCGGAGAAGTGTACTCAAAATTTTTATATGTATTATTGCGCAGATTGCAAATGCCTCTAAATAAAGAATATATTGATCTCGCTTACTCATACATAAGAAGAATTAAAATAAGTGAAGAAATAAAGGACAAACTTTGTTCTTTAATAGTATATACTTATGCTATTACTGATAAATGTCAAGACTATTTAAAAGATGAGAGAAATGAGATAATATCATACATAGATGATAGTGAATTAAAATTCAAATATGAGACAATAATGCATGAATTATATGATTTCTCTTTTGATTCTGCATACAAACATACAGTTGGTTGGGAACCCGAAGGACACGATGGCTTTAATCGAGTTCGTAAATATGTTTTAAAGTCATTACTTGAAAAAAATAATAATAGAAAGAGAAATCCATTTGATTTATTAAATTTTGAGGATTTTGATAGCTCTCAGGATTTTATTTATGCCTATGATATATTAAAACTCTTTTTTCCGAATGAGAAAAATGAGCAATATATACAAAAGACAAGAATAATAAAAAACCTTATGAGCGGAAAAAGAGATTTACGAGATTTAAATAAAACAAAGAAGCTTTATCTTGATTTGTTAGAAGAAAAGGATGATGTAAGGGATTATGGCACTATCTTATATAATTATGGCAATACAGATAATACGGATTATGCAAAATTATATATAAATATGATGATAAGACTTTCCTTACTGACATCCGTAGCAAATATTAAATATATCAAAGAGGCTGATTGGTATGAAGTATGTAAGTCTATATATAAAGAATATCCGAAATTGTGTTTGTTTTACACGTTATTGTATAGCGATGAAAAAATAGTAAAACGTGTCGTTGAAGATTATATCTACAATATAAATGACAACAAAATTCTTGAGAATCTCTTTATCTCTATGTTAGAGGCATACAAACAAGAACATACTCCTCAAAATATTAAAAAGAATATTCTTAGATGTTCCTATCTATTTATGTTCACCGTACCTTCGGAACGTTGGGGAGATTTGTTCTGTGAAATTTATAATGATACAGAATTAAAATTTACAGAAGAACGAGAATGGAATATCTTTATAAATAATGGTATAAGGTATATTGAGAATTATGTATTTAAGAAGAATGTAATTAATAGCATCTTATCTAAGAAAGAACAACTTACTCATGATGATAACAGCTTGCTTATTTCTGCAATGGCTAACATTGGAAAGGAAATAAAAAAAGACCCCGAACTTCAACGATGCATAATTTCATATATAAGAAAAGAACATAAAAGTATAGCTGAATATTACATTGTACTTAATGTGGGTATGCTCATTGAAGGCAGAGGAAACGTTCTCACAGAATCTCTTTTAAAATTCGATAAAGCAGAAATTTCAAGAGACCCACAAATTCTTGAAGGATGTGCGTATATATATCATCAAAATCCAGATTGTCAAAGATTAAGGGAAATAATCCTTGATGGTATCAGAAATACAAATCTTTGTTGGAATAATGGAATCGTAAATGGTGGGGTTAGATTCTATTTTTTTGAGACAAAACAATTAAATATAAATAAAATTCAGAACCATGTATCTTTTGATGATAAAATAGTGAACGATTTATATACTAAACTTAAAGGTTCATTGAAAGATATCATTGAATACAAAAGGAATTACGGAACGGTAACGTTTCTAGACTTTGAAAGATATAATCTAGCTTTAGACATGCTAAGATTTATCTTGAAAAATAAAGAATATCTAGAGGCGAAAAATGATTTCTCTAGCACGAAATCTGATATAGAAAACTATGTCAGATACGATTCTCTAGTCATTATGCTTAGCAGTGATGATGATAAGACTTTAGACAGAGGACTAGATTTATTGAATGTAGTACTAGCTTGTGATGAAGATAATGATTATTCTGCAGAGGTTGATGTCGTACTCTCAAGGATTATTACTCGTAAAGATATTTTGCTTGAAAAATGTATAAAAGCTGCAGCATCTGCACTAGATAAGACTCCTCCGTTAAATAAAGACATTTTCTCGTCTAAATATAAAACGATTTTAAAATTATATAGTAGATTTTATGACACAAAAGACTCGGAAGTATCTTGGCCTATTGATGCACGTAAAGAATATATGGAAAAATATCTTATTCATATCAACGAATCACTAAAATCACATTGGAAAGTATCCGAAGAGTTTTGGGATAAACACATTCCTCTATATAAATAAGTCGTAAGCGTCCCAAAAAGGGTTACGGCTAAAACGAAATAAAGTTGCTACATTTGCGCCGAATATTAAAATTTGATATTATTGTAGTAAGTAGTGGAGGGACATTCGGGTATGGCTAACAAGAAATCACATGACAATGAATCAAGACGTAGTATGTAAGATACGCAATCTATCGGTACAACGTAAGAACAGTCTGTTCAGATGTAGTACCAGAGGATGGCAGAACTCGGCAATCATAAATACGTTCATTGGAACGTTCCGTAAGTTCCGTGATTTCTTCCGACAGTTTATACGAAACTGTAATCGCGGACGAACCGATTATGACGCCATGCTGGCGGAATCACTAAAACTTTACGCATAAAAAAACTTAAAAGATAGGTTTGAACCGATTACGGTGGGTACGCTACGGTACCCGCCCTTAAAGGATTATAACCCATTTTGGAAGCTTACAAAAATAAAACACAACAAAATAAAAAATAGAACAATATGGTAAGAAAATTTTTAGAAGCAACGGGATTAGATAGAACTTTCATTGGAAAATCTTATGAAAAGTATATAGGCCCTATACTATCCAAAAGAAGTCATCGAAAGTTTGTAAAGAAAAGAAAACCTGCAATGGATAAGTATGGATTAGAGGCTCTTGACAAACTGTATAAATGTTGTAAAAAAAATAATGTTCCAATCTGGTTCGAATTTGGAACCATGTTGGGTGCCATACGAGAGCATGCATTTATTGCTCATGATTATGATATTGACACAGGTATGTATTATAAAGATTATTCAAATAAACTAGAAAGAGACCTTTTTGATGAAGGATTCACTATTAAAAGAGAATTTAGGCTCATAAAAGATG
>Ga0065708_1000199_pt1 | contig 10587 bp, 8 predicted proteins | sample Hoacrofraction12_2_FD_59095 | JGI IMG/M metagenome (GOLD analysis project Ga0065708, IMG submission 59095) | Hoatzin crop microbial communities from Cojedes, Venezuela, sample from fiber fraction 12 v1 | ecosystem: Host-associated > Birds > Digestive system > Esophagus > Crop | place: Venezuela... | reverse complement strand
GATGCGATCGAGCAGGGGCCGGAGATTTTGCCCATGTAGCGCTGGATTTGGCCGGGCGAGCAGGTGCATTTGTGGGTGGGGTCGTTGTAGTAGCCGCAGGGGCAGGGGTTCATGGCGGCGATGAGCATAAAGGAGCACGGCAGCGTGCAGCTGTATTTGGCGCGCGAGATGGAAATCACGCGGTCTTCGAGCGGCTGGCGCATCGTTTCGAGCGCTTTGCGGCTGTATTCGGGGAATTCGTCGAGAAAGAGGACGCCGTTGTGGGCCAGTGAGATTTCGCCGGGTTTCAGGTTGGTGCCACCGCCGATGAGTGCGACGTCGCTGATGGTGTGGTGGGGGCTGCGGAAGGGACGTTTGGCGATGAGGGAGGTGTGGCCGCCCATTTCGCCGGCAATGCTGTAGATTTGAGTGGTTTCGAGGGCCTCGGCGAGCGTGAGTTGGGGCAGGATGGATGNCANGCGCTTGGCCATCATGCTTTTGCCGCTGCCGGGCGAGCCGATGAGCAGCAGGTTGTGGCCGCCGGCGGCAGCCACCTCGAAGGCGCGGCGGGCGGTTTCTTGGCCGCGCACATCGGCGAAGTCGAGGTCGCTTGNGGTTTGCTCTTGATAGAATTGCTCGCGCACNTTGATTTCGACGGGCGTGAGGGAGGTTTGTCCGTTGAGGAAATCGACCACTTCGCGCAGCGTCGAGACGCCATAAACCTTGAGTTTGTTCACCACGCCGGCCTCGCGCTCGTTGTCTTTCGGCACGAAGAGGGCGTCGTATCCCTGTTTGCGGGCTTCGATGGCCATGGAGAGGGCGCCGCGCACGGGGCGTATGCTGCCGTCGAGGCCGAGTTCGCCGACAAACATGTATTTCTCGGTTTCGCAGCGCACGAGGCCGAGGCACTTGAGCAGGGCGATGGTGAGGGGCAGGTCGAAGCCGGGGCCTTCTTTGCGAACGTCGGCGGGNGCGAAATTCACGGTCACGTTGAGGCGCGGGACTTCGATTTGGGAATTTTCGAGGGCGCTTTTCATGCGCAAACGGCTCTCTTTCACCGAGTTGTCGGGCAGTCCGACCATATAGAAGGTGGCNTCGTAGAGGGGCGACTTGCTGGAGCGCGAGGCGTTCACCTCGACNATNACGGGGAAGGCCTGCAGTCCGTTGAGCGCTACGCTGTGGACGCGGGCGAACATGTTTTGAGCGTTTGGCATGGCGCGCTTGTTTTTTCGGAAGAAAAGGACTAATTTAGCAGCTTGGCGACCTCGTCTTCGAGTTCGTCGGCGGTGAAGTCGCGGCCTACGACCTTGCCGTCGGCCGTGGTGAGTATGCAGCCGGGCACGAAGCGCACGCCGAGCGTTTCGACGACGGGCGAGAGGAAGCTGAGTTCGTCGCACACGATAGGAGCGCCGAGTTCGTTGATTTCGTCCATCTGGCGGCAGGTTTTCTTGGAGGTGTCGAGCGAGATGGCGAGCACGCCGAGNCGGCCGGGGAAGGCTTCGCGAATGCGGCGCACGCGGTCGAGGTAGTGNCGGCTGTCGCCCTGCCAATGTGCGCAAAACACGATGAGCAGGGGCTTGCCGCGGAAGTCGGCGTTGGTGAGCGTGCGTCCGTCGAGGGTGGTGAGGGCGAAGGCAGGCAGGTCGGCNCCCACNGCCGTCTTGAGCAGGGGTCGCAGTCGGGCGTCGAGCGCCGTCATAAGCGGGTCTTCAGGCTGCGCTTTCTGCAAGACGTCCAAGAGGGGCAGCACGTCGTCGGCGGGTTGCTTGTCTTCGGCAAAAAATTGCAAAAAAACGGCGGTTCCATCGAGAGTTTTGGCATTGTCGCGGACGTATTGCGCGGCAGCTAAGCGGCGGTCGGATTCCTTGCGTTCGGAAATTTCGCGGCGGAATTTGGTGAGTCGTTCGTTGGCGTCGTTTCCGGTGATGGCAATCTCGTCGAGGTGTTCGGCATTGGCTGCGATGTCGATGGTCTGCCCGGGTTCGGCCACGAAGAAGGAGCGCGAAAAGTTTGGGTAGAGCATCGTGAAGATGGTAGGCTCGGCGAGTGTGCGTTCGAACTTGAATTTGCCGCGTTCGATGCGCACGGTGTCTATGCCGTCGAATGCGCTTTCGGCGGCATAGAGGTAGAATTCGGCGTTCTGCAGGTTTTTGAATTTGCCTTCAATGCGCACCTTGTCCTTTGCCGGACCGCACGCTACGAGCAGCACGAGCGAGAGCAGACAGAGGAGTTTTTTTTGCGTCATGGAAGGGTCGTTTTTCTCGATAGAATCGCTATTTTTGCAGCAAAATTGAGGGTTGAGAAAAATCTATTCCCAACCTTCAATTTTCAACTTTCAATTCTCAAACAGCGCCTTATATTCCGCATTGTTGGCCAGTCCGGCGAACTCNTAGTCGCTGGCAGCGCGGGCTTTGAGCGAGGGNGAATATTCGAGGGCGGAGCGCAGGTTGAGCGTGGCGAGGTCGGCCTGTCCGATGCGGGCGGCCACGATGGCTTTCAGATAGAAGGAGAGGCCGTTCACCTCGGGGGCGTTGTAGATGGCTTCGGCGGCCGAGAAGTTGTCGCCGGCGAGCAGGTGGGCCAGAGCGGCGGTNTTGCCCATTTTGCCCTTCATGGCTTTGCTGGCTTCGGCATATCGGCCNTCGGCAATCTTCATGATGGCGCAGAGGCTGTCGTACGATTGCGCAGCCGTGGCCTTCGAGAGGTAGTCGGCGGCGGCGGCCATGTTGCCGCGGCGCATTTCGACGAGGGCGCAGTTGGCGTTCACTTCGGGAGCGGTGGCATCTTTCTTATAAGCCGTCTTCACATAGAGGTGAGCCAAGGCCGTGTCGCCGCGCTGGTCGGCAAAAGCGCCGAGATTATTGTAGGCGCGATAGTCGTAGGGATAGAGCGAAGCCACCTCCACGCAAACGTTCTCCTGAACGATGGGATTTTCGTGGAGNTCGGCCACATAGAGCAGTTCGTCGGCCGTGAGCTGCGAGGGGTTCGACGATGTTTGCTTATAGAGCTCGGCTTGCGTCTTGGTGCCGTTGTAATTGCTCTTGCTGAGTTCGAAATGCTCCGTGGTNAGCGTGAGGGGGAGCAGGGCGGAGGTCGATTTGGTTCCTTCGGCCACTTTCACGTCTTCGGCGTTGGTCACAACGAGATAGAGGGCGCAGTGCTCCATTTCGGGCTCGTAGTTGAACGTAGTGGAAAAGCTGAACTTTCCGCCGTCGGTATTATAGACGGGCACCATTTGGCCGCGCACTTCGCCGCCGTCGTAGCGCAGAACGGGCTGCACGTTGGCCGAACCGCCGCCGGCAAATACTTTCTTGGGCANTTTGCCGCCNANGGTGACGGGAATCTGCATGCCCACGGTTTCGAGCACGGCGGGCACCACGGTGAAGTCGGACGGAGACAGTTGAATTTGGGCATTGAGCGACAGCGANGCCGTTAGCAGCGCTGCAANNCAGANNGAGAATTTTTTACGCATTTTTTGTTTTATTTTTAGGGTTANTTTCCTTATTTTCGCCCCAGCGTCGGCAGAGCGAGCCGCCGCACAGGCAGTAGAGTCCGATGATTACGAAGGGGATGCTGAGCAGTTGGCCTTGATTCAGGCCGATGGCATCCACCATGTTGATTTCCCATTTTTCTTGGACTTCCTTCAGAAATTCGATGAAGAAGCGGAAGCCGAAGATGCACGTCAGGCAAAAGCCGAAGAAGAAGCCGGTGCCCACGCGCCGGCGCATTCGNCGATAGAGCCACAGGCCNACGAANAACAGGACGAAGTAGAACGTGGCCTCCATGAGTTGGGCGGGCCAGCGGGCGAAGTCGTCGCCGTTTTGGCGGAAGATGAAGCCGAGCGCGGAGTCGGTGGGTTTGCCCACGATTTCGCTGTTCATCAGGTTGCCCAGTCNNATGAAGCAGGCGGTGATGGGCGTGGCGATGGCGATGTTGTCGAGCACGCGCATGATGTTCACNTTCGTATGCCGCACNTAAAGCCAGAGCGCAATCATCANGCCGAGCGTGCCGCCGTGGCTGGCCAGCCCCGCAAANCCGGTATAGTGCCATTCGCCCGCCGCGTCTTGTCGCATGGGCAAAAAGATTTCNANCGGATGGGCGAGGAAGTAGGCGGGCTCGTAGAANAGGCAGTGGCCCAAGCGAGCGCCCACGATGATGCCGATGAAGCAGTAGAAAAACAGGGGGTCAAACTTCTTTTGGTCGATGCCCTGCTGTTTGTAGAGCCAATAGACCACGAAATAGGCCAATACCAAGCCTATGCACCACATCAGGCCGTACCAGCGCACGCCGAAACTGCCCACGTGGAAGGCTATTTCGCTCGGGTTCCAATCTACAAACAACAGTTGAAGCATTTTCGCGTTCTTTAAAATGNGGGAAGACTCAGACGTTGAAGCGGAAGTGCATGATGTCGCCGTCTTGCACGACGTATTCCTTGCCTTCNATGTGGAGCAAGCCGGCGTCGCGCACGGCGGCCTCGCTGCCAAGGCGCACGTAGTCGTCGTACTTGATTACTTCGGCGCGAATGAAGCCGCGTTCGAAGTCGGTGTGGATTACGCCGGCGCATTGCGGNGCTTTCCANCCTTTGCGATAGGTCCANGCCTTCACTTCCATGGGNCCGGCGGTGATGAACGTCTCGAGGTTCAGCATTTTGTAGGCTGCTTTGATGAGGCGGTTCACGCCCGATTCCTCGAGNCCTATTTCTTGCAGNAAGAGCCGGCGGTCTTCATAGGTCTCGAGCTCGGCAATGTCGGCCTCGGTCTGTGCGGCCACCACGAGAATCTCGGCNTCTTCGTCGGCCACGGCTTCTCTGACGGCTTCGACGTAGGCATTGCCGCTCACGGCGCTNNCNTCGTCCACNTTGCAGACGTAGAGCACGGGTTTGGCGGTGAGCAAGAAGAGGTTGCGGGCGGCTTGCTGCTCCTCCTTGGTTTCAAACTGGACGGTGCGGGCCGATTTGCCCTGTTCGAGGGCGGCNTTGTAGGCTTTCAGCACTTCGTATTCCACTTTGGCGTCTTTGTTTCCGCCCACTTGGGCCAGTTTTTCGACGCGGGGAATGCGATTTTCCACCGTCTCGAGGTCTTTGAGTTGGAGTTCGGCGTCGATGATTTCTTTGTCGCGCACGGGATTGACTGAGCCNTCCACGTGGACCACATTGTCGTCGTCGAAACAGCGCAGCACGTGTATGATGGCGTCGGTTTCGCGAATGTTTCCGAGGAATTGATTGCCCAAACCTTCGCCCTTGGAGGCGCCTTTCACGAGGCCGGCGATGTCCACGATTTCCACGGTGGTGGGGACGATGCGACCCGGGTGTACAATTTCGGCGAGTTTGTTGAGGCGTTCGTCGGGCACGGTGATTACGCCGACGTTGGGCTCAATCGTGCAAAAGGGGAAGTTGGCGCTCTGCGCCTTGGCATTGCTCAAGCAATTGAAAAGCGTGGATTTGCCCACGTTGGGCAGGCCCACGATACCACATTGTAGGCTCATAAAGAACGGTTTGTCAGTTTCTCAAGCGGCAAAAGTAGGAAAAAGCGCGGAAAGCGCGCAAAATTTTTTTGCTTTTCTCGCACTTGCGCCGCAAAATAGTCGCATTTCGGTCAGAATAGGTCTAATGTGCCGGCCTTCAGCAGGTCGCTGTGCGAGATGTGGAATTGTTTGACGCGCGTCAGTCGGTCGTCGCCGTCGGAGCGAATGATGAGGCGGTCGGTGCCCCAAACGGCGGGGTCCAAGTGGATGGTGATTTTTGTGAACACCGGCGCCGTGAGCGTGTAGTCGGGGCGGCCGGGCACGGCGGGATAGAAGCCCATCATGGTGAAGGCGGCCCACGCCGACATGGTGCCGGTGTCGTCGTTGCCGGGCAGTCCGTTGGGCGCGTTCTTGAAGTATTTGTCCAAGGCCCATCGCGCCCACTTTTGGGTCTTGGCTTCTTCGCCTTTCACCTCGCTAAAGAGGTAGGCATAGACTATGTCGGGCTCGTTGTCGGGCGAATANAGNCCGTNGGCGAAAATTTTTTCCAAATTTTCTATGTATTTTCGCTTTCCACCCATTAACTTTGCCAGCCCATTCACGTCGTAGGCTGCGGCAAAGGTGTAGTGCCACGCGCTGCCCTCGTGGAAGCCGGCGGGCGTCTCGAAGTTTTCGCCGCGACGTGGGTTGAACGGGGTGAGAAAAGTTCCGTCGGGCATGATGGGTCGCAGGGCGCCGCTCTCGNNGTCGTAGTAGCGCCGATAGTTCAGCGAGCGGGCGGCGAGCAGGGCGGCCTCATTTTTTTTGCCCAATTTGTCGGCCATTTTNGAAAGGGCGTAGTCGTTGGCGCAATACTCGAGGCAGTCGCTCACGCTGATGTCGGTGGGGTTCCATTGCGGAATATAGCCGCGCTCTGCGTAGTCGGTGTTGTAGGGTCGCTGCGGATTGTCGGGGCCGGCGGTGGTGGCCGTTTTGAGCAGTCCCTCGTAGGCTTTTTCGGCNTCGAAACCGCCCANNCCGCGCAGGTANGCGTCGGCGATATAGGCCGCGGCGGGATTGCCGTCCATCGTGAGCGTTTCGCGGCCGTAGAGTTCCCATTTGGGCATCCATCCGCTCTCCTCGTACATCTCAATCATCGAGCGAATCATCTCGCGCTGCCGCTCGGGATAGACCAGTGTGAGCAGCGGCGAGACGTTGCGATAGGTGTCCCAGAGCGAGAAAACGGTGTAGCGGTTCTGCTGCGTGCGCCCCNTGGCGTTGCTCTCCATCAGGGGNTAGTCGCCGTTGGCGTCCTGCAGGATAGTTGGGGTGGAGCAGAACGTGGTAGAGGGCCGTGTAGAAGATGGTTTTTTGGTCCGCTGTGCCGCCCTCCACCTCGATGCGCTTGAGCAGGGTGTTCCANGCGTTGCGAGCGTCGGCGCGCAGTTCGTCGAAGGAGCGGCCGGCCTGCTCACGTTCCAAGTTCTCGCGCGCATTTTCGGTCGATACNGCCGAAACGCCCATCGACACCTCGATTTGCTCGCCCTCGGCGCAGTCGAAGTCCATCCAAACGCCGATGTCGTCGCCGCCCATCTCGCGGGCGTAGCGCGTATATACTTTATAGGTGTCCTGTTCGGCGTTCCATTGCGCCTCCACGTCGGTGGCTTTTCTTTGTTTTTTCCAAAAGCCGGAAGCCTTGGGCTTTTTGTCCACGCGCATCACGAAATAGAGCGGAAAGACGGCCTGATAGTTGAAGCAAAAGGTGCCCAAGATTTTGCCTCCCTCGTATTCGTCGTCGCTCACCTTGCGCATCCACGCGCCACTCTCGTTGGTGAGGCCTTCGCCGAGGTTCAGGACGATGTGTCCCTCGCCNTTGGGGAACGTATAGCGCTCGCGGCTGGTGCGCAGCGTGGCCGTGGCTTCGGTGCGTATGCCGTATTTGGTGAGCACGTTGGAATAGTAGCCGGGTTCGGCCTTTTCGTCGGCATAGCGGCTGCCNTAGAGCCGATAGTCCACTTGGCGCTCGCCCAGCGTGGGACAGGTGAGCAGACTNCCCAGTTCGGGACAGCCCACGCCGCTCAGGTTCACGTGCGANAAGCCGGTGAAAAACACGTTGCGGTATTCGTAGGGCGTCGAAAACCACGTTTGGTCCTTGTCGCGCAGATTGTCGGCGCTGCCCATCACGTTGAACGGCACGCAGCTCATNAGTCCGTTGGGGCAGACGGCACCCGGATTGGTGGTGCCATAATTGGTCGTTCCGATGAACGGATTTACGTANTCCACNGGCTCCAAAATCTGCGGTTTCATCGGAAGATTCGGCCCCATCAAGAGGGCAAAAAGAAGGACAATCTTTTTCATAGTAATNAGGCGCTAATGTTGGCGCAAAAATAAGCCATTCCTTTCACGCGACCAAGCCGGTCGGGAACAAAAGCAAGCGGCTTTCGAAAAAAGCGCGCCTGCTCGCTGCCAAAACATGTACATGTTTTTCCGAAAAGATGTACATGTTTTGGCGAAAAGATGTACATGTTTTGCGAAAAACATCTACATCTTTTGGCGAGCAGGTGCCTCGGATTTTTCGAAAGCCGATTTCTTATTGCACGAAAATGAGGGAGTAGGGATGGATGCCGGTGCGCTTTTGCGAAAGCACGCGGCCGGCGCTGTCGCAGACGTAGAGGCGGCCCGGCGAACTGTAGTCGCCCGCGGCGGCATCGGCGGTGATATAAATGCGGTCGGAGTAGGGGTCGGCGAAGATGCCCGTCGGCGCAGCGGGACCATTGGCCACATTGAACGTCCGAGCCGTGCCGTCGGCGGAATAGGCGGCGTAGGAATTCACCGTGGTGACCGTAGGCCAAGCGGAATAGTCGGATTCGCTTTTGATGATATAGACTACGCCGTTGCGGGCGGAAATAAAGGCGCCATCGGCCATTTCGACGGCCTCGTCGGTGCTCGTAATCTTCCAAACGCGCGAGGGAACGTCGGCGAAATTGCCGCTGCAGACGAGGAAGAGATTGCCGGTGCCGTCGGCCACGAGGGTGTTCGGATTGATGCCCACCGCAATTTCTTTTTCGATGCTGAAGTTGGCGCGCGAAATCTTGGCCACGCGCTTGCCGTTGGCATAGCCGCCCTCCCAATTATAGGCGTCGCTCACGCTGCAATAGACGTAGTCGCCGCTCACGGCGAGGCCCATCGGATTGGGGCCCACGTAGAGGCTGTCTGCAGCAGTCTCGCGGCCGCGAAAACGCTTGATAAAACCGGAGTTGGAGGCGGCATAGACGTAGGTGCCGTCGCTCACGACGCATTGCGGCGATTCCACGGGCTGCGAACCCACGTGGCGCAGCGTCTGTTTGTCCACAATTTGAACAAGATTCTCGTCGAACACGGCCACATAGATGTCATCGCCCAAGATGGCGGCATTTTCGGGCGTATAGCCGAGCGCAAACCCGTTCTCGGCAGCGAAGAGGCTCGTGAAAACGCTGTCGTAGGCGACGCTGTAGAGGTCGAGTTCGCCGGCGACCTTGTTCCCCTGATTTCCTTGGCTCACAATGAGCACATTTCCCTTGGTCTGAATGCCTTCAAGCACTTCCGGGAGGATTTCGGGAGTGTCGGGGTCGTCGCCATCGATCGAACAGCCGGCGAAGAATAGGAGCAGAGGCAGAGCGAGGCAAAGACGACGCAAATTTAGAAAGAAAAATTGATTTTGAACATATTTTTGAAAATTTAGAATGAGAAATTCGCAGTCAGACGGCAGGCGCGCCCGGGCATGGGGTAGTTCCCCACGATTTCGTAGTGNGCATTGAAAAGATTGAGCACATCGGCGCGCACATCGAGGCCGCAGCGGCCGANGCGGAAGGCGCGATAGACGCAAACGCCCACTTCGGCGTAGGCGGGCANGCGGGTGCCGGCGACGTGCTCGTTGTTGGTCCAGCGCGCGCCGGCCGCCACGACGCTCACGCTCGCATTGAGCCACGGGTTCTCCCACGCCAACGACGCATTGCCCGCCGCCTTGGGCGTGTAGGCCAGTTGGTGGTGATAGGACAGGCGGGCGGCATCGCTGTAGTCGGCCACGCGCTGCAGGCTCAAGGCGCCCGCGAGCAAGAATGAATGTTTTTCTCGCAATTCCCAAGCCCCATGGCAAGCGAAACATCGAGTCCGGCGGCGCGCACGCTGCCCAAGTTCACCGTTCGCCAGACGAACATCGAGACGGGCAGGGCCGAGATTTTGTCGGACACGCGGTTGGCGTAGGCGTCNGCCGTGAGGCGCAGCGTGAGCCGCGGGGCCCTTTCGTCGGAGCGCCACTCCATTGCCGCGCCGCCGCCCANCTGCCGCGCNCGTTCGGGCTTGAGCGTGGCAGAACCATAGTGGAAAAAGTAGTTTTCGTTGAACGTCGGCGCGCGAAAAGTGGTGGTGGCGAAGGCGCGAAGCGTGAGACGCAGCCGCGGCAGCTCCAACGCGCGCCAACGAGCCGACAGGGCGGGCGACAGACGGGCGGCATCGTCGGCAGCCGAATTGCAAACGGCCGTTCCGACGAGGCGCGCCGTGATTTGAACGGCATCGAAGTCGGCCGCGGCGCTCAGGCTGCCGAGCAGGGTGTGTCGGCGCACGCCATCGGAACCGGCGACGTTGGACGAGAGCGACTGAAAAACGTAGTCGGCCGCCGCGGCAGCTTCGAAGCGGCCCACCGTGCGCGACGCGCCGGCCGTGAAATAGGCTTCGCGCTGCCAATAATTTTGGCGCAACTCGCCGCCGCTGTAGCCGCCATCGACATCGCGATAGTGGGTGGCGGCAAAGTCGAATTTCGCGGCTGCGAAGGTGCGCCACGTGCCGCCGCCGTCGAAGCGCGCTTGGGCAAAAAGGCGTTCACTGCGCAGGCGCTCGTGATTGTCGGCCACATAGAAATAAACCGGCCCGGGCAAATTGCGGCGGCTCAGGGCGTAGTGGACTTTGGCGCGTATTTTGGCGGAGTCGGAGAGCAGGATGAGCGCGTTGGCCTCGCCGCTGCCCTCGTCGAGGTCGCTGTTGCGGCGTTTTTCGGTATGTGTTTTTTTCCCATTCTCAAGCCTGAANGGGTAGGCATTGTCGGCATGCGAAAANTGGGCCGACATATTATAATATAGGCGCTCCCCCACCCTGCCGGCCACTAAGGCGGCGGGCTCGACAGCGCCGAAA
>Ga0065708_1040401_pt1 | contig 10610 bp, 5 predicted proteins | sample Hoacrofraction12_2_FD_59095 | JGI IMG/M metagenome (GOLD analysis project Ga0065708, IMG submission 59095) | Hoatzin crop microbial communities from Cojedes, Venezuela, sample from fiber fraction 12 v1 | ecosystem: Host-associated > Birds > Digestive system > Esophagus > Crop | place: Venezuela... | reverse complement strand
GTAGTTAAAAACCATAAATTTCCTGCCGGCGATATCCGATTGAGCGTCAATTCGTTGACAGGAAAATATGGCCACTAAACTGTCAAAGATGGGTTGATGCAAGGAAGGATGATGGGAGTGGGCGATCTCTATGTCGAATGTGCCAGATTTTAGAATGAGCTCAAGTTTAGAACAACAGACGCCTAAATGGACTTTCCTCTCTTGGTGGGACGGGTCTATGCCCAGTAGGGTACATATTTCATGAACTTATGGGATGAATCGGGATCAAAAGGCTTTATCAAGTTTTTGCTCATTGCCTGACGTATTAAGCGGGAAATACTTGCTGCGGAATTTGTTTCAAGGCCGAAACGCTCTCGCAAGCTTTGATTAGTCAGGAATTTTCCTGAAAGGAACATAAGGCAAGAGTGAAGATAACATGACCAAAGTCTTTCCCCGTTTTTCATGTCAGAATATGGAATCTTGCCGAAAATGACAACTCGAGTACTCTCTATGTAAACGTCAATTCTGGGAGCCGGAGATTGAATATTCTCACATTCGAGTACGATCCTGTCCCAGCCGGAACCGAGTTCCTCACAAAATTTCATCCGTCTCATCATTGAAGAAAGTTTTTCATTTCTTGTTTTTGGAGGATTGTCTACAATACGTTTGATATCGACAAGAGGCGCACCCGGGTTAGTAATTTCGATTCGGTTTGAGAATATTTCCACAACTACAGATGTGCCAGTAATATTGAGCTGCTGATGGATCAAGGCATTAGCCAAAGCTTCCCTTACCACATCTAAAGAGAATGGGGAAACTGCTTTAAGTGCGGCACCGTCAAGCCGTTCTTCACTTGGCAGAAGTCCACTTATATACCTCAATACATCGTTGAAGCAAAGTACATAGCCCTCATCGAAAATCTGGTCACGCAAAATTTTCATCTTATTATCCCCGGCGTATTGGACTACTCGCAATGCCTTCCGATATAAGGTCCTGAAAGAAGAAAAGCGGTAGGCTAGCAGTAGCGCTCCCAAATTCGTGACGGAATAGAGGCCGTTGTCTTGCTGCTTGATAAGGCCATCTTGAATGAGATAATGAGACGCTCCTTCAAATGTGGATGGCTGGGAAATACCTAATGACGTGAAATATGCCGATACATTCAATTTTGCGAAGACATCATTAAGGGAAAGATTTTCCGCTATAGCAGCATCTTCAAGATTCTTGGTGTTTAGCTGCATCCAAAGCCTAACCTCTAATGCGGGAAAGTCCTTTAACTTTTTCGTATTGCCTCCGCTCCTGATATACGCAATATTTGAAAATGTCACAGGAGTATTCAAGGCCTTGTTTATAGTTAGGATGATCACTTTCTTACCGTCTACTGAACAATCGTCTACATGAAAATCCGCATTCTTGGATAGCATCACCCTTAGCCAGTCGATCAATTCCTGATTCCCCTTCTTTAGCGCCCGGAAATCCAAATCGGTCCCCACCACTTCATGGCTTTCATCATCAATTCCCCATATCATATATGCGCAGTCCTTATCAACGATTGCGGCGCCATTTGCCAGAGCACTAATATCTTCCCCAACCATATCAGGACGATATTTGTTGTGCTTGAACTCTAACCATTCAACTTCTGATGATAATTTTCTGAGTTCGTTGACTAGAAAAACTAATTCTTCCTTCATAGATGTATGTCTATTGATAGTGCAATATAGGCTTATTTTTGCTTTTTAGCAAGAATTTGCAAATAAAAATTCCGGCTATAGCATCTTAGAAGACATCTTGATGGTCCAAAGTGCAAATGGGCGAAAATAAAAACCTATGGCTGGAGCCCCCCTGGAAGGCACCTCGATGGTCCAAAGTGCAAATGGGCGAAAATAAAACCCCATGGCTGGAGCCCCCTGGAAGGCACATCGATGGTCCAAAGTGCAAATGGGCGAAAATAAAACCCCATGGCTGGTGCCCCCTGGAAGGCACCTCGATGGTCCAAAGTGCAAATGGGCGAAAATAAAAACCCATGGCTGGAGCCCCCTGGAAGGCACCTCGATGGTCCAAAGTGCAAATGGACGAAAATAAAAACCCATGGCTGGAGCCCCCTGGAAGGCACATCGATGGTCCAAACTGCAAATGAGCGGCAAATAAACATTCTCACAACATGTCCTTCTGCATTAGGTTACTCGGCCATATATTAATTATTATAGGTATTGTTCATGCCAGGAATCATCTCTCATACCGATGGGATGTCAGAATGTCGAAAAAAATATTCAATAGGGCGACTTTTTTCGTTATGGTTAAGGCCTTGTAGGGGATTTGCCAGCCGGTTTTATTGGAATCGGAGTTATTTTTCGGTATTTTTGTAGAATAAGGGGACTATGGGAACTTTCCTATCCTACCATTTTGCAGAAAACTAAACAACCATATTTTCATGAGAAGCAGTACTTGCGCGCTGATGGCATTGGCCGTTCTCGCGCTTTCCCTGCCGATTTCTTCGTGCAGGGGAAAAGGTGAAGAGAAAGAAATTGAAAGGTATGTCAAATGCGACACCATCTCTTTTGCCGACAACTTGTCATCCAAAGCCGAGTTTCCCGGTGTCATCAAGTCTTCCGGTTCCACTGATGTTTCGTTCAGGATTTCCGGTCCGATCGCCCAGGTCTATGTAAAAGAAGGCCAGAGGGTGGCCGCAGGACAGGTCCTCGCAATCATGGACCAGAGGGACTACCAGTTGCAGCTCCAGGCTACGCAGGCTGAATACGATGGCATCAAGTCCCAGGTTGACAGGGTCGTAAAGATGCACCAGGAAAGGGCCGTATCCGATGCCGATTACGACAAGGCCGTGCATGGTCTGGAACAGATTACGGTGAAACTCAATGCACACCGCAACGCTTTGGCGGATACGCGTCTGGTCGCTCCGAGCTCCGGATATGTGGATGCCATAAATTTCCATGCCGGTGAGACGGTGGCTGCCGGAATGACGGTGGTATCGCTTATTTCTAGCGGCACTCCGGAAGTTCAGATAAGCGTCCCCGCTGCCAATTACCTGCGCAGGGATAAGATGACCAAGGCTGAGTGTACGATTGGAGCCCTCGACAGCAAGACTTTCCCGCTCAAGCTGGTCAGCACTTCGGCCAAGGCTAACCTCAACCAGCTCTATACGATGACTTTCAGCCTGCCTGCCGGTGAGACCGGTCCCACCCCGGGTATGAGTGCAAGCGTAGACCTGTATTACGACACTGAAGGGGAGAAGGTGCTCTCGATACCCATGACGGCGCTGGTTGGCGGAGATGATCCGACATCTTCATGCGTATGGGTCATCTCCGAGGGGAAGGCCGTAAAGAAGAATGTGGCCGTAAAGAACATAGACCGTGATGGAACGGCCTACATATCAAGCGGTATCGCTGACGGTGACGTAGTCATTACGGCGGGATCCCTTTCCCTGAAGGAAGGGCAGAAGGTACGTCCCCTTCCCAAGGCGTCCAAGACCAATGTCGGAGGTGTGCTATGAATCTCAGTCTTTGGGCCCTCAAATATAGGAAGCTCGTATACTTCGTAATAGCCCTGCTGTTCGTGGGTGGAGTCATGGCCTATCTGGACATGCCTAAACTCGAAGACCCCAAGATTACGGTGAAGCAGGCCGTGGTGGCTACGGTGTTCCCCGGAGCCTCGCCGCACGATGTGGAGCTTCAGGTGACCGCCCCTCTCGAGAGGGCCATCCGCTCGATGAGCGGCGTGAAGTCGGTCGAAAGCCAGTCCCAGGCAGACCTTTCCCTCATTTCGGTAATCCTTGATTCCAAGGTCCCCGATGCCGAGGTGGAGCAGAAGTGGGACATCCTCAGGCGCAAGGTTGCCGATGCGCAGTCCTCGCTGCCTTCGGACGCATACCAGAGCATGGTGATGGACGATTACGGCGATGTCTTCGGAATGTTCTACGCCCTTACAGCCGACGGGTTCTCCAACAGGGAGCTCAGCGAATATGCAGGCCTCATCCAGAGGGAGATCCAGAACATTGACGGCGTGTCGCGCGTAAGCATCTACGGCGAGTTCACTCCCACGATAGAAATCGACGTCAAGAAGGACAACCTTGCGAACAAGGGGCTTTCCCCGCTTGAAGTCCTTTCGATAGTGTCCACCCAGAACAAGACAGTCTATTCTGGCTACTACGATGCCGGAGGCCAGAGGATGAGGATATCTGTGGACGACAATTTCAGGACGGTAGAAGAGTTCAAGAACATACTGGTTTCCGGACACGAGGGCGACCAGATCCGTATCGGGGACATCGCGGATGTGCGGGAGACCTACTCCGAGCCCGTGCGCAATTCCTTCTACTATGACGGAATCCCCGCAGTTGGAATAAGCATTTCCGCGCGTGACGGGACCGACGTGCTGAAAGTAGGCAAGGCTGTGGAGGAGAGGCTCGAGGAACTCAAGGCCTCGGCCCTTCCTGTCGGTATCGAGACCCACAAGGTCTTCTTTCAGCCCGAGAGGGTGTCGTCGGCAATCAACGACTTTCTTGTCAACCTGCTGGAGTCAGTCATAATAGTTGTCGGCATCCTCATGATCTTCATGGGTATACCGAGCGGAGCCCTGCTGGGCATGGTGCTCGTCGTGACTGTCGTCGGATCCATATTCTTTCTGCACCTTACGGGAGGAACCCTTCAGAGGGTGTCCCTGGCATCTTTCATCCTTGCCATGGGTATGCTTGTGGACAATGCCATAGTGGTGACGGACGGTATCCTTGTGGACCTGCATAGCGGCAAACCGCGTTTGAAGGCCCTCACCGACATAGGAGGGGAGACCGCGATGCCGCTTCTCGGTGCAACAGTAATCGCGATACTGGCTTTTCTTCCGCTCTATCTTTCACCGGACAGCGCGGGAGTGTATGTCCACGACCTGTTCGTGGTTCTGGCCGTATCGCTGCTGCTTAGCTGGGTGCTCGCCCTTGTGATGGTCCCCGTCCAGGCCGACCAGCTTTTCAGGCATTACAAGGAAAAGACCAAGGTTAGCAGATGGGACATTTACGGAATCCTTCGCAAGATACTGGCCTGGGGTCTTTCCAACAGGGTGCTCGTATGCATTGTCTGCGTTGGAATGGTGTTCCTCAGCTTCCTTCTTTACAAGAGCCTTAAGATTAGCTTCTTCCCTGACATGGGATACGACCAGCTCTACATAGAGTACAAGCTCCAGGAAGGAGCCCTTCCCGACAAGGTGAAAGAAGACCTTGACGACGTATCGGAGTACCTTCGTTCAAGGGATGAGGTGACGCATATAGCGATGTCCCTTGGTGGAACGCCTTCAAGATACAACCTTGTGCGTAGCATGGCGACCCCTTCACTCTCTTACGGCGAGCTCATAGTGGACTTCACTTCCAAGAATGACCTTGTGGAGAACATGGAGGAAATCCAGGAGTACCTTTCCGAACATTATCCGCAGGCATATGTGAGGGTGAAACGCTACAACCTCATGTATAACAAATACCCTGTCGTGGCCCAGTTCAGCGGTCCGGACCCCAAAGTGCTACAGGAACTTACGGACAAGGCGATGGAAATAATGGAAAAGGAGCCTTCGGCGATCCTTGTGAACTCCAGCTGGGCTGACAAGACACCTTTCCTCAACGTCCACTTCAATCAGCAGAACGCCCGTATGGCGGGACGCAGCCGCCAGGGAATAAGCCTTTCGCTGCTCGCATCTTCCGATGGTATCCCTATCATATCCTTCTACGAGGGAAGCCGCAAGGAAAACATAGTGCTGAGGACGGTGGAGGGCGACGGCTCTCCCATAGAGTCCCTCGCCAGCGTGCCTTCGATGTCGATAATTCCTTCGATCGAAAGCCTCGGCCTGAGCATGCAGACGGTCCAGGAGGCGATAATGGGCAAGGGCGACAAGGGCAGCTTCATTGCCAAGATGCTGAATTCTTCACCCGTAAGCCAGAGCGTCGACAGCATAAGCGTCGGCTGGGAATACCCCTATGTGATGAGGGTAGACGGGCAGAGGAGCATGTGCGCCCAGTGTAACATGGCGGATGGTTTCACGGCGGAGGATGTCCGCGGAAGGATAGCCAAACAGGTGGAAGCGATACCTCTTCCGGAAGGGTACACCCTTTCGTGGAAGGGAGAGCATTCGGCCAGTGCGGAATCCACCAAGAACCTCTTTGCAAACCTGCCACTTGCAATAGCGCTCATGATCGGAATCCTGATATTCCTTTTCAACGGCTACCGCAAGACCCTTATCATACTTTGCTCAGTGCCGATGCTCTTTGTCGGGGCGATGCTAGGACTATGGCTTTCGCGCAAGGCGATGGGATTCGTGGCGATAGCCGGAATCCTGGGACTCATAGGAATGATGATAAAGAACGGAGTGGTGTTGATGGACGAGATAAACCTCCGCCTCGGGAAGGGGGAGGAGCCGGCGTCTGCTTTGGTCGAGAGTTCGGTGTCACGTTTCCGTTCGGTGATGATGGCCTCCCTTACCACCATCCTTGGCATGATACCCCTGCTTCCCGACGACATGTTCGGAAGCCTTGCGGCTGTCATCATGGGTGGACTTACGGTCGGAACCATAGTGACCCTGTTCATAATCCCCATACTGTATGCGATGTTCTTCAAGGTTGATTCCAGCGGATACACGCCTCCCGAAGACACTTCCTCGGTAGCGGAAGACTCTTCCGAAGGGGAAGAAAAGAAGTAGGATTCCAAACAAAATTGAGAATGAAAAGAAAAATCACATATATGGTTATATCGGCCTTCCTCCTGGCTCTTTCCCCACTAAGGGGTCAGGAGGCCATAGGCCCCCTTTCGCTTGAAGATTGCAGGAGGATGGCATTGGAAGCGAACAGCGACTTCCGGAACGCTGAGCTGGATTCACTCACTGCCGCGGACAATGTCCTTGCCTACAAGGCCAACTACCTTCCCAAATTCTCTCTTGTAGGAGGATGGGGCTGGAGTGACTACAAGCTGGAACCTTCTTCACTGAAGTCCTACGTCCCCGCTGAAATCTCCTCCCTGTGGTCCACATTGACAGGGGCTGCCACAAGCCTCGCCTCTTCTGATGCGGTATCTTCCTTGATGGCAGGATTGGGCATTGATATGAACAGCCTTCTCTCACGCGATTACTCTTTCAGGGTCGGGAGCGTTTACAACGCGACCCTGATGGCTATGCAGCCCATCTACATGGGAGGCAAGGTGACGGCAGCCTACAAGATGGCCCTCCTTGGACAGGAGATGTACTCCACTTCGATGACACGTTCGAAAAATGAAGCCCTCACCGAGGTTGACGAGGCCTATTGGACTTACCTCAAGACCATTGAACTCCAGGATGTTGCAGACTCATATCTTGAAACCGTCGAGGAATTCAACCGCCAGATGGAAGTGGCCTACAGAAACGGTATGCGCACCGAAGCGGACAAGATGAAGGTGAACTTGAAGGTCAGCGAAGCCAAGCTCCAGAAGCGCAAGGCCGAGAACGGGCTTCGTCTTGCCAGGATGAACCTCTGCAAGAGGATAGGCCTTCCCATGGACACGCCTTCGCTGGATGTGTCTTCATCCCTGATGCCGGATGACAATGCACTTGTGAACTATGATACCCTGGATATCTCCTCCCGTCCCGAGTATGACCTCCTTGACAAGCAGGTCCAGCTCAAAGAGCAGCAGAAGAAACTTATTCAGGCTGATTTCCTGCCCCAGATTGCCGGAATTGCCTCATACGGATACACCCACGGAATGAAATTCATGGACAAGAACGTTATCGACAGGTTCGTTTTCATGGGAGGTGTCACAGTGAAAGTCCCCCTCTTCCATTGGGGAGAGGGAGCTAGGAAGGTTTCCGCAGCGCAGAGGGAAGTTGACAAGGCGCGTAATACCAGGGACAACCTAGGTGAAATGATGAGACTGGAACTGCTCAAGGCCCGTAACGAATACGATGAAGCCCTCCTCCAGGTTGAGCTCATGCAGGAGAGCATAGCGGAAGCCGACGAGAACCTGAGGGTCAGCCGTGTGCGTTTCGATGCCGGCAGTGAAACCCTCGGAGATTATCTTGAGGCACAGACCGTCCGTCAGAAGGCTGCCACCGACCTTGTGGAGGCCAAGGCCAATTGCCGTCTGGCTTACACAAAGTACTTGAAAGCCGCAGGTAAACTTTAGGAATGACCTGATGTCGACTGGAAAGGGGAGTGCAGCTGGAATGGTTGCTTCCCCCTTTCTTTTTTTTCTGTCAGGGCTAGACTGGATTGGATCTAAAAGATAGGTTTTTGGGTGTAAATTTGGGCGTAAAAAAGTTAAACGCCTGTAACTTTATAAGCTACAGGCGTTTTTTGGAGGTACCTTGCGGAGTCGAACCGCATTCCCAGGTTTTGCAGACCTGTGCCTAACCGTTCGGCCAAGGTACCATTTAGCCGATTGGGAATGCAAAAATAACAAATTACCCTGGATTTGCAAAATTTTTGTAGCCCTACGCTTTAAAAAATCTTACCAGTGTGTGCTACCTGAAAAGGAAACTGTAGATATCGCACATCGATTCCCCTTCCACGGGGGATGAGAATCGGAAGAAAAGCGCATGCTTTCCGCCCATGCCGCCTATCCCGGAGATTGGAATGGCATATTCCTTTTCTATATCCTTTTCACTTCCGTCAAGGGGCAGCCTTCCTATGACCTTTCCGCCCTTCCCCTCATAGGGACTGTCAACCATGACCTCTATCGTCCCTTTCACGCCGGATGGTTTCATCTGGATGAAGAGTACGGGGGATGCCTTTGCAGACAGGCCGTCGAATCTGAAATACTTGTATCCTGCGACACTGCCGGATGTGTTGTTCACAAGGGGAGCGTGGTGGGTGTTGAGGCTGTAGCTCCCGTCCATGCCGTCATCCCCTACATAGGTCGCCGCCACATAGGAACCGTTGAACTTGTATCCGGGGTACTCCTGTGTCATGGGGGTAGTGTGCGTAAGGTAGCAGGCTATTCCGGCGGCGTGCCTTTCAAATGGATCGAGACCATCTGTCTGGAAACCTTCGGATGTGAACTCGGCTTCGCTTATCACGACCCTGTCTCCATCGACCTTTACCTCGACGGGCGATACCATAGGCTGGCGGCTGAATTCGTTGGTGCCGCTCTGGCGGTGGTAGAACACGTACCATCTGCCGTTTATCTCTACAATGGTTCCATGGGTGTTGCCGTTCTTGTAGCCTGTATAGATGATGTTCCCTTTGTCGTCGGTGTCCCTTCCCCTTCCGTCAATTATGGTTCCGCCATATTTGAAAGGCCCGAGCGGATGGTCGGAGTAGGCGTAGGCGAGGGTGTAGTTCGTCGCTGGCATCCCGAACTCTCCGTCCTTTGTCACCCTGCTGTATATGAAGACATATTTCCCCTTTATCTTCTTCATGGAAGATGCCTCGAAGAAGCGGAAGTCTCCCTCCTGTTTGCGGCTTGGAATCATGTCCTCTATGATGGATGTTCCGGGAAGCACCGTGCACATGGTCTTCGGGTCAAGCTCTGCGGCATATGACTTCTCGAATCCCCAGTAGCCGTACATCCTTCCGTCGTCATCGCAGAATATCGACGGGTCGAACCCCCATATCCCGAAAGTCGTCCTTCCGTCTTCGTTCCAGTTGCATACCTCGAAGGGACCGTCTGGCCTTGTGGACCTGGCTACCATGGTCTGCCTTCCGCCTTCCTGGTTGTTAGGGCAGAGATAGTACACCTTCCTTCCGTTCTCCATAACCTCCACTACGTCAGGGGCGTACAGGACATCGGGCTTGCCGTGGGAGCTGAGAAGGCTTCCGTCTACGGCGTACTGGCTTTTGAATATCACTCCGTCATAGCGCCATGCGCTGAGATCCTCCACTGGTGCGGACCAGGTCACAAGGTCCCTTCCGCAGTATTCGGTCCTCAGGTTGTCGTGGGATCCGTAGACGTAGACCCTTTGCCTGCCGGGCCTGTCCGGGTCTTCGAATACGTAGGCCTCTCCGTCAGGGATGTGCTCCCAAAGGGGAAGGTAGGGGTTCTGGGCTGATGCTGCAGTGGATATTGCAGCCAGGATGATGAGTGTCGTTGCTTTCTTCATATATAATAAAATAGGTATGCATGTTTCGATTGGCTATGTTGCCTCGGGTTTGGAGCATGGCATCCAGCGGACCATGGTCTGGGTGTGAAGTTAGCCATTCCGGAGTGGATTTCCAAAAAATGGAAGCGATCGGCTGCGACCGGAAGCAAAGTGAAAGCAAAACCGGGCCGTATGGTTACTGTTGGATGCAGTGTAGGGGGTGATCGGATGCATTAGGTATCCTTATCGCACCGTTCGTCCCATAAATGCGACATTTCATACTGTCTAATGTACAATTCGTCCTAAAATTTTAGTTTCAATTTGTAATTAAACGTTTTAAATGAGTTTCATTCGAAAATCACAATACCCTCTCAAAACGTTTTATGAGGGTTTGATAAAAAATTTTAAAAATCCAGCTTAAAAATTTAATTTAGATAACATATTAAAAATCAGTTAAATAGTAAATTTTAACAAAATTATAACAGAAAAAATGCTCAAAAAAATTTGCAGGTAAAAATAAAAGCCGTACCTTTGCACTTGAGAAAAGGAGTTCTTCCTTAAGCTCATTGGTTATTAGTTTTAGTGTTATTAATTATGTGGTT
>Ga0065708_1040400_pt1 | contig 10620 bp, 3 predicted proteins | sample Hoacrofraction12_2_FD_59095 | JGI IMG/M metagenome (GOLD analysis project Ga0065708, IMG submission 59095) | Hoatzin crop microbial communities from Cojedes, Venezuela, sample from fiber fraction 12 v1 | ecosystem: Host-associated > Birds > Digestive system > Esophagus > Crop | place: Venezuela... | reverse complement strand
CTTTGACGTGGAGGCTGACGATGCCACCAACTATGGTGCCATCGGCGTGGTCATTGGCCACGAGATGACCCACGGCTTTGACGACCAGGGCCGCATGTTTGACCAGTATGGCAACATGACCGACTGGTGGACCGCCGAGGATAGCAAGAAGTTCCAGGAGGCAGCCGAGAAGCTCGCCGCACAGTTCGACCAACTGATTGTTGTGGGCGACACGCACGCCAACGGTCACCTGACACTGGGTGAGAACATCGCCGACCAGGGTGGTCTGCGCATCGCCTACGATGCCTTCCGCACCACACAGCAATATCGCGACGGCAAGGAGATTGATGGTTTCACGCCCACACAACGCTTCTACCTGAGCTACGGACGCATCTGGGCTGACAATATGACAGACGAAGCCATCTTCCAGCAGACCAAGAGCGACCCGCACTCCATCGGCCGCTACCGCGTCAATGCCACCCTGCGCAACATCGACACCTTCTTTGACGCATTTGGCATCAAGGCTGGCGACAAGATGTGGCTCGACCCCGCCGACCGGGCCATCATCTGGTAAACTGGCGTTAACCACATCCTTAATAAAAGTTATCACTGGCTCACGCAGCACTGCGTGGGTCAGTGTTTTGTCATCATTCTGCCAAAAATTGAAAAAAAACGATAATTAGGCACAATGTTTGCCTATTATCAGGTAAAAATGCGTATCTTTGCAAGTTAGTTGCCGCACAAGCACCCTCTCCACAAGATGCAAAGGCGGCTCACAACCGACAGAACAAAATAACAAAATCACAGATAAAATTCACAAATGGGACTTAGCGACATTTTGAAATCAATGTTCGGCAACAAGTCAACACGAGACTTGAAAAAGATTATGCCGATCGTTAACCAAATTAAGGCGGTCTATCCCGAAATTGAAGCACTTGACAACGACGAGCTGCGGCAGCGCACTGCCGACATCCGCCAGCAGCTGAACGATGCCGTTCAGGACAAGCGCGACGAGATAGCCCGCATCAAGGAAGAAATTGAGTCGATCGATTATGAGGAGCGTGAACCGCTGTGGAAGAAGGTTGACGACATCGAGAAGGACATTCTGGAGGTGCTTGAAGATAAGCTCAACGAGGTGCTGCCCCAGGTGTTTGCCATCGTCAAGGAGACCGCACGACGCTTCAAGGAGAACGAGACTATCACCGTTACCGCCACGCAGATGGACCGCGACCTGGCTGCCCAAGGCAAAGACTTTGTGGCCATCGACGGCGACAACGCCATCTATACCAACCACTGGATTGCCGGCGGCAACGAAATCACTTGGGACATGGTGCACTATGACGTGCAGCTCATTGGTGGCATCGTGCTGCATCAAGGCAAGATTGCCGAGATGGCAACTGGTGAAGGTAAGACCCTGGTTGCAACATTGCCCGTGTTCCTCAACGGCTTGACGGGCAACGGTGTGCATGTGGTCACTGTGAACGACTACCTTGCCAAGCGCGATAGCGAGTGGATGGGGCCGCTCTACATGTTCCACGGCTTGAGTGTGGCTTGCATCGACAAGACCCAACCCAACTCGCCCGAGCGCCGCGCCGCCTACAACTGCGACATCACCTTTGGCACCAACAGTGAGTTTGGTTTCGACTACCTGCGCGACAACATGGCGATGCGCCCCGAGGACATGGTGCAGCGTCCGCACAACTATGCCATTGTCGATGAGGTGGACTCGGTGCTCATCGACGATGCCCGCACCCCCCTCATCATCAGCGGTCCTGTGCCCAAAGGCGAGGACCAGATGTTCAACGAGTTTAAGCCCAACGTGGAGCGTGTGTATAACGCCCAGCGCAGCCTGGTCACCGGCTTGCTTGCCGATGCCAAGAAGATGATGGCTAGCGACGATGCCGACACCGTCAAGGAGGGTACCCTGCGCCTGTTCCGCGCCTTCAAGGGCCTGCCCAAGTACAAGCCATTGATTAAGTATCTGAGCGAGGAGGGCGTGAAGACCGCCATGCTCAAAACCGAGGCCTACTATATGCAGGACAACAACCGCGAGATGCCCACAGTCACCGACCCGCTATACTTCATCATCGACGAGCAAAACAACACCGTTGAGCTCACCGACAAGGGTATCGACGTGCTGACCAAGGGCACCGACGACGCTGAGTTCTTTATCCTGCCCGACATCGCCGCACAACTGTCGGCTGTGACCAACGAGCCGCTCACCGAGGAGGAGAAGATTAACAAGAAGGACGAGCTGCTTGCCAACTACAGTGTGAAGGCTGAGCGCGTGCACACCGTCACGCAGCTGCTCAAGGCTTACACCCTGTTTAACCGTGACGACGAGTACATCGTTGACGCCGAGGGCAAAGTGAAAATCGTGGACGAGCAGACAGGCCGCGTGATGGAGGGTCGCCGCTATAGCGACGGTCTGCATCAGGCTATCGAGGCTAAGGAAGGCGTGAATGTGGAATCGGCAACGCAGACCTTTGCCACCATCACCCTGCAAAACTACTTCCGCATGTACCACAAGCTTGCGGGTATGACCGGTACCGCCGAGACCGAGGCGGGCGAGTTCTGGGACATCTATAAGCTGGATGTGGTCACTATTCCCACCAACAAGCCCGTCATCCGCAACGATATGCCCGACCGCGTTTACAAGACGCAGAAGGAGAAATTTGCTGCCGTCATTGCCGAGATCGAGGCGATGCGCAATAGCGGCCGCCCCACACTGGTGGGTACCACCAGCGTGGAAATCAGTGAGATGCTGAGCCGCATGCTCAACCTGAGGCACATCCCGCACAACGTGCTTAACGCCAAGTTGCACCAAAAGGAGGCAGAGATTGTGGCACAAGCCGGTCAATCAATCGACGGCAAGGGTGTGGTTACCATTGCCACCAACATGGCAGGTCGTGGTACCGATATCAAGCTCTCGCCCGCCGTTAAGGAGGCTGGCGGTCTTGCCATCATCGGCACCGAGCGCCACGAGTCGCGCCGCGTTGACCGCCAGTTGCGTGGTCGTGCCGGACGACAAGGCGACCCAGGCTCGTCGGTGTTCTTCGTCTCATTCGAGGACAAGCTGATGCGCCTGTTTGCCAGCGAAAAGGTGGTCAAGACGCTTGACCGTCTGGGACTCAAAGATGGCGAAGCTATCGAGAGCGGCATGGTCACCAAGAGCATCGAGAATGCCCAGAAGCGTGTCGAGGAAAACAACTTTGGTATCCGCAAGCACTTGCTGGAATATGACGATGTGATGAACGCCCAGCGCAAGGTCATCTATACCCGCCGTCACCACGCCCTGATTGGTGAGCGCATCGGGCTGGACATCATCAACACCCTGTATGACAGCGTGGAGGACATCGTCGAGAAGAACGGTTCTGACGACTTCGAGAACTTCAGCATGCAAGTCATCAGCACCTATGCCATCGAGCCACCGTTCGACGAGGAGCAATATCGTCGCATGGACAGCAAGGACAAGGTAGAGAAACTATATGACGAGGTGCTCAAGGCATTTAACCGCAAGATGGACCGCCTGAGCGAGGTCACCGACCCCATCATCCAACAGATTGTGACAGACCAGCAAGCCAACGGCGTTGAGCCAGAACAGCTAGGCCTGATTCGCGTGCCCATCACCGACGGCAAGCGCACCTTTGGCATCGTGGTCGGCATCAAAGAAGCCGCCGACACCCACTGCAAATCAATCACCAAGGCTTGGCAAAAAGCCGTCATGCTGTTGACCATCGACGAGAACTGGAAGGAACACCTGCGCGAGATGGATCAGTTGCGCCAGTCGGTGCAAAATGCCAGCTATGAGCAGAAAGACCCGCTGGTCATCTACAAGACCGAGGCATTTAACATGTTCAAGCAGATGGTGGGCGTGATGAACGGCAAGGCAGTGGCTGTGCTCATGCGTGGCCAGGTGCCCGTGCAAGAGGAGCCCGAGCAAAACGTGCAGCAGCACGAGCCCGCACCCCAACGGCAACCACGCTATAGCGAGAGCCGCGGCAACGAGGTTGACCCCAACGCGCGTCCACAAGGCACGCCCATGGGTCCCCGTCCACAAGGCCCCACCGCACCCATCCGCAACGAGGGTCCCAAGATTGGCCGTAACGACCCCTGCCCCTGCGGCAGCGGCAAGAAGTATAAGAACTGCCACGGCCGAGGCCTGTGACGCAACGCATCATGAATCGGCTTGCCAGCGATATTGACATCACTGGCATCTGATTGAGTCAAGACTCGCATGACTGGCGGCTGACGGAGCAATCTGTCAGCCGCCAGCTTGGTGTTTTATACCTCCTCCATCAACCCCTACTGGATGAAAAATCCTTGTGGTGCATTTATTTGCACATTTCATCATTTTGCATTATCTTTGCAACTGTCTGATGAAGCGGATACTGGTCATAGCGGTTGTTGTGCTAGTGGGGATGCTGCATTGCATTCCTGCCCTATGCGCCAACGCCGAGGCGGTGGCAGCCAAGCAATATAATGTGGAGTTCTACGACCGCTGGGCAAACCTGCCCACCGACACGCTGATGGCGTGGGGCTCGCGATACCTGAACAACAACATCAAACGCGACAGTGCCCTGCTGTGCTACACCATCGTTGCCAACCGCTACTATGAGGGCGGGCAAAATGCCCGCGAGCGCAAGCGCAGCATTGAGGCAATGAACAACATCGGCTACCTGTTTTTCTACACCTATTACGACTACCAGCAGGCTTACACCTGGCTGCAAAAGGCTCTCACCCTAGCCGAGCAGCACAACATCCAGCATATCAAGCCACACGCACTGCTCAACCTGGGAAACCTGATGACAATGCTGAACCTGATGAACGATGCCGACAGCCACGAGCGGGCGTTGGATTATTATCAGCGGGCATGGCAACTAGCTGTGGATGAGCAAGAATGGTCGCTGGCAATGATTATTGCAACCAACCTGTGCAACACCGTCACCGAGGGCGGCAAGAGTGCCGACGATGCCGCTCTCACCACGCTCAAGCAGCAACTCACGTCACAGCCCATCCCGCCCACAACGCCCATGTACAACTATGTGCGCCATCTGCTCGACATGCTGCAAACCATGAACAAGGGCGACTACAAGCGGGGCTTGGCGTTGTGCGACACCATCGAACAAAGCATTGACGTCCCGTACAATCCCGAGCGCTATCTGGTCTATATCTACAGCATGCGGGCAGTGTTGTGCTCCCACCTGGGCGATGATGCCCAGACGCTGGACTGGCTGAACAAGACCAAGCAGCTCGCCGTGCGTGACAGCGTGCGCGACATGCAGGTGGAGGTGGAAAAGGAGTTCTATGAATACTACCTTGAAAAGGGCGACCTTGCCACGGCTCACCGCTATCAGCTGAGCTACTTGACCAAGCGAGACTCATTGCTCAACCAGGGCAAGCTGGTCAAAGCAAGTGAGCTCTACTTCCTCAATCAGTTGCAAGAGGTGAACAAGCAAGCCGAGCAGACCGCCTTGTATAACCGCATTTGGCGTTGGGTGGTGCTAGGACTGGTGCTGGTGATTGCCGTGATTGGCGCATTGCTCATCTTCTTGCGGCGCAAAAACAAGCAATTAGAACAAGACCGCCGCCGCATGTACCTGAAGATGCAGGAGACCATCAACATGGAGAAAACCATCCAGAAGTACCGCAAGAGCACCCTGGACGATAACACCAAGGACGACCTGGCGGTGCGCATCCAGCAAGTGATGGAGCAGACCGACGTCATCTGTGACGAGGGATTTAACCGCGAAAAGCTCGCCGAGATACTGGGCACCACCGTCACCAACGTGTCGCAAGTGCTCAACGAGCGCATGGGCATGAATTTCTCGCAACTGCTCAACGAGTATCGCGTCAAGGAGGCTTGTCGCCGATTTAGCAATCAGGAGCAATATGGCAACTATACCATCGAGGCTGTGGCTGCCAGTGTGGGCCTGAAAAGCCGCAGCACCTTTGCCGCCAATTTTAAAAAGGTCACGGGTCTGTCACCGTCAGAATATTTGCGCGAGGCACGCAAAAAAAACTAATCCATCTACTGTAAAAATCGAGACAACGTAGTACAAAATCGGCAATACATTTTGCTATTTGCCAGTTTTGTACTTGCTTTTTATTAACTCGCTTATTATCAATAATATGGAATGAGCGGAAACTTTTTGCAACCAATCAAACAGGGGTGTTGGGCGCCCGTTTTTTGATTGCGAAAATTGGGGCAACCGCGTTGCGGGGTAAAAAATGTGGAAAACATTGGGGTAATTTATAATTTTGTTGTGAAGTAAACGGGCGGCATCGCTGCCTGCACGTCTTAGATGAGAAAAATCAATTCGTTTAATAACTCTTTTTAAATTTCAAACCGTATTATGAAAAAATTACTTTTTACCCTGCTTACGATGTTGCTAGTGGCACCGCTTGCCTGCCCACAGCCGCGTGAAGCCAAAGCCAAGCTGCGGCCAGTCGCTGGGCAGCGCAAGGTGATGCTCACCGACTTGCAGCATGGCACTTGCCCGCAGGAGCTGAGTGGACTACTTGACAAGAAATCCACCAGCAGCGACTTGAAGTTCAAGCGCGTGGGCGTGCAGCGTGTTGACGAAAACACGACCGTGGTGAACTATACCACCACCTACTCTTACAAGTCTGATTCTTACACCTGGGCGACCACAATCACCTATAACACAGCCGACAACACTGCCACCATCGCGGGCATGCTGGACGGCATGCTGGATGGCCAGACTTGCAACACCATCACCGCCCCCTACGTTGACGGCGTGATTACCATTCCCACTGCCGACCCGAGCACTGATGCCGACAATGCAACCATCATTTGCGACTATTATGGCGAAACTTTGTATCTGTATGCCGGCACCTACGACGAGGAGGGCTATGTGGACATGGAGGACGAATTGAAGCTGCTGGTTGCCGAGGACCTCTCGACCGTGAGCACTGACGGCAAGGCCATTGGTGCCTACATGATTTATAGTGGTTACGCCTACAACGTGGCAAGTGTCAAGACGGGTCTGGTATGGAACCGCCTTGAGGAGGGTACGTCTGTCGAAATCGACACGACGGAGCTCGACTTTGGCGAGCTGATGTACCCCATGACGTCAACCATGTCGTTCACCGTCAGTGCTAAGGGCTCGGTGGCTCCCGCCTTCACGGTGGCCAGCAACGACAGCCACTTCACGGTAACGCCCGCCAGCGGCACTATCGGGCTATTGAGCTCGCAAACGTTTACCGTTACCTTTGCGCCAGGTGCGGTTGGCACCTACGAGGGTAACATCACCTTCACCACCGAGGACACGGTGCTCAACGTGGCTTGCAAGGGCGTGGGCATTGATGTGCCGCACGACTTCAGCAGCCTAGTCACCAAGGGCGATCCCAGCCGCTTCACGTGGCAAAACGAGTCATCTTATCCCTGGACTATCGACGACGGCGTTGCCACTTCTACCAACATGAATGTAGAGTATAGCCACTCGATGCTGACGGGCGTGCTGGATTGCCCGCAGGCTACCCGCATCACCTTTGACTGGAATGTGAAACTGCTGGGTCAGGACACGCTGTTTGTGCTGGTGGATGGTCACAAGGTGGCTAACATCCGCAGCGGCGACAGCTCGTGGAACACAGGTACCACCAGCTTCATGGTGTCGTCGGGCACCCACGCCATCACGTGGGACATGTGCAACGGCGTTTACACCAGCAAGAACAACGTGATGTATATCTACAATGTGCAACTGGACGATGCCGAGGAGTATGAACTCCTGTCACCCGACGGCACGGTGACCGACTTTGCCATGAGCGGAGCCAGCAACTACAACGGCACCGTGATGCCGCAGAACTCGACCACCAAGGGCAAGCTCACCATCAACGTGAATCCCGCCGAGGCTGCAGCCGTGTCGTTTGATGTGAAGGCTGGCACAAACTATCCCGTGAGCATCACGGTCGATGGTGCCTTTGATTGTGTCATCAACACCAACAAGACCTACTACTACAACTTCACCGAGGGCGGTAACCACACCATCGTGGCTACGCTGGGCGGCTTTAACGCAGCCATCAACGAGGTGTTTGTTAACGCAGGTGAATATACCGAAACGACCAAGAATTATCTGGTTGTCGGCAAGAGCTATCTGGACAAGAACATGGCTTATAACGTAGAGAACGGTAACAAGCTGTGCTATCCGGCTAAAGTGACCTACAGCAGCACGGGTCGCTATTGGTTTACCAATATGATTAAGAACGACTATACCACTGTGACGTTCCCCATCTTTGGCCGTCTCACAGATGGTAATATCGCCATTTCGACCCCTGTTACTTTCGTTGAAGCCACGCTCTATGGCTTGGACAACGACTCACGCAGTGAGCTCGCCGAGTGGGGCTACTACAACAAGCGCTACTGGCTGAATGCCGGCACCCTCGAGACCCTCGAGACCTACGGCAGGACCAAGGGTTGGGTCAATGAGTTAACTTTGACCCCCAACGCCGACCATTCGCACATCGTTGCCAACACGGGCTTTGGCTTGTCATACTCGTGGAGCTGGTACCTGTACGGCGTCCTGGAGTTCTTGCAGCCTGGCGCAGTGTTCTACGAGACCACTACTGGTGAAGTGCAAGTTGTTGCCGAGGCCGATACTCTTAACTTTGGCAACGCCTTCGCAAACTCTTCACAAATCTCCAAGGATGTGATGATTGTCAATCTGGGCGACTCTACCGACTATGAGGCTTACATCGACGGTGCCAACAAGGCGATGTTCACCGTGACGCCCAAGACGGGCAGCATGGATGCCCAGAGCAGCCAGTTGTTCACCGTGACTTACACCCCGACCCGCACGGGTGACCACACCGCAAAGCTGGTGGTTGTGACCGAGGGCAACGAGGTTGAGGTTGTGCTCGTTGGTCATGCCGACGAGATGCCCGACTACGATAGCATCGTCACCGAGGGTGATGACTACATCCGCGGCTGGAACACCAGCAGCGACTATCCCTGGTATGTTGAGGACGGCATTGCCTATAGCGGCAACAAGGGCATCCACAACAGCACCTCTAAGCTGACTGCCGACTTCATCGTCCCCGAGGGCTACTATGCTCGCGTGAGCGCCGATGTCAAGGGCTTCCCCGAGATTAACGACATGGTCTATGTCACCATCGACGACGAGACTATCGAATCATTTAATCAGCTGGTGAACTATGGCGACTTTGGCAAGATTGTTGACGAGGGCGAGCACACCCTGGCCATCTGGCTCACCAAGGATGCCGAGGACCAGATGTTGAGCGACGACCAGGCTCAAATCACCAACCTGCGCATCCGCCTCTATCCTAAGGGCACCGACGTGGCAATGACCCTCAAGCCCAAGTACTACTTCCAGCAGCTCGTGCCTTGGGACCTGGGCGACAGCATCTATGTGACGCTCGTCAACAAGGGCACCAACACCCTCACCGTCAACAGCGTAACCAATGCCGCACACTTTGAGGTGATTGGTGAAATTCCCACCGTTGCCGCGGGCGAGAGCGCCGAGTTTATGGTTCGCATGCTCCCCTGCGACGTGGACACCTATTGCGAGACCATCACGCTGCACACCAGTGCCGGTGACATCGACTTTGACGTGCAAGGCACCACCGACTATGTGCGTTACCTTGCTAACTATGATGGCTATGCCACCGTTGCACCCATCTGCACATTCTATAATGCCTACTACACCAGCTTGCACTATGTGCAGAGTGTTTACGAGGCAGAGTGGCTGGCAGGTCTGACTGGTGCACAGTTCACCGAGATGACCTTCTACACGCAGCATCTGGCACGCGTTGACTTCCAGTGCCCCACCACGTCGTGGAACATCATGGAAACGACCAGCGACATTGCCATCATGGACAACGACCACATCATTCCCGATGGCTTGACCAACGTCTATGAGGGCGAGCAGCTCGACGTGGAGGGCTACGAGCTCACCATTCCATTCAACGAGCCTTACACCTATCAGGGCGGCAACTTCATGTACTTTGAGGAGCAGCTGGCTATTGAACCGTTCAATTACAGCTTCTACTTCCGCGGTCAGACCTATCTTGACGAGTTTGGCATGGACGATTACAGCTGCAAGATTTCGGGCTGCTGGGTCAAGAACTATGAGTGGCAGAACCTCAACTTCCGCCCGCTGATGCGCATCCGCTACATCCCCGTCGGTGATAACCCTGGCAGTGGTGTTGAGGATCTGAATGTCACCGACCAGTTGCAGGGCGACGGCTACACCTACGACCTGATGGGTCGCCGCGTGAACCCCGACAACCTGACTCCTGGCATCTACATCCGCAACGGCAAGAAATTTGCGGTTAAGTGAGTGCAGTGGTAAGTTCCGACTTACCGACTGCCGAACGAAAGCAAATTCATTTAACTGAAAGTTAAATAACTTTGTGGTTAAGTAATTAGGCTTAAGGCTGGCACGTTAAGTGCCACAAACCAAGCGGAGGGCGCATCGCTGCGCCCTCCGCTTGGTTATTATCATCTCACGCAAATCGAGCATTAAGCAACATGGCAAAGCAACCCTAAGCCTTAAGCCCTACCCCCCTTAGCCTTAAGCCTTATCCCCCCTATTCGCCTTTTTTCTTGATTTTCGCGACGGTTATTCTGAATTTTGAAATGAAATGATTAACTTTGTGGCA
>Ga0065708_1040398_pt1 | contig 10639 bp, 5 predicted proteins | sample Hoacrofraction12_2_FD_59095 | JGI IMG/M metagenome (GOLD analysis project Ga0065708, IMG submission 59095) | Hoatzin crop microbial communities from Cojedes, Venezuela, sample from fiber fraction 12 v1 | ecosystem: Host-associated > Birds > Digestive system > Esophagus > Crop | place: Venezuela... | reverse complement strand
AAAAAAGAATTTGCGTTAATTTGCGCCAAATTTGTGCAAATTTGTGTTGAAGCCCCCTCCTCTTAAAAAAATCTCCGTGAAAATCCGTGTTAAAAAAACACCCCCGGATGGCAAAAAATAAATTTGTGTAAATTAGTGCCTCATTTGTGTAAATTTGTGTAAAAAGAAACCCGGATGGCAAAAAAATAAAATCAGTGCCAATCCGTGTTGAAAAAAACGCTACACACACAAACAAGTCGGGGCGCCTTCAACAGGTGCCCCGACTCAAGCATAACAGGTAATAGATGATATGTTAAGAAACTGTTATTTCACATTTCTCTTTCTTCATCCCATCATCTCTGTTTTCTCCAACAGCTTTTGATTACTTGTTGGCCAGGATGATGTCAACAACGGCGTTCACGTCGGCGATCGAAACCTCACCGTCACCGTTCACGTCAGCAGCAGTCGTGTAACCGTTGTTCAGGATCAGGTCGATGATCGCGTTAATGTCAGCGATCGAAACCTCACCGTCACCGTTCACGTCACCGATGATGCCACCCTCATCGACGCCCTGCTTGAACGTGTAGTCCAGATAAGCGCCCGGGAACTCAAAGCGTACAGTAGCCTCACGATAGGTAACGCCCTCCGGCAGTGCAGTTGCAGTAACAACAGCATTTACCAGACCGTTGAACTCACCGTCAGTTGCACCGTCGCTCAGCTCAATCGTCAACCACTCAGGCACGTCGCCACCATTGCAGGTCAGCGTCCAACCCTCGTCTACCGACGGAGTGTACGAATAGAACTCAATACTCTTCGTGGTGATCTTCTGCGAACCGCTCTCATAAACGGTCTTCTCCATCACACCACCCTCATCGGGGAACGTGTAAACGCCATCCTCGGTGTTGTAGTTGAACGTCAAGAAGGGCAGATCGCTCGTGATAAAGATCGAGAAACCGGTCTTCATCTCACCGCTCGAGAAGAAGTTGTTCAGACCGCGCCATACATAGCCGCCAGTGCGCTCGCCAGTCGTGTCGCGCAACGCATACTTCACGTAAGCCAGCTCACCATGACCCTCGTCCGACTCCATATCAGCCGATACCAGAGCCGAGAAGTCGGTGATAGCGCTCATGCTGTCGTCATTGTAACCCTCAACAGTCACCAGAATCGGGTAGTCGATCGTCGGCGTAACCTCATACTCCAGACCATCCTCCTCACCGTACAGCGTGAAGGTCAACATACCGTTATTCAGCTCATAAGTCGTCGAAGTCACCGTGCAACGGCCAGTTGCGATCAGCTCGCCCGGCTCCTCGTCCAGAGTCACGCTCGACTCATCATAGTCCAGCATCTCCGGCAGACGATATACCTTACACGTCAGGTCAACGCTCTTGCCGCGAGTCACGTCCAGCATAGCGCAATACATATAGACGTTCTTCAGCACGTACGGATGCTCCGGAGCCTCAAATGCGCTACCGATACCGTCAATGCCACTGGCGTTCTTACCGAACCACCAGCCATAGTCATTGTTGCCATAAGCAGTTGCACCGCTGTAGTACGTGAACACGTAGTAGTGGTCACCATTGCGGCCACCAGCTGCAAACGTCTTGCTCGACTTCAGCAGATCATAACCATAGTCCGAATATACGTCCAGGAACGACGGAGCCGCCATCACCAGGTCATAGTTCGGGCCATCAAACGTCGGGCTCGACGAAGTACCACCCACCGTGTAATAGTGCATGAAGTACTCGCCATAGTTGCTGCCGTCCTGCACCTGCAGCGTCGGCACCGTGTCACTCTCATAGCTATAACTCAGCGTCAAGTCCTCAACGCCCGTCGTCGTCAGCCACTGACGGCCAGTGTTGCCACTGTCATCATAGCCCCACTTCTGATACAGCCACGTCAGCGTAGCATTGCTCGTCGCACCGTCAATCTGGCTCTTGTACGTATACTCAGCATACGGCTTGAAGTGGAAATAGTCGAAGCTGAAGCTACCAGCATACTCGCCATTCTCCATCACAAACTTTGCAGGATAAACACCAGCGGGGCGATAATACAGCACCTCGATGTTGTTAGCCTTCTTCGGAGCGTGGAAACGCGTGCCCGGAGCGGCCATCTGTGCCTCTTGCATGTACATGCCAGGCATCGTCAACTCCGGCAGAGCAGGAGCAATAGGCTTAGCCTGAGCATTACGCGGCTGGATTCCCGTAGCGCTAGCGCCAGTCATGACCAGCGTCGCAGCAGCCAATAGTAAATACTTTTTCATACGGTTAACAGTTTAAATTTGGTTAATAATAACAATGTTATTTAATCTCAATCTCGATTTCTTTTCGATTTCACTTTCTTTAGTCTCACCTCGCTTAGGCAAATGAACTCGCGGTGGAGTGTGGCGACATCTTCAGTGCCCCACTCCACCGCTCATTCATCGTTTATTGCAGGTTCCAAACCATATAGTCACTACTGCTAGTGCTCATCTTCATGTTCACCGGTGCCAGCAGCGAGTTCGCCGACAGGTCAAACGTCGTGCCGTTCAGCGCCTCAATGAACGACTTGATGCCCGCGCAGCGCTCCGCATACGTCACACCAGCCTTGTCAGCATCGCCGTTCGCAGTGATCTTCACCTGAGTGTCGCCCACCTTCGTCACCGTGCAATAGTACGTCGGATTATACTTCGACGAACCCTTCTTCACATTCAGCGTCAGCGTGTAGCCCGTGCCGCTCACATATGCCAGCTGGATGTACACCAGCGTGCTCTTGTTATACGACGTCAGGTCACTCTTGATGTTGTTGATCAGCGTCGCAAACGTGCCGCCCACACTGTTCAGGTCCATACGCCACGTCAGCGTCGTGTCAGCCATCAGCGTGCCCAGCGGATCAGCAGTCATCGTCGTCTGGTTGTCGTCGCGGCACAGCAGCGAACCGTCAGCCTGACGGATGAAGTTCTTGATCGTATAGCCGTCCAGCGTGATCGCGTTCATAAACGACAGACCGTCGTGAGTGATGATTGCCGGATAGCTCTCAATCGTCGTGATGCGGTCAGCACCCTCCTTATAGATACCCAGAATCTGCGTCGCACCATCCTCAACGATCCAGCGCTCGCCGCTCGGCAGGTTGATGTAAACCTGCGGAATCTTAGCGTTAAAGAAGCTGTCCGCCATCGCAACCACCTCGTTCATATACTGCTCGTCGTTGATGCTGCCGTCAATGCGGGTCATGATCATGTCGATGCCATGCTTCTTACCCGTCAGATACAGCGTATCGTTCGAATACTTCATGATGTCAAACTCATAGTCACCCTCGTGACCATAGCCCGTCTCATCATCATCCTTATCAGTCTCGTCAGGAATGTTATACGGATCCGCAAACAAGTGGAAGTACTTGTTATACGTGTTGAACGACAGCACAGGGCCATTGTCCGTGATCACATCCCACAGCGACGTCTCGCTGCCATAACCGATAGCGCCCAACGTCGCTCCGTTAATATAGCCAATCCACTTGTTAGCGCCCGAAATCGTCACCGTGCCGTCAGCCTTGAACGTCATCACATAGATGTAACCCGGCTCCTCATCGTTCGCATAGTACTCAAGCTGCCACTTGCCGCCATTGTCAGTCAAGATCTTCGTGTACTCCGCCTGAGCGTTCTCCAAACGAGTCACTGCATCCTCGTCAAAGATCTCGTCAACCTCGTTCTTACACGACGTCGAGCCTACAGCCAGCACCAACAGCAGCATCGCTACTATATTGAAATACTTCTTCATAGTGTTATATTCATCTTTTTAATTGGTGATACTTCTCTTAACTGCTCTACTCGATGTTATACACCCACTTGCGCAGCTCCTCAATGTCATACGTCGACTGACGAGTCTGAACCTCCTCGCGGATCTTGTCCAGATCTACGCCAAACACGTCGGCCAGCCACTGGCGGATAACCTGGATCTTCTGCTCGATGATCTCAACACCGTCGATGCCGTCAGTGTCCTCCACGTCATACACCACAATGCGGTTACCCTCCGCATCACGGTTCTGACGCCAGTACTTGTGCACAACACCGGCCGAATCCGTCTCAGTGAACACATTGTTCTCCGACAGATACACCAGCTCATTGTCAGGATTGTTGTCAGGATAGTAGTAGTAGCAGTAGAAGTCTGCCGTCACGTCATCCTCAGCGCTCGACGCCCAGCCACGGCTAGCCAGATCATAGATCTCAGCCCAGTCCTCCTCGGTCGCCGTCACATACGTCGCATAAGTCTCAGCCAAGTCCTCAGTATAGCTCTTCGAAGCATACGTCGACACAAAGCCCAGCGATGCCACTTGACCCGTGTGGCGGCCCTGCCAGTTGTTACTGTCATACAAGCCCACCGACAGACGGTTAAACGCAGTCGGGTAAGTCTTCGTCTGATGCAAGATGTGCGAGAACTCATGGTGCATCGTGTGGAAGTAGTACTCGTTCATCATCGCAAAGTTCGTGATGTCCATGTCGTTCACCTTGAACAGCGAGATCTTCACACTACCCTCGGCCAGACCGACAATCTCAGTGCCCGACGTAGCGTCAATCGCAGGCGAGCCAATCAGCAGGATGATACGCGGACCATACTGCTTCAGGAAGTCCGGACCGCACACCTCATCGTATGCGTCAAACCACAAGTGCTTGCACAGCACAGCCAGATCCACCGCATGCTCATACTGAGCCGGAACCAGGTTATAGTTCATGTTCGTGCTGATATCAGCCATCTTATACAAGAACTGCATGTTATACACGTTCATGTAATTCTCCTGGATAAACTTATCCAGCTTATACGTGTACGACGACGGATCCAGCGTGTCCTCAACGTCAGGGAAGATCGTCTCGCCCAGCTTGTCATCGCTACACGACGTCATGCCCAGGCCACAGCTGGCCATGAACAGCAAAGATGCAATATAATATTTAATCTTTTTCATAGTTATCTTTTGCTTTTGCTTGGTTGGTCATTCATTAATCTTCACTCTCGTCAGCACGCTCAACCACCGACGCAGTCGACTTCGCATCAGTCGTCACTACCGATACACGCTCATTAGGCTCCAAGCCAGCACCGATCACCTCGTTCGGAATCTGGATAGCATAACGCGGATCCAGCACCTCCAGAGTCTTACTGTCACTGATGCCAATCTTGTGAGTGATCGAGAAACCAAATCGCTTGATGTCAAACCAGCGGTTACCCAGGTGAACCATCTGGATGCGGCGGAAGTGCTGGATGCACTGCAGATACGGCTCAATAGCATTCGTCAAGTGATACTTCTCACTCGGGCATACCTCGTCAACGTGGAACTTCATCACGATGCCATAACCCGGATCATTGCGGTCGGGATTGTCATAGTAGCTATAGAAGCTCTCAATCTGCTCCTTCGTCAGCTCCACATGGTTGTACGTCTTCGACGCATCCGTCAGGATGTGAGCGTGGTTCCACAGATACAGGTCGTCAAACGCAGCGTCCACATTGCCCAAGAACAGGTTAGCCTCCGCACGCATCAGCAGCGTCTCCTCAGTCGTGAACTCCGGACGGATCTCATGGCAATAACCAATGCCCGAAATCTTATCCGTGTACTCAAACTGCTCATAGCAGTTACCTACAAAGAAGCCACCATACTCCTGACCTACCGAATAGTAGTAGTAAACATACGCCGGCATCGAAGCAAAGCGCTCCTTCTCCTTACCGCGAGTGTAAGTGTACACACACGTCTTCCACGACGGACCAGGACCCTGGGCCGACGCACGCTTCGCGTCACGGTTGTTAGCATAGCGCGAGCCCAAGAAGCGGCGCCACCACGTGCTATAGCTCGTGAACAGCATGAAGTTACACGGACGCTCAATACTCGTATAGTAACGATATACATCCGAAATCAGGTAGAAGTCCTCATCCACATTCCACATATCCTGCATCATCGTCGACGGATCCTTACCCTGGAAAGCATCATTAGCATACTTCAGCACCTTCTCATAGTCACGCTTGTTCAGATAGAAGCGCGCGGCCAACGCATTCGCAGCTGCTACATTGAAGTGATACTTCGGCACCTCATAGAAGCTCTCGTCCACATACTGCAGACCCAGCAGCAGGTCAGCCTCAATATTATCATAAGTCTCCTGCAACGTGCCACGGTCATACTTCGGCGACACCTCAGTCTCAGGCTTCGTTGCATAAGGAATACCAGGCAGACTCTGGCTCAGAGCCTCGCCACGATACGGCATGCAGAACACATTCGCCAAGATGAAGTGGTGATATGCACGGATCAGATAGCACTCACCCTTCAGCGCGTCGATGCGCTCACGGTCATTAGTCGTGATCGCCTCGCCGTCAATCAGACCGGTCTCCTCGATCTCATCAATCTTCTCCAGCACGGCATTCGCAGCAGCAATGGCGCCATAGCAGCCACTCCACACGCCCGACGGCGTGTCACTGCTCGAAATGTCCAGATCCACATCCTCCCAAGCATACACCTGGTTGTCAAACTGAGAATAATAGCTCAGATTATAACGCATACCCTTGTCGTCCGGCGAGTTGTTGTCTGCCATGTTATCGCTCGACAACTCACACACCAGCGCATAGTTCGTGTCCGTGTAACCCGTCACCAGCAGCTCCTCCAGCTGGTCCAGATTCGTCAAATATACGCGCGTATCAGGCACCTTGTCCAAAAAGTCCTTGCACGACGACAACGACAACAGGAGCAGCCCGACGGTCAAAATTTTATATCGTAGTTTCATAGTGTTTTGTCTCTATATATATTATATAAGGTGTAACATCTCTCTCAATTACATACCCAGACGCAGCGTGAACGTGAACTGCTTGGGGTTAGGCGAAGCCACACCACCACTGTTGAAGAACTCAGGATCCTGACCATTCAACTTCTTGTCAGCATACAGCAGGAACATATTCGTCGCAGCCAGCTTCACCGACGCCGTGTTCAGACGCAGACGCGAAATCAGCGACTTCGGCAGGTCATACGTCAGCGAAACCTCCTTCAGACGGATAAAGTCACCCTTCGCAATGCGAGCGGTGCTATAGTTATACGCATTGTAAGCCATGCTCAGGTAATTGTTCGAGTAAACCTGACGACGCGAGGCAATCGCCGGAATCACGTCCTCATTATTCTCGTCACCAGGCAGCACCCAACGGTTCTTGAAATCCTTAGCAAACGCCGTCAGCTCACTATAGCTCGACGAGAACACAGGATCCAGACGCAGCACATTGCCAAACGAATACGTCAAGAACACATTCAGGTGGAAACCCTTCCAGTCAAAGTTGTTACCCAGACCGCCAGTGATCGTCGGGTCAACCGGACCCTCATACTTCAGGTAACCCAGGTTCTCATACTCCTGGAAGTTCACACCCGTGTTCGAGATGTTGCCATCCTCGTCATACACCAGCGGCAGACCATGCTCGTCCAGGCCAGCGTAGGGGATCGAGAACACCGCACGGTGAGGATAACCTACCAGCGGGAAACCAGTACCAGTCACCAGGTCAATCACGCGCGAACGCGAATCCAGCTTCGTGATCTCAGTCTTCGCATACGAGAACGTCCAGTCAGTGCTCCAGCCGAAGCCACCAGCCGTCTTGGGCTCAATGTTGCGCGTCGACAGCGTCAACTCAACACCGTGCGACTTCATCTCAGCCACGTTGGCATACTTCGTCGTCACACCACCCACACCCTGAGTGCGGATCAGACCGATCAGGTCATAGTTGTTACGCATATACCAGTCAAACACCAGATTGATGCGGTTGTACAGGAAACCAAGGTCAATACCAAGGTCAAACTCATGCTTCTTCTCATAGCTCAGCTCGCTGTTCGACAAGCCGGCCAGATACAGACCCATTTCATAAGCATCCGTCTCCTGACGCCAGGGACGAGTCGGATAATACAGCGCCTCAGCGTTAGCATAGCCCGACGGGCCGCTCTCACCAGTCAGCGAGTAGCTCAAACGCAGCTTAGCATACGTCAGCGCCTTGCGGCTCAGAGCCAGGTTCTGGAAGAACGGCTCACTGTAGATGTTCCATGCAGCCGAGATGTTCCACGTCGGCAGCCAGCGGCTCTGGTCCGTCTTACCCATCAGGTTCGAACCCTCATAGCGAATCGTGCCGTTCAACACATAGCGGCCCAGCAACGCATAGTTCGCGTTGGCAAAGTAGGCCATGTTGCGGCGATAAGTCTTGCTTACGCTATAGTAGTTACCATTCTCCTCCTCCATCTGCTTAAACAGCGTGTACTCAGTGAACGGCAGGTTACCATTTTCATATACAATACCCCACGCGTCAAACGCCTCATAGAAGCGGTCAACACGGCTAGCCTCCATACCGGCATACACGTTCAGCAGGTGTTGGCCACTGTTGAAGTCCTTCTGCCACTGGCCAGTCGCACGGAAGTCAAACGTCTTCAGCGAGTTCTTGCTGAAGAACAGCATACCGCCCTTCGGCAGCACACTCTCAGGCTCAGCATTCTCCACGTCCGGGTCAGTATACAGATACGTGTTCGACGAACGGATCGTAGCGTCATCAGGAATTGCACCAGCGCGATACGCATTCGCCTGGTTACTGTTGTCCAGCACATAGTGGTTCTGCTCACTGTTCACCGAGCGCATCGAACCCAGCAGGTTGAACTCCAGCGACTGATCCTGAGTCAGAATCGGCTTAATGTTCAACTCACCCTGGAACTTCAAGTCAGTTACCTCAACACCGATGTAGTTGTTCTCCAACTCATGGAAGATGTTAAAGTCAGTATAGTTGCGCTTATAATAAGCGGAGGGATCCAGCGTACGCGCCGTGTTCAACGCGAAGCTGTACGGGTTGATATCGAAGTCACGCTTCACCTCACCATACACCACGTCTACACTCTGGCTCAGCGTACCCGGAGCCTTCTGGTCACGATAGCTGTTGCTGTTCAACAGCTTGATCTTAATCTTATCAGTAATGTTATAGATCGCATTGGCGTTAAAGGTGTAACGCTCAACGCGGCTCGACTTATACCAACCCGGATCGCTCATCACCGACATCGACGTATAGAACGAACCCTTGTCAGTACCGCCCGACACGCTCACAGCGTGGTTCTGCATCACATTCGTGTTAAACAGCAGGTCAAACCAGTCCGTGTTACGCATCTCAGCCTCACGCAGATACGCGTTACGCGCCTTCGTCGTGTTAGCCAGCGCATACGTGCCAGTCGTCGGATCGTATGTGTTCATCAGGTTATACATCGTACCATACACACCCGACGTCGTGCTACCTACCAGGCTAGCATACTCCAGCCAACCCTTCTGCTCCATCTCACGCAAGATGCTCATCTGCTCCTGCGAGTTACAGATGTTAAAGTCACGATAGCTCGGCTTCAGACGATACGTGAACTCACCCGTGTAGTTGATGCTCGTCGAACCCTTGCGACCCGTCTTCGTCGTGATAACGATTACACCCGCATTGGCCTTCGCACCATAGATCGACGTCGCCGATCCGTCCTTCAAGATCTGGAAGCTCTCAATGTCGTCAGCATTCAGACCTGCAACGGCACTCGCAATCAGCGTCGTCGCATCACCCGACGACAGATCATCAGCACTGATGTCAACGTTGTCCTCCAAGATTACACCGTCAACAACCCACAGCGGCTTCGAGCTACCATAGATCGACGTTGCACCACGCACACGGATCTTCGGGGCCGTACCAAACGTACCCGACACGTTCGACACCTGAACGCCCGACACGCGGCCCTCAAGGCCACGACTCACGTCGGCAACACCCGACAGCTTCGTCTTCTCGGCGTCAACGCTCTGCGTCGCTCCCGTGAACAAGCGCTTGTCAACCTTCTGATAACCGGTTACAACCACCTCCGACAGCGTCTCGCCCTTAGGCTTGATCGCAATCACCATTCCATCCTTGGCAGCTACAACGGTCTCTTCATAACCCACATAGCTCACCTTAATCTTAGTGCCGGCCGACACGTTTAACGTGAACTTGCCGTCAAAGTCAGTCGCAACGCCGTTCTTCGGATTGCTCTGTTGAACAACCGATGCGCCGATAACCGGTTCGTTGTTCTCGTCAACAACCGTGCCGCTCACCTGCGCAAACGCGCACAGCGACGTCATGGTAATGACCAGTAACAAGAGTAGTTTTTTTAGACTCATACGATTACTTTAAAATGTTAATATTAAATGTTTTAAATAGTTTACATTACTTCTATTATTTCTCATCTCTACCGCAGCAATGCCCAGCCACGTTCCACCTGTTTCATCTCTTGCACCGGCTCGGGCCACATCCATCGGGCCAAGCCTCTCATATTCATCGCACAAGGCAGGACGCAACTTCCTCGCTCCCACCGTTCCAGTGCCAATATCGCAACATTTGTTGAGGTTTCCAGTTTCTTAACATTACTATTGTAGATTGTGCAAAGATAGTGTAATAATTTTAAAAAATGTGATTTCCCAATGTTAAAATTCAGTTTTTAACGCTTTTTTGACGCCCACATTTCGCTTTTATGCTACATTTTATGCTCTAAAACATATTTTTGGGACGTTTTGCTGATTTTTTCAACGTTTTGCTACCTTCCTGCCACCACCCCGCACCCCACTTTTGCAACTTGGTTGCACGACCTTTGCACTATCTTTGCACCCAGTTAATTCAACCATTTGATCTAGACATAACGTTTATTATGG
>Ga0065708_1006783_pt1 | contig 10657 bp, 9 predicted proteins | sample Hoacrofraction12_2_FD_59095 | JGI IMG/M metagenome (GOLD analysis project Ga0065708, IMG submission 59095) | Hoatzin crop microbial communities from Cojedes, Venezuela, sample from fiber fraction 12 v1 | ecosystem: Host-associated > Birds > Digestive system > Esophagus > Crop | place: Venezuela... | reverse complement strand
CGTGCGTGCCATCGGCGACCAAGTTGCCCAGTTCCGCCTCTACATGAGTCAGGGCAGCGAAATCGCCTTCGGCAGGCTGGGCTACTTCAAGCCGCTGAGCCAGGGACGGACGCAGTGGACACCGTTTGACAACGCCATGGCAGCCGACGAGTTCTACGGCCTGCACACGCTGCACCTCAAGCCCCTCGAGGCCGAGGAGACGCCCAACGTTGCTGCCGCCGCTGTCGATGCCAGCTGGGCACAGCCCCGCCGCACCACAGCATTCTCGCGCATCAGCCAGATTGCCGCGTCGATTGTTGTCCTCATCGGCATGACGCTCGTGCTCACCACACCGCTCACCGTTAACCGCAGCAAGCACCAGCAAGCCGGTATGAACCTGCCCGAAATCACCATGGCTGCCGACCAGCAAGATGGCGACCAAGCCACGGCACAACCNCTGCTCGGCGTCACCCTGCCACAGCAGGCACGTCAGGCCGACAACGACCTGCGCCAGAGCAAGTTGCAGCAAATCAAGCAACACCGCGCTGTGCCCCACGCCATGGAACTCATCGGCAACCTCAGCGGCAAGTACTACCTCGTTGTCGGCGTCCACGCCAATGACGACCTCGCCGCCCAGTTCATCGCCGAGCAGCCCGTCTACAAAGACCGCATGCAAGTGATGCACCGCAACGGCTACAGCTACGTCTACATCGCCCGCAGCGACGACTACTCCCTCCTCGCCGCCGCCCGCACCCAGCTCCCCACCCTCCCCTCCTGGGTCAGCGACTAATCTCAGGCTGGTGAGTGTGCACGGCTAGTGATTAAATCCTCGCGCGGACCAGCGCAGACCAGCGCGGACCTTAATATTTTAGTTCCTGTATAAAAAACTATATCAGCGTTAAGTCCGCGTAGTCCGCGCTGGTCCGCGCCAGGAAAAAACTCAACTCTCAACTCTCNTCTCTCAACNCTNTTNNGACCTAACTATCTTTTCATATTTTGCTGAGCATGCGCATCATCTCCAGCCGCGACGGCCCCCAATGATGCGCATGTTTTCTTTCTCCCCTCACCAACAATAATTCGCGCAGACCTCCGCAGACTCCGCAGACCTTTTTATTTTTTATCTTCACTCTTCACCCTTCACTCTGATAGAAGGTCTGCGTTAGTCTGCGCGGAGGGGGTGGAGGTGGGAGAGGAGGTGGGTGTAGTCGGCGGGGGTGAAGGGGTGGGGGCCGAGGGTCATGATGGTGTAGGTGACGCCGGCGAAGGATTTGGTGACGTGGGTGTCGCAGAAGCCGTTGCGGAGGTAGAAGTTGTGGCGGCGGATGCGTTGGGGGAGGTTGGGGGCGTCGGGCTGTTGGTCGTACTCCATGTCGAGGACGCAGAAGCTGTGCTTGTGGCGGTCGATGAGGGAGGTGAGGATGGCTTGGCCGACGCCGTGGCCGCGGAGCTCGGGGAGGACGGCGAAGTACCAGAACCAGGTGACGTCGTCGAAGATGGCGACAATGGTGAAGCCGAGGAATTGGTCGCCGTCGTAATAGGTCATGTAATCGAAGTTGATTTTGTCCATCAGTGCGAGGAAGTCATCGTAGGGGATTTGTTCCTCGACGGGGAAGGCGTCGGCGTAGAGTGCGCGCAGGCGCGGGTCGTCGGCGGTGGCGCGGGTGATGGGGACGAGGCGTAGGTTCATGAGGCGTTGAGGATGAGGAGTCGGTAACGTGGTGTTTTGGGTTTGCGGGCGAGGTGGAGGATGAGGACGCCGTCGCGGTGTTCGGCGGCGGTGATTTCGCTTAGGGGGAGACGCCAGGGTGTCAAGCGGGTGTCGGTCGTGGGTGTGAGGACGAGGGTGTCGGTCTCGAGGGCGAGGTCTTTGGAGATGAGCGACCAACGCATCTCGAGGGTGAGGGCGTAGTTGAAATAGAGGAGCACGAGGACCATGGGCAGGGCGACCATGTAGACCATCAACAGGGCGAGGCCGACGTTGAAGTTGATGAGCATGGCGGTGGCGATGACGATGAGTGGCGCGACGTAGGCGAGCCAGTAGTCACGCCAGTGCAGGCGGCAGATTTGCCGGATGCAAGAGCCGGAAGAAACCTGATTAGGAGTTACGAGAGTTGAGAGTTGAGAGACGAGAGGAGAGTTGAGAGAGGAGAGTTGAGAGTTGAGTTCATTCTTTTCTTCTCCCAACTCACATTCTGCTCGCGACTCCATGGATGCCGAGGGGGTGGGTTGTTCCCTCGGGGGGTCTATTTTGGTATTTTTTTGGGGGGTCATTTTTTGGATTGGAGGGTGGCGCGGCGGCGGGCGAGGGCGTTGTAGCCGTCGCGGTAGGCCTGGGCGTTGCGGGCGCGGAGTTGCTGGGTGATGCCGGTGCCGTCGNTGTTGTAGAGGCGGCTCANGTGGATGTAATGTTTGCCGCTACCGCGCTCGATGTCAAACACTTGCNNCTTGAGNGCGAGGGCGCTGTCGCATTGTGCGGCGTGGCGGTCGGGGGCTTGGCCGCGCAGTTGCTGGGGCACCCCACCCTCGCCCGTCCACACGGGGACGACGATGGCGCATGGGGGATAACCCAGGGCGGTCCACATGGTGGTGAGTGATGGGTCCTCGCCGGGGAGGACACCCTCGATGACGATGGTGGCGCTGGAGATGCGGCGGGGGATGTAGTCCTGGTCGATGAGCCAGTCGGCGCCGCTACGCGTGTCGTCGCGGCCGAGCATGCTGTGGTAGAACGTGCGCGAGAGTTCCTCGGTGAACACGGCGGGCGTGATGTCGCAGCACGCCACGTGNGGNCGCAGTTGCTCGATGGCGTTCTGGTGGCGGATGTAGCCCGAGCCCTCGTCGGTGCGGCCGCTGTAGCTGTAGTTGGTGCGCACGAGCAAGCCCGATGGCTCGTCGGCGAGGTCATATTTCACATATTTATAATTACCCGTCTCGAAATACGCCCCATTGCCCTGCGCGTCGATGACGCCGAAGTTTGCCTCGACGCCCATGGGTCGCGGCAGCGTGCGNAGCAGTTGCTCAAACTCGTCGACTGTGGCGCAGCGNTCNAGGGCGAGNCGCATGAGCACGCCCTCCTTGTCCATGTCGGTGACGTTGTCGCTGTTGAGGTTATAGGAGGCGGTGTTCATGATGGCGAAGCCCTGCGAGTTCATGCCCGTCCACGCCGCCGTGTCGCGCGNGTCGCGGGAGTCGAACAGNGCGACAAACTCGTAGGTAGTCGCGGTGGCGGGGATGCGCTCGATGCGGTTGTTCATGTCGTTGGTGTCGCGATGTTTCCACATCAGCGGNCGGCCGTTGGCGGTNAGACGACCGGCGACGATGGCCGAGGTGCAGGCGAGTGCCGGCGCCGCCCACATCAGCGCGATGAGCACGGTGGCAAAGAGATGGATATGCTTGGTAGTTTTCATTGTTTAAGTTAGTGGTTCACAGGTTATTGATGGTCACNNNGNGGCAATCGTGCGGGCACGGGGCACAAAGTTTTTTGCAGGAATGTCGCATCGTGATATGCAAATTTAGGGAAAAAAACTGTAACTTTGGGCTCGAAATGACAAGAAGTCGCTCAAAACGCANTTTTTTGCCCATTTCGCCACAACGTCAACAACAAAAATCGAAGAAGACAATGAAAAAGATTTCTTTACTTCTCGCCTGCATGGCAACGCTCGCGCTCACTGCCTGCAACGACGACGACAACAACGATAACAACCAGGTGAGCTACGACTACGAGCAAACGTTCAACCAGCGCTCCATNGTCGACANCGATATCACCTTCTCACAGAGCACGTTAACGGGCGAGCTTGACTACGGCACCACCTTATCCCTGAGCATGAACGTCGACGTGAAGCTCGACGAGAGCACCCAGACGTCGTTCTCGACCAGCAAAATGCCCCTGACGGCCTATAANACCAACTGCTACAAATTCTCCTCGAGNAGCATCAGCTCGGGCCTCTACAGCATCGACAACCTGAAGGGCTACTTCGACCCGANGACAGGGGCGATATGGGCGAGNTACAGCGTCAACAGCACTGGCCGCATCTATGGCAACGGCAATCTAGTGTTCCCCTACGCCACCACCACGCTCACCGATGCCGAGGACGAGAGCCGCACCACCATGGTGACCAACTCGCTCTATTACTTCATCCCCGCCGAGGACGGCGCGACCACCACGATGCAAATCACCAATTTCCACGGCCACGGCACCGAGAGCNTCGACGAGGANCTGGTGATCTTCAACAACCTGAACATGAGCGTCACCGCGCAGGGCTACCACTTCTGGAGCGACAAGGTGNCCAACGACGCGGGTAACATCACCATCACCGACGTCGACATCTACATCGCCGGCCAGGGTACCACCATCACCGGCGGCTTCACCGTCAACGGCTATAACACGACCTTCACCGGCACCATGTTCCACGACGAGGTGGAAGTTNACTAAAACGTAACCCACTGAGGGACAACGAGAATGACAACCAGCAAGAAAGATTACACATTTTCGCTCGANATTGCNGTGCGCGACTACGAGCTCGANAGCGAGGGCATCGTCAANAACGCCAACTACCTGCACTACCTGGAGCTGACGCGCCACGCGCTGTGCAAGCAGGCGGGCTACTCGTTCGACGAGATGCAGCGCGACGGCATTGCNCCCGTGCTGAGCCGCATCGAGGCCGANTACCGCCGCCCNCTGCGCAGCGGCGACACGATGAACAGCTGCCTGTGGGTCGAGCGGCAAGGCCCGCGCTTTGTGTTCCANCANGANATCTACCACAAGGGNAGNGNCGAGGTGGTNCTGCAAGCCATCGTCACCATTGTCGCCATCGAGAACGGCCGCCTCTCGCGCGGCGAGAAGTTGGCGCAACGNCTGGCACCCTTTATCACCACGGCTTCATGAACGAGACGCTGCTCTATCGCATCGCGCTGGCCAGCGTGCGCGGCATGTGCATCGACCTGGCGCAGAAGTTGCTCGACGTAATCCCCGACGAGCGGACGTTCTTTGAGTTGAGCGAGAGCGAGTTACGCGCCATCGTGGGCGGCCGCTCGCGCATCATCGAGCGCGCCTATCGCAACGAGAAACTCGAGCAGGCCAAGCGCGAACTCGAGTTCATCGAGAGTAGCAACGTCGAGGTGATTTACTACACCGAGGAGCGCTACCCGCGGCGCTTGCTCGAGGCCAGCGACGCACCCATTTTGCTCTATACCACAGGCAATTGCGACCTCAATCGGCAGCACATCATCAGTATGGTGGGCACGCGGCACTCCACGTCGCTGGGCATGAAATTTTGCGATACGTTTGTGGGCGAACTGCGTGAGCGGCTGCCTGATGCAGTGATTGTGAGCGGGTTGGCCTACGGCATCGACATCACCTCGCACCGCGCTGCCTTGCGTCACGGACTCACCACGGTGGCTGTGATGCCGCGCGGCTTGAACAAAATCTACCCGCCCATGCACCGCAACGATGCGGCATCGATTGTGCACAACGGCGGGATGCTCGTGACCGAGTATCAGAGTCAGGACCGCGTGTATCGCGGTAATTTCCTGGCCCGCAACCGCATCATCGCAGCGCTGTCGGATGCCACGGTGGTGGTCGAGAGCGCAGCCAACGGAGGCGCCATGGTCACCGCATCGCTGGCGCAGAACTACAACCGCGACGTGTTTGCCATCCCTGGCCGCCCGGGCGACGAGTTCTCGACGGGCTGCAACCGGCTCATCAGTATGAACCGCGCCGGTCTCATCACCAGCGCCACGCAGCTCATCGAGGCGATGCGTTGGGACGCCATGGCGATAGCACCCAGCAGTCAGCCCACGCTGTTCCCGCTGCTGAGCGACGACGAGCAACGCATCGTCGACGTGCTGAAGGACCGCGGCGAGATGCACATCAACGACATCGCCACGACGCTGGGCACGCCCGTCTATCGCCTGCTGGGCGAGCTCGTAGAGCTGGAGTGCCGCAACGTTGTCGCCTCGCTCCCTGGCTGTCGATACTCAGCGCTGATATAGAATGGAGTTACGAGAGACGAGAGTTGAGAGCAGTGTCGAGAGACGAGAGACGAGAGTTGAGAGAAGAGACGAGAGACGAGAGTTGAGAGTTGAGTTTCCCCATGCTGGAGGGCCTCACGCAGACCTTCTATCAGAGTGGAGAGTGAAGAGTGGAGAGTGGAGAGATTGCATTTGTTGGACGCGGTGGTTTTTCTGATAAAAAAGATTAAAAAAGCACAAAAAGGACTTAAGGGTGTGAAAATGGCGTTGCAATCGGTTGCAAATCGTTAGCTTTTGCTGTAATTTTGTGGTGAATATGCCGCAGAGTGTACTGCACGGTGGGCTGCCATGCTGATGGTGAGCCACTTAAGTGTATGCCGCTTGTCCATACTGGGCCTGCGCACAGTGTTTCAAAACCCCAGGGTGGCCACGGGTGCCACCACGGGCGATGGATGCACGCTGCAACGACGCGCCACGGGTGTGCGTCGTGCTCAAGGCGTCATCTGCATGAAACTGCAGGCCACACAGCGACAAGCAGGCTGCCTCACGGCAGTTGCACGCAAGCGACGAGGCATATTCATCACATTGTGGGAGACGAGCTGTTTTCCCCTCCCCCTGCCAGCGGGCGGGCATGTGTACTCCTTGCACATAAAAAAAACAACATAAATGATAAGTAAATGGAATTACTTACCTCTTACATCCGACGAACGCAAGATCGAGGGCCAACTGGCAAAGCACCTGCCTGGCTGTCCCGCGATTGCTCGGCTTCTGGTGTTGCGAGGGATGAAGACGTGGGACGACGTCCAGCGCTTCTTCTCACCCAAGCTAAGCCAGCTGCACGATCCATTCCTGATGAAGGACATGGACAAGGCCGTTGCGCGCTTAAATCGGGCGTTAGGGGCCAAGGAGAAAATCATGGTCTACGGCGACTACGACGTGGACGGGACAACAGCGGTGGCCCTCGTTTACCGCTATCTACAGAATTTTTATTCCAATCTGGAATACTACATTCCCACCCGTGAGGATGAGGGATATGGCATATCGCTGCAAAGCATCGACTATGCCGCCAGCATCGGGGTGACACTCATCATTGTGCTCGACTGTGGCATCAAAGCAGTCGACGAAATTGCTTACGCGCGTAGCAAGGGCATCGAGTTCATCATCTGCGACCACCATGTGCCCGATGATGTGCTGCCCGACGCNGCAGCCATCTTAAATCCCAAGCAAGTCGACGACAACTACCCNTTCAAGGGACTGTCGGGGTGCGGTGTGGGCTACAAGTTCATGCAAGCCTTCACCATGAGCAATGGCATCACCAACATGTATGACCTCGAGTGCATGCTCGACCTCGTGGCNGTGAGCATCGCCAGCGACCTNGTGCCGCTGGTCGACGAGAACCGCGTGATGGCATTCTTCGGCTTGCGACGGCTCAACGGCAACCCGTGCGTGGGACTGCGCGTGATTATACGCATGTGCGGGCTCAACAAGCANCAAATCACCATTAGCGACATCATCTTCAAGATAGGGCCGCGCATCAANGCGTCGGGCCGCATGGAGTCGGGCCAGGAATCGGTAGAATTGCTCGTGGCCAAGGATTTCGCGACCGCCAGCGAGGTGGGCAAGCGCATCGACCAGTACAACAACGACCGCAAGGAGCTCGACCGCCAAATCACCGACGAAGCCAACGAAATCATCGAGCGCCACAGCCANTCGCTCGAGGGCAAGAAACCCATNGTNATCTACGACCGCAACTGGCACAAGGGCATCGTGGGCATNGTGGCNTCGCGCCTGTCGGAGCTCTACTTCCGCCCGTCGGTGGTGCTGACCTATAGCAGCGACGGCTTTGCCACGGGTTCNTCGCGCTCGGTGCGCGGATTTGACGTGTACACCGCCATCAAGTCGTGCCGCGACCTGCTCGAGAACTTCGGNGGCCACACCAACGCTGTNGGCCTGACGTTGAAAGAGGAAAACATCGATGCCTTCCGCGACCGCCTCACNGCCTACGTCGAGGAACACATCGACGACGACCAAGTGACNCCCACCATCGACATCGATTGCGAAATCAAGTTGCACGAAATCACGGGCGATTTCCTGCGCCACCTGCGNNTGTTCAACCCCTTCGGCCCCGACAACCAGAAGCCCATCTTCTTCACGCGNAACGTGGTCGACGCCGGCACCAGCAAGCTCGTGGGCCGCAACCTGGAGCACATCAAGCTCGACGTGCTCGACAAGCGCCGCAAGCGCGTGCTCAACGGCATCGCCTTCAACATGCGCGAGATGTTCGACGACATCAAGGCTGGCAAGCCCTTCGACATCTGCTACACGATTGAAGAGAGCCGCCACCGCGACACCATGTCGCACCAACTGATGATTAAGGGAATCAAGTTGCATGACCCCAACACCGACAGTCTCGCGTGAGACCCTGCTGTCGATNCTGAAGAAGCACTGGGGTTATGACGACTTCAGNCCNCTTCAGGAAGACATCATCGTGTCGGTGCTCGAGGGCCGCGACACGCTGGGGCTAATGCCCACTGGCGGCGGCAAGAGCATCACCTTCCAAGTGCCCACCATGGCCCTCGACGGCATGGCGCTGGTGGTAACACCCATCATTTCGCTGATGAAAGACCAGGTCGACAACCTGCGTGCNCGCCGCATCAAGGCGACCTACCTGCACGCGGGGNTGACCCGTGCCGAGGTGCGCCGCACCTACGAGAAATGCCTCTATGGAAACTGCAAGTTCCTCTATGTCTCGCCCGAGCGCTTAGGCTCCGAGGGCTTCCTCGACCANCTGCGGCACATGCCCGTGCGGCTCATTGTGGTCGACGAGGCGCACTGCATCTCNCAGTGGGGCTACGACTTCAGGCCCTCGTTCCTGCGCATCGCCAGCATCCGCAAGCTGTTTCCCAAAGCGCCNGTGCTGGCGTTGACCGCCACCGCCACGCCGCCCGTGGTGACCGACATCATGGAGCGCCTGGAGTTCCGNGCGCCCAACGTGTTTACCAAGAGCTTTGCCCGCGAAAACATCAGCTACGTCGTGCGCCCCACCCACGACAAGGTGACCGAGCTCGTGCGCATCGTGCAGCGCGTGGCAGGCACCGCCATCGTGTATGTGCGCTCNCGCAAGCGCACCAAGCTCATCAGCGACGAACTCAACCGCCAGGGCATCGCAGCCGACTACTACCACGCGGGACTGGTCAACGAGGACAAAATCGACAAGCAAAACAAGTGGCGCGACGACGAATGTCGCGTNATGGTGGCGACCAACGCCTTCGGCATGGGCATCGACAAACCCGACGTGAGGCTGGTGGTCCACGTCGATGTGCCCAATTCGCTCGAGGAATATTACCAGGAAGCTGGTCGCGCCGGCCGCGATGGCAAACGCAGCTACGCCGTGCTGCTGACCACGCCCGTCGACCAGCGCACGCTGCATCGCCACCTCACCGACTCGTTTCCCGAGAAGGAATTCATTGCGAAAGTGTATGAGCGCGTGGGCAACTTCCTCGAGGTGGCTGTGGGTGGCGGCTACGGNCGCATGTATGACTTCAATTTCAACCTGTTTTGCCGCACGTTCGACCTGCCCGTGCTGCCCACGCAGAGCGCGTTACAAATTCTCACCCGCGCTGGCTACATCGAGTTTATCGAGGAAGTCGACACGCAGTCGCGCGTGATGATTGTGGCGCGCAAGGAAGAACTGTACGACCTCGACACGCAGACGCCGGGCGCCGACCGCGTGCTGCAAGCGCTGCTGCGCCTCTACACGGGGCTGTGGGCCGACTTTGTGTTTATCAACGAGGGCGTAATTTGCTACCGCACGGGGCTCGACAGCGAGACGGTCTATGCCTCGTTGCTGGAACTATCGCGCATGCGCGTCCTCAACTACATCCCCCGCAAGCGCACGCCTTACATCATCTACAGCACCGCCCGCGTTGAGCCGCGCTACTTAGAGATACCCCGCGAGGCCTACGAGGACCTGCGCGAGCGCATGTCGCAACGCATCGAGGCCGTCATCGGCTACTACAGCAGCACCGAGCAATGCCGCGAGCAACAGCTGCTGCGCTACTTCGGCGAACAGAGCACCCACAACTGCGGCCACTGCGACGTGTGCATCGACCGCCGCAAGCGCAGTCAAGCCACCCCACAAGACATCCAGGAAGGCATCCTCTACATGACCAGCTTGCGCCCCCGCCGCCTCGACGAACTCGTCCACACCCTCTCGTTCACCCGCGACCAAATCATCGACATGGTCGGCTTCCTCGTCGACCACGGCTTCCTCACCCACGACCCAGAAAATGACACGTACTCAAGTGTCGAGAGTTGAGAGTCGAGTTCCCCGTCGCTGGAGGGCCTCACGCAGACTACGCAGACTACGCAGACTAAGATTTTAAGATAATGAACCTCGATGGGGGCTCGTGCACCTCGTCGAGGTGCTATTTTTGGGGGGAGCGCCCTGCCCCAGGCTCTTCCGCTCACTGCGTTCGCTCCTATAGCCTGGGGTTAGTTCACGTGCTCGTCTCCGACGAGCTCCACCAGCACGGACCAACAGCGGCGAAGCCGCTTCAACTCAACTCTTCCCTCTCAACTCTCGTAACTATTTTTTTTGTAATCTTGGGGGAAATGTGTAATTTTGCGGCGACAAATGGGTGGTCGCTGCGGCAAGAGTGCCGAAACAACGGCGACGAAAAGGGAACCAGGTGTGAATCCTGGACAGGCC
>Ga0065708_1000154_pt1 | contig 10680 bp, 9 predicted proteins | sample Hoacrofraction12_2_FD_59095 | JGI IMG/M metagenome (GOLD analysis project Ga0065708, IMG submission 59095) | Hoatzin crop microbial communities from Cojedes, Venezuela, sample from fiber fraction 12 v1 | ecosystem: Host-associated > Birds > Digestive system > Esophagus > Crop | place: Venezuela... | reverse complement strand
CCTTGATTTTCAACTATATGGGCCACGGCAGCCCCAATCTGATTTCGCACTGTTCCTTGCTGAACACGAGCGATTTCGAAGCCACCACATTGGGAAATATGCCGCTGTGGGTGTTTGCTTCGTGCGAAATCACACCGTTCGACACGCAAGACAACAACATCGGTCGCGCCACGCTCTACAACGAGACCGGCTCGCTGGCCGTGGTGTGCGCCTCGCGTTCGGTTTTTGCCAACTACAACGAAGACCTCGACCGCTATTTCTGCCAAAACGTGCTGACGCAGAACAGCGACGGCTCCTACCAGACGCTCGGCGACGCCATGCGACAGGCCAAAGCGACGCTCGTGAGCAGCGGATACGACCGCACAATGAACAAACTGAAGTACGTGCTCTTGGGCGACCCCGCCATCGCATTGCTGGCCCCGCAAGCAAGCATCGTGCTCGACAGCATCGGCGGCACAGCGCTCACTTCGGACACATTCCTCCAGTTGAAAGCCGGCCAAAAGGTCTGCTTGAGCGGTCATGTGGAGAAAGATGGTTCCACCTTGAGCGATTTCAACGGCGAAATCACCGCCACACTCTTCGACCGCGAAGAAACCATCACCTGCAAGAACAATGGCAATGTGGCCACCTCTGCGTTCCAATACCAAGACCGCTCCACGAGCCTCTTCGAGGGCGTTGATTCCGTGCGCAACGGCCAATTCAGCGTCTATATGGTCGTTCCTCGCGATATCAGCTACAGCACTGACGCCGGCCGCTTGCTCTTCTACGCCGTGAACGCCGACCACAGCCTCGAACTCCACGGCAAGAACGAACAATTCTACTTGAACGGCACCGACGAATCGGCAAAGACCGACACTATCGGCCCCGACATCTACCTCTATCTCGATACGCCCGACTTCCCCGACGGCGGTCGCGTGGGCACCTCCGCCCTCTTTGGCGCCATCGTCTCCGACAGCGCAGGACTGAACGTGAGCGGCATCAGCATCGGCCACGACATGGAACTCGTGCTCGATGGCAACACGGCTTCACCCACCGTTTTGAACGACTACTTCACCTACGATTTTGGCAGCACGACAAGCGGCACAGTGTCCTACGAACTGACCGGACTGGAACTCGGCAAACACACGCTTAGCTTCCGTGCTTGGGACGTGAACGACAATTCGTCGATTGCCTACCTGAATTTCCTTGTGGTGGAAGAACTGCCGACCGATTGGGACGTGAACGCCACGCAAAATCCGGCCACTTCGAGCACCACGTTCATCACCTCGCTCGCCACCAACGAGGCCTGCACCGTGCGTACCGACGTGTTCGACGCGCAAGGTCGCCGCATTTGGACCGGCAGCGGCTCGACCACGGGCGCCAACTACTTCAGCCTGCCTTGGCGCTGCTGCGACATGAGCGGCCGACTGGTGAACGCCGGCGTCTATATCTATCGCTCCACCATCGAGACCACCGACGGCACCCACGAGACCGATGGCAAAAAAATGATTGTCATAAGGCAATAGAGCCCCATTTTCTGCGTTTATAATTTTGGAAGACAGACAATATTATATATAATAGATAAATGAATAGACTTCTGACCATTCTCGCTGCGTTGGCCTTNGCTATGCCCGCATTTGCCGACGACGACGATGATATNCGCGACGATTTCAACCCCGTAATGACGGCCGTTGTTTCGCAAACNATTGCGCCCGATGCCCGTGCCGGCGGTATGGGCGATGTNGGCGGCGCCACCGACCCCGATGTGAACTCGCAATCGTGGAANCCGGCCAAATATCCCTTCACGATTAGCCGCGCCGGATTTGCCATCAACTACACGCCGTGGCTCCGCCAGATTACCGACGGAATCGCCTTGCTCAANGCGGCTGGCTATATGCGACTCGGCGACTATCAGGCNGTTTCGGCNTCGATTCGCTANTTCACGCTGGGCGACGTCTCCGTTTGGGGCGATGAAAGCATGACTGTGAAGCCCTACGAGTTCTCGTTCGATGTGGCCTATTCGCGCATGTTGAGCGAAAACTTCTCCGCCGCCGTTGGNCTGCGCTTCATGTATTCCGACCTGAGCGGNCACTACGACGACAACGTGACTGCCGGCAAAGCTTTCGCGGCCGACATCGCAGGCTACTGGAACAAATACATCATGCTGGGCAGTCGCGAATGTCTCCTCGCCTTCGGTCTGAATATTAGCAACATCGGNAGNAAAATCAACTACGGCGGCGACTATTCCTACTTCATTCCGACCAACCTGCGNTTGGGCGGCAATCTCACCATCCCCGTAAACGAATACAANAAGATTTCGGTTTCGGCCGATGTGAACAAANTGCTCGTTCCCACCAANCCGCTCAAACTCGACGACGAGACCGAAGAAGACTACGAGGCCCGCATTCTCGAGGAATACTACGACATGAGTTCCATCAAGGGCATGTTCAAAAGTTTCAGCGGCGGCAATCAACTCGACCTGCTGCAATGGAGCGCCGGTCTCGAATACACCTACAACGACAAGTTCTCGCTGCGCGGCGGCTACCACCACGAGAGCGAAAGCCAAGGCGGTCGCAAATACTTCACCGTCGGCGCAGGCTTCCGCATGAGCGTGATGAGCATTGATGCCGGCTATGTGATTGCCGCCAATTCCAACAATCCGCTCGACCAAACCTTGCGCGTTTCGCTCGGCTTCGACATGGACGGCATTCGCGAACTTTTTGGCAAAAATAAGTATTGCGCTTATGAAAATCCGCGTTGGAATGGGCTTCGACGTTCACCGCCTTGTCGAAGACCGCGAACTTTGGCTGGGCGGCATACGAATCGAACACGCCAAGGGGCTCCTTGGCCACAGCGATGCCGACGTCCTCATTCACGCGCTTTGCGACGCTCTTTTGGGTGCCGCAAATTTGCGTGATATAGGCTTTCACTTTTCCGACAAAGACCCGCGCTTCAAAGACATCGACAGCAAAATTCTTTTGCGCGAGACCATTGCCCTCTTGCAAGCCGACGGTTGGCAGGTGGGCAACGTGGATTGCACTGTGTGTGCCGAGCAACCAAAAATAAATCCGCACATTCCCGCCATGAAAGCCACTTTGGCACCAATTTTGCATGTGGAAGAGGAAGATGTCTCCATCAAAGCCACCACCACCGAGCGCCTTGGCTTCACCGGTCGCGAAGAAGGCATCGCTGCCTACGCCGTCGTCCTGATTCAAAAGAATTAAGAAAAAAACTTGTCACTTGTCACCTATCACTTGTCACTTAAAATAAAACCGAAGAATACTCGGAATTCAAAACCGATAAAATAAACCTCGTGGTTGCCGAACGAACTTTCAAAATGAACAAGTGGCTTGCATTGGCCGTGCACGCCATTATTTGGCTCTACATTTTCTTCTCGCCCCTGCTCTTNTCGCGCAGCGGCGAGCTCACNACCTTTCCGGCCATCATGCGTCGCATCATCTTCCCCATCGGCGACTGCATTCTATTCTATATGAACTATTCGCTCCTCGTGCCCCGCATGCTGATGCGCGGCCGTTGGAAGCAATTTTTTCTTATCAATATCATTCTCATCATCGCCATCTTCGTTCTGCGCGAAGCCGGATTGCAATGGCTCATGGCGGCCGAACAGCTTTCCGATAGGCCCATGATGCCCGGGCCTGAGCGCTGGAAGATGTACACGCGCGGCTTTATTTCCTTGCTCTTCGTGGTGCTCATCGCCGTAGCCATCCGCCTTTCGCTGCGTTGGCAAGAAAACGAAGAAGCCCGCCGCAAAGCCGAACTTGGACGCGCCGAAGCCGAGTTGCAGAACATCAAAAGCCAAATCAATCCCCACTTCCTGCTCAACACGCTCAACAACATCTACGCGCTCACGGCCATCGACTCCAACCAAGCCCAGAAAGCCATCAGCGAACTCTCGCGGCTGCTGCAATATGTGCTCTACGAAAGCCAAGCGCGCTACATCTCGCTCTCTCAAGCCGTCGCTTTTCTCAAGAGTTATATCCATCTCATGCAAATCCGCCTGCCGTCCAACGTCAAGGTCGAGGTCGATTTGCCCGACGAAGGCGACGACACCGAAATTGCCCCGCTCATCTTCCTGCCCCTCGTCGAAAACGCGTTCAAACACGGCGTACACCCAACGGCGCCCTCCTACATTCGCGTGCAACTCACCCACACCGACGACAGCGTTTGCATGAGCGTTCGCAACTCCAACTTCCCCAAAGACGAAAACGAGAAAATCCCCGGCGGCATCGGCCTTCGCCAAGTGGCCGAGCGCCTGAAACTGCTCTATCCCGACCGCTACACTTGGAGCGAAGGCGTCTCCGACGACGGCAAAGAGTATCACTCCATCCTGAAACTCTCACTTTAGAAAATTGAAAATTGAAAATTAAAAATTGAAATACTTGTCACCTATCACCTGTCACCTATCACCTAAATAAACCGAAGAATAATCGGACAAAACCGGAAAAACTATGAATTGCGCACTCATCGACGACGAACCCCTCGCACTCGAACTGCTCCAATCCTATGTTCAGCGCACGCCGTTCCTCACGCTCGCCGGCTCCTACTCCTCCGCTGTCGAAGCAGCTGAGGCACTGAAAAATGCGCCCGTGGAACTCGTGTTCTGCGACATTCAAATGCCCGGACTCAGCGGCCTCGATTTTGCCAAGTTGCTGCCCGAGCAAACGCAGTTAGTTTTCACCACCGCCTTCAAGCAATACGCCGTCGAAGGCTATAAGGTGAACGCCATCGACTACCTGCTCAAGCCCATCACCTACGATGATTTCCTCGCCGCCGCGCAGAAGGCGCAGAAAAACGCGCTCACAAAATCCGAAGAAGCCGCGCCCGCTGAAGCCGAGGCCGACCATATCTTCGTGAAGAGCGAATATAAAATCATACGCATAGAGACGGCCGACATCCTCTACGTCGAAGGCCTCAAAGACTACGTGAAAATCTACCTCGAGTCCCAGCCGCGTCCCGTTCTTTCGCTCGCTTCGATGCACAACATCGAAGAAGGACTCCCCGCCTCCCGCTTCCTTCGCGTTCACCGCTCTTTCATCGTGAACATGGACAAAGTGCGCGTCATCGAACGCGGACAAATCATCTTTGGCGACAAGCGCATCACGATTTCCGAAGCCGCCAAAGACCGCGTGAACGACTACATCACGAAGAACTTACTAACCAGATAAAATTTCTATGAAAAAGTTTTTGATTTCCATAGCATTCTGCCTACCTTTGCTGGCCGTTGCCCAAGACTTCAACGACCCCAAATTTCTCGCCGGTGCCGTGACGCAGACCGACCAAGGCGTCGTCTATTTCTCCAAGACCTACAACGTGCCCGGCAAGTCGAAGGCCGAGATTTTCCAAACGCTCAAAGACTTCACCGACACGCAGATTCTCCACGGCGAGAACGCACTGACGCAGTGCCGCTTCGTTGAAGACGACGAGGCCGAAGGACTGCTCGCCGCCCGCGTCGAAGAAAACCTCTATTTCAAGCGCACGGCGTGGGCGCTCCACAAAACGCGCTTCTTCTACGACCTCGTCTATACCGTGGCCGACGGCACTTTCACCGTTGAGATGCGCCGCCTGCACTACCTCTACGAAGAGCAAGAAAATCCTAACGTCGAGCCGCTCGCCCTGCAGGCCGAAGATTGGATTACCGACGCCGAAGCCCTCAACAAGAAAGGCAAACTGCTCAAGAAGGCCAAGAACTTCCGCGTGTTCACCATTCTGCGCAAAGACGAGGTGTTCAGCAAGGCTGCCGCGGCCGTAGGCGCAAAGGAATAAAAAGCCCGAAAAATCGCTTTCCGGCGGCCCTGATTTTCAAACGATTACGGGGCGTCTAAAATTTGTGACTATAATTTAAAAATTATAGGCTATAATTTATAAATTACAGGCTATAATTTTTAAATTATAGTCACAAATTTGTTTTTAGAACCGCACCTTTCTTTTTTTAGAAGGGTGCGTTTTGTTTTTTCAAGTGAACAATCAGATTTTTGTGGAGACCTTTTGAAAAAAAATAGGGCACGTTTGCTCGTTTCATTTGGGAGTTCGGAAAAAAATTAGTATATTTGCNTGCTTTTTGGATAGACAAACAACTAATTAATAGAACATACTCGAAATGGGATTCTTTGGTCTGTTCTCTAAAAAGGAGAAAAAAGAAGCGTTAGACGCCGGTTTGCAAAAGACGAAGACAAGCGTATTCGACAAGATTGCGCGCGCCGTGGCCGGCAAGTCGAAGGTGGACGACGAAGTGCTCGACAACCTCGAAGAGGCGCTNATCACCTCGGANGTCGGCGTAGATACCACCGTCGAAATCATACGCCGCATCGAAGANCGCGTGGCCCGCGACAAATACGTGGGAAGCGACGAACTGAACCGCATTCTGAAAGAAGAAATCGAAAGTCTGCTGGCCGAAACCGGCAACGACGAAGGCGAAGGTTTTAATGTGCCTGACGGCGCCAAACCGTTTGTCGTGATGGTTGTCGGCGTGAACGGCGTGGGCAAAACGACCACCATCGGAAAGCTGGCCTACCAATTCAAACAAGCCGGCAAGAAAGTCTATTTGGGTGCCGCCGACACGTTCCGCGCAGCCGCCGTGGAGCAATTGTGCATCTGGGGCGAGCGCGTGGGAGTGCCCGTCGTGAAACAGCAAATGGGCAGCGACCCCGCCAGCGTGGCTTTCGACACGCTCTCATCGGCCAAAGCNAACGATGCCGACATCGTGCTCATCGACACCGCCGGCCGCCTGCACAACAAAGTAGGCCTGATGAACGAACTCACGAAAATCAAGAACGTNATGAAGAAGATTGTGCCCGATGCGCCGCACGAAGTGCTCCTCGTNCTTGACGGCAGCACCGGCCAAAACGCCTTTGAGCAAGCCAAACAGTTCGTGAAAGCCACCGACGTGACCAGTCTGGCCATTACGAAGCTCGACGGCACGGCCAAAGGCGGCGTAGTGTTGGGCATCAGCCACCAGATGGGCGTTCCCGTGCGCTACATNGGACTCGGAGAGAAGATGACCGACCTTCAACCGTTCGACCGCAAAGCNTTTGTCGAAAGTCTTTTTAATACAACCGAACAATGATTAGGTTGGCCATATTCGTGAGCGGCAGCGGAACGAACTGCGAGAAATTGCTGGAGACCTTCGCGACATCGGAACAGGTGAAAACGACGCTTGTTCTGAGCAATCGCGCCGATGCCTANGCCCTTGAGCGCGCCAAACGCTTCNGCGTGAAGACCGAAGTGGTGGACCGCGCGACTTTCTACGACGAAGCCGCACTGATGGCTTTGCTCGAGCGCTACGGCGTGGACTTCATCGTGTTGGCAGGCTTCCTTTGGATGGTGCCCGACTTCCTCGTGGACCGCTATGAGCGCCGCATGCTCAACCTCCACCCCGCCCTTCTGCCCAAATTCGGCGGCAAGGGAATGTATGGCCACCACGTGCACGAAGCCGTGAAGGCCGCGGGCGAAACGGAGACCGGCATGACCGTTCACTACGTGAGCCGCGTGTGCGACGGCGGCGAAATCATCGCCCAATTCTCCACCCCAATTTCTCCCGACGACACGCCCGACGACATTGCCGCCAAAGAGCACGAACTGGAAATGGCACACTTCCCACAAGTGGTGGAAGACGTGCTGCGAAAGACTTTTCCCCAAGAATTTTAAACCAAAAGGCTGCAACATGAACGTAGATATCATCACAATGGGATGCTCCAAAAANCTCGTGGACAGCGAGCGGCTGATGCGCCTCTTCGCCGACCAAGGCCTGCGCGTTTTCCACAATCCGGAACGCACGCACGGCGGCGTGGCNGTGGTGAACACCTGCGGCTTCATCGAGGCGGCCAAACAAGAAAGCATCGACGCCATTCTCGACCTGTGCAATCGNAAGGAAACGGGCGACCTGANAGGCGTTTACGTGATGGGCTGNCTGTCGCAACGCTATCGCGAAGAGCTGGCGCAAGAGATTCCGCAAGTGGATAAGTTCTACGGNAAATTCGATTGGCAGCAACTCATCGAAGACCTCTGTGGCACGCAGCCNGCCGCGAACATTTGCGGCCGCCGACTGCTGAGCACGCCGTCGCACTACGCCTACGTGAAAATTGCCGAGGGCTGCGACCGCCATTGCGCCTACTGCGCCATCCCGCTCATCACCGGACGCCANCGCAGCCGCACCATNGAAGACATNGTCGAAGAGGTGAGCGAACTGGCNCGCAACGGCGTGAAGGAATTCCAAATCATCGAACAAGAACTCACCTACTACGGCGTGGACCTCTACGGCAAAAGCAAAATTGCCGAACTCGTGGAACGCCTGAGCGACGTGGAAGGNGCCGAATGGATTAGACTGCACTACGCTTACCCCAACGGCTTTCCGCGCGACCTGCTGCGCGTGATGCGTGAACGCGAGAACGTTTGCAAATACTTGGACATCGCCCTTCAACACGCGAGCGACAACGTGCTGCAGCGTATGCGNCGGCACACCACCAAAGCCGAGACCGAACGCTTGCTGGGCGAAATTCGCGANGCCGTGCCCGACATCGCNTTNCGCACTACGATGATGGTGGGCTTTCCGGGCGANAGCNACGAAGATTTCGAGGAACTGCTGCAATTTGTGGAGGCTCAACGCTTTGAACGCCTCGGCGCCTTTGCCTACAGCGAAGAAGAAGGCACCTACGCCGCCGAGCACTATGCAAATAATGTGCCAAACTCGGTGAAACAACAGCGATTGGACACGCTGATGGAGTTGCAGCGCAGCATTTCAGAAGCGCACAACGCCAGCCTTGTGGGCCGCGACCTGCGCGTCATCATCGACCGCAAAGAAGACGACTTCTACATCGGACGCACACAGTTCGACTCGCCCGATGTGGACGGCGAAACGCTCATCTCGCTCCACAAACCGCTGGAAATCGGCCAATTCTACACGGCGCATATCACNAGCGCCGACGAATACGACCTCTACGCCGACATCATTTGAGACACAAAAATACAAAAAAAATAATTTCAAAGTGAAAAACAAAGATTTTATTCAAGCCCTCGCCCAAAANGCCGGCATNTCCGAGAACGAAGCCAAACAGCTCTCCGTCGGAATGGCNGCCGCCGTGGCCGACTCGCTCGAAGAAGGCGACACGCTGGCCATTCAAGGCTTTGGCAACTTCGAAGTGAAGAAGAAAATGGAGCGCGTTGTGGTGAATCCNACGACCAAGCAGCGCCAACTCATTCCGCCCAAGCTCTCCATCGCATTCAAACCCGGCAACACGCTGAAAGGCAAAACCATCGAATAAGAAAGCGACATGAACAACAGAGTACCCATCACCGAAATAGTCGATGCGCTGGCCAAACGCCAAAACATCACGAAGAAGAAGGCTGAAACGTTTGCTCGCGCTTTCTTCGACACCATAAGAGAAGGGCTTTCGGAAGAGAAGTTCGTGAAAATCACGGGCTTTGGCACGTTCAAAGTCGTGACTGTGGAAGAGCGCGAAAGCGTGAATATTCGCACGGGCGAACGCTTCACCATCGAAAGCCACGACAAAATTTCGTTCACGGCCGACACGCAGCTGAAAGAANTGGTNAANAGACCGTTCGCCCACTTCCAAACCACCGTTCTGAACGACGAAACNTCNGACGTGGAGCTCGAAGCCGTGAANGCCAAGGTNGCTGCCGCCGAANNNGNCGCTGCGCCTGCCGCGATTGCCTCGCTGGCCGACCTGCCCAAGGAGCCGAAGGCAGAAGCAAAGCCGCAGCCCGAGCCTGCCCCCAAGGCCGAAGAGCCGAAAGCCGAGCCCATTGCCCCCAAGACTGAAGCGCCGAAAGAAGAGCCCAAACCCGTTGTGGAAGAGCCCAAGCCCGTTGTGGAAGAACCCAAACCCATTGTGGAAGAGACACCTAAGCAGGAAGAACCGAAAGCCGAGCCCATCGCCCCAAAAGAGGAAGAAGTTCTCGCAAAGAAACGTTCGAAAAAATGGTTCTGGTTCGGCATTCTCATCGGCGCTCTCCTCGCCTTGGCCGTCAAATACACCTTCTTTTCAAACAAAGACGAAGCGCAAACGGACGCGACCGAGCAAGTGTCCGAAGAACCCGCTCCGCAGGCAGCCCCCGAGCCAGCCAAACCCGTCGGCAACTACACGCTCGTGCTCTGCAATGGCGTGGACGAGAACGGCGCAAAATACTATGCCGACCAACTGAAGAAGAGCGGCGTCGATGCCGAAATTCAAAAGGGCGCCAAGTATCATCGCGTCATCTTCGGCCGATTTGAAACCGAGCAGGCGGCCTATCAAAAACGCGCCGAAATGCAGCAGACCGTGAAAGAATTTAAGCAGTGCTACGTGGACAAGGTAGAATAAAAACCGCCTAATTATGAAGACTTTTCGCCTTTTCTCCCTCGCCCTATTCGCCCTGTTTTGCGGCACGCTTGGCGCGCAAGAACTGAACTTCGAACGCACGCTACGCTTGGATTATATCTTCGCCGGCGACGTGAATAAGCAAGAAATCTCGCTTGAACAAGCCAACAGCTTTGCCGGATGGGCAGGCCGTCGCCACCATCTGGACCAAACGCTCGTGCCCGGCAGCGGCACCATCTCCATGCGCGACGCCAAGACGGGCAAACTGCTTTATACGCAGGGCTTTTCGACGCTTTTCCAAGAATGGCTGCAGACCGAGGAAGCCACGCAGCGCCGCCGCGCCTACGAGAACGTGTTTCTGCTGCCC
>Ga0065708_1000137_pt1 | contig 10693 bp, 10 predicted proteins | sample Hoacrofraction12_2_FD_59095 | JGI IMG/M metagenome (GOLD analysis project Ga0065708, IMG submission 59095) | Hoatzin crop microbial communities from Cojedes, Venezuela, sample from fiber fraction 12 v1 | ecosystem: Host-associated > Birds > Digestive system > Esophagus > Crop | place: Venezuela... | reverse complement strand
TGGAAAATGGAAAATGGATAATGGATAATGGAAAGCGGCTTCGCCGCTATCGCCGAAAGGCGATATTAATTGTCAATTGTCAATTATCAATTGTCAATTATTCAGTCGTTCCTGTTTCCGACTCGCTATAGAAACCTGTGAGGAGGTTTACGTCGGTTTTGATGTTATACACTTCTCCGTCGCTTCCTTTTGCTTTCACGAGACAGAAATACACACCGTCTTTGCATGCTTTTCCTTTATATGTGCCGTCCCAGCCAGTGGAGGGGTCGGTCCAGTCGTATAGCAGTTGTCCCCATCGGTTGTATATATATGCGTGGAATTCCGTGAGCGACTGATATTGTTTCGGTTTGTAAACATCGTTGAACCCATCGCCGTTGGGTGAGAAGGCGTTGGGCATTATCAGCTCACTCTCTTTGATGGTGAGCGATTTAGTGTCCGACTTAAGTATCGACACCACTTGAGAGCCTTGCGACAGGGTGGCGGTGAGGTAGTAAGTGTATGTGCCAGTCTCCATAAAGGTATAGGTCATATCCTCGTCATACCTTACGAGGTATGCGGAGCTGTCGCTGCTTTCGGTGTCGCCGCTTTTGTAGAATCGCCACTCGTAGGTTACGGTATAGTCGTCAATATTCGACGGGTTGGCGAAGAAATACACTTCGTATGGCGCGTTCACGGAGCTGTCGCCCACCTCCACTTCAGTGCCGTCGTCGAGGTAGTGTATCGCCTTCGGGTTTATTTCCGGTGTGCCTTCTGCTTTAACGGCAGTGATTGCCAAGGCGAAGAGCGTGAATATTATCAGTCGTCTCATGTCGTTATCGTTTATAGTGTTGATTATAAATATCTTATCAGCATGTCCCATACTGCCACGATATGGCATACGGAACCGGCGAGTACGAAGAAATGAAACACGGTGTGCATGTATCGCTTTTTCCTGATGCTGTAGAACACCGCGCCAGTGATGTAGCACACGCCCTCAGCGATAATCCATGCGAAGGCATTGGCAGACAGCCCTTTGAGCAGCGGGTCGATGGCGATGAGCGCGCTCAAGCCCATACCCACGAAACAGAGCGTCTCCCAGTTGTTGTGCTCTTTCAACTTGCCAAAGCTCACCGCCGTGCCTACGAGCGCGCAGGCCCAGATGCAGCAAAACAGACTCCAGCCCCAGTATCCTTGTTCGCGCAATACCATAAGCGTGATTGGCGAGTAGGAGCCGGCGATATGCCAGTAGATGGCGGCATGGTCCCATTTTCTCAGTCTCTCCTTCCATTTGCTGTATCCGCTCACGGCATGGTAGATGGTGGAAGTGACGTATGAGAAGAGCATTCCCACGAGATAGAGTATTACTCCCGCCGATGCCCAGCCGTCTTTGTATTTGAAGCAATAGATAAGAAATGCCACTCCCATGGCGACACCCAACACGATGCCGCCGAAATGGCTCCAGGCGTTCCAGAGCTCCTCTTTATGAGAGTAAAACAGCTTTCTATGCTTCATTTCTATTGATTCAAACCTACTGCACGGCTTGCCGTGCCACCTCTCACTGCAAACGAAGTTTGCCACCTTTCACTGCAAGCGGAGCTTGCCTACAGTGTTCCTTTCGTTGACGGCAGTTGGAAATGATAGATATCCCGTTTCACCGCCATTCGCAGTGCTCTGGCGAGTGCTTTGAAGATACCTTCGATTTTATGGTGCTCATTGTCTCCCTCCGCCTTGATGTTGAGGTTCATCTTTGCCGCGTCGGAGAGGCTTTTGAAGAAATGTAGGAACATCTCCGTGGGCATCTCGCCGATTTTCTCGCGGTGGAACTCCGCATCCCACACGAGCCAGGGCCTGCCTCCGAAGTCAAGTGCCACCTGACACAGGCAGTCGTCCATAGGCAGCGTGTATCCATACCGTTCTATGCCCCTTTTGTCGCCGAGGGCCTTGAGCAAGCATTCGCCGAGAGCGAGGGCGGTGTCTTCGATAGTGTGGTGCTCGTCCACGTGCAGGTCGCCGTTGCACTTTACTGTGAGGTCGGTCATTCCGTGTTTCGCTATTTGCTCTAACATGTGGTCGAAGAAGCCGAGTCCGGTGTTGATGTCGCTTTTCCCGTTGCCGTCGAGGTTCACGCTCACCAAGATGTCAGTCTCTTTTGTGGTGCGTTTCACTGTGGCGGTGCGCTCTCCGGCGAAAGCGATTTCTGTTATCTTCTTCCAGTCGCAGCTGTCGCCAAGGATGAGGCTTTTGCAACCGATATTATTGGCAAATTGCCTGTCGGTGTCTCTGTCGCCGATGACATAGCTCCCCTCGAGGTCGTAGTCGCCGTTCATGTATTTTTCCACCATCTTTGTGCCTGGCTTGCGAGCCGGATGGTTGTCCTCGGGGAAATGTCGGTCGATGAGAATGTCGTCAAATTCCACACCTTCTCCTTTGAGGGTTTGCAAAATGAAGTTGTGCACCGGCCAGAACGTGTCTTCTGGGAAGGAGTCGGTGCCTAATCCGTCCTGGTTGCTCACCATCACGAAGAGGTAGTCGGTATGTTGGCGCAAGAAGGAGAGCGCGGTGATGGCACCCTCCACGAATTGCAGTTTCTCGAAGGAGTCTATCTGCTCGTCTTCGGGCTCTTTTATAATTGTTCCGTCGCGGTCGATAAAAAGTATCTTTCTCATTCTTTATTTCATTCTTTTTGCTTTCTCTTTTTCTTGGGTCTCAATGCTTCCGTAGGCATAATACATTATAGTATATACGAGCAGGTAGATGCAGTAGGATGCGAATGTGATCAGTGCTGTTGTCACGATCATGATGAGCGGGAAGCTGGAAGGCAGTCCGTCGGGGTCGCCTTGCATCATTCCGAGCGTGTTAGTATTGTCTGCGGTGGTGAGAATTATCTCCGGTAGCGACAACACCGCAAAAATCATAAGCAAGATAAGCGCGGTGATGACGAAGATGATGAAGAGGAAGCCCCAGTGCTTAAAACTTCTTCCGAATTGATTTGCGAAAGTTGCAAACAGTCCTTTGCTGTGGTCAATCATGTATGCCATGTAAACGTTGTACAGCGGCAGTATGAAGATGAAGCCCACTAATGCTATTAATGCAGCGATGCCATAGAATTTATAGTTCGACGGGTCGGTAGGGATTTCGTTGCATCCCAACACGATGGGTGCGCAGAAAGCTGCTATTAATATGCCGAAGATGATTAGATATACAAAGAAAGCCGCCCACACGCGCCTCACCATTTTCCTTACGTCGGCCTTTGGCAGTTTCTCTTTTTTCATCGGCATTTTGTCTGTCAGACTATGTTGCCGCAGCATAGTGAAGTATCTGCCATACATAATGTTCATTGGCACAATGGATAACAACAGCATCACCAGTCCGGCCAGCACTATGATGCCTCCTTTTTGCAATGCTTCCACATTGTTTGTTGACACTCCAACCATTTCCATTTTACTGCCTTGCTGCATCGCGGTGATGGCAGCTGCTATGAGTATAGCGAAAATAAGCATCGGCAGCCACACATGTCTCATAATAGAACCGAGGTTGTCGGTAAACAATCTGTATGCGTCTGCTATGCACCCTGCGTATCCGCGGCTCTTGAAGAGTATGAGCGGAGATACTTTCTCTTTTTGTTCTTTTTCCATTCCTGTTTTTTATATTTCAGACTGCAAAGGTAGTAATTTATTGCCGATTATCAATAAGGCAGAAATCTTTTTTATGTTAAATCAACTTAAATAATGGATAATGAAAAATGGATAATGGATAATGAGAGCGCCGGAACGGCGCATAATTGTCAATTGTCAATTTTCAATTGTCAATTTTCAAATCTCCCTTGCCACAGCCGCAGCATTTGCTGGTACAGCTTTTCCTCTTGGGGCGAGTGCTGTGCATGCCAGAAACGCTCGGAGGTGAGGGCATCGGGCAGATATTGCTGTTGGGTGAAATTGCCCGGATAGTCGTGAGGATATTTATACCCGTCGTGGTATCCTAAGTCGGCCATGAGTTTGGTGGGGGCGTTGCGCAGGTGGAGCGGCACTGGTTGATTGCCAGTGGCTTTCACTGTTTGCAATGCTTTGTCGATGCCGAGGTAGGCGGAATTGCTTTTCGGACTGGTGGCGAGATACACTGTGGCTTCAGCAAGCGGGATGCGCCCCTCCGGCCATCCTATTTTCATCACCGCGTCGAAGGCGGCATTGGCAAGAAGCAGTGCGTTGGGGTTGGCGAGGCCGATATCCTCGGCGGCGCTGATAACGAGTCGGCGTGCGATAAACTGCGGGTCTTCGCCTCCCTCTATCATTCGTGCCATCCAGTAGAGGGCTGCGTCGGGGTCGCTTCCTCGGATGCTTTTGATGAATGCCGAGATGATGTCGTAGTGCATTTCCCCGTCTTTATCGTAGGCCAACGGGTTCTGCTGCAAGGCTTCCTCCACGAGTTTGTCGGTGATAACGAGTTGCTTTTTGTCGTCGGCACCGGTTTCTTCTGTTCCTGTCTCTGCCACGAGCTCAAGTATGTTGAGCAGTTTCCGCGCGTCGCCTCCACTATATCGCAGCAGTGCGCCGTTTTCTTTCACGGTAATGTCAATTTTCGACAGTTCACTGTCTTTGGTTATCGCATTGTTCACGAGTTGCAGTAAGTCATCTTTCTCAAGCGGTTTGAGAATATACAACTGGCATCTTGACAATAGTGGTCTGATAACTTCGAAGGAGGGGTTTTCGGTTGTTGCGCCGATGAGTGTCACCACGCCTTTCTCCACCGCTCCGAGCAGCGAGTCTTGCTGACTTTTGCTGAAACGGTGTATCTCGTCGATAAACAGGATAGGCGAGGGCGAGTTGAAAAATCGGTTGTTTTTCGCCTTGTCGATGGCGTCTCTCACGTCTTTCACTCCGCTGGTCACTGCACTTAGCGTGTACATCGGTATGTCGAGTTCGCGTGCCACGATATTGGCGAGCGTGGTCTTTCCCACTCCCGGCGGTCCCCAGAGGATAAATGACGAGACACGCTTGTTGTCGATCATCTTCCGTATCACCCCTTGCGGCCCCACGAGGTGCCGCTGTCCTATGTAGTCGTCGAGCGTCAAAGGACGCATTCTTTCTGCTAATGGCTTCTTCATATCGGGCGCAAAATTAAAAAAAAATCCTAAAAGATGAAAATTTATTCGATAAAACTTGCTAATATGAAATAAAGAAACTACTTTTGCACACGAAAACAGGAAAATCTATCATTTATGAAGAAAGAACAGAAGAATTTAACTATCAAGTCGCTCACAAAGAGCAATGTGTGGGACGTGCAGGAAAACGATGTGATTCGTTTTCTCAAATCAGCGGGTAAAGACCAGGACATGAGGGAGAATTTCCATCATTATGCCGACATTCTGCGTAGTGCTTTTGAGCTGGAAGAGCTTAAGAGTTTTAAGGAGGAGGATAAGGCAAAATTCGCCAAACGCGGTTTTCAGGTGGCAGAGGTGGTGCTGGATGAGAACACAAAGTATTACTGGGCCATAAAGAAGAAGTCGATAATGCGTGTTACCGACCTCTCCTACGAGAACATCCGTCATATCTCGGCTCAGAAACTTTTAGAGGTTATCGAGCGTAATTTCGGCGGTGGATGGGAGTCGCTCTCACAAAGCATCCGCGACATCATTGAGTCGGGCTTCGACATCTCTACCAGCACGCTACCCAAGGCCAACTGCCACAGCGGTATGTACAAGAGGAAGGTGGCCGACGGCTTCGAGGTGCTTGAGATACCTAAAGGCAACTGGGTGGAGACGATTTTCGCCAAAGAGAAACCTGCGGTGGAGAAACCGCGCTTCCGCCCGGAGAAAGATGGCGACCCCGAGGATGAGGACTACGAGGATAAGAAAGCTGCTGATGACGACGAGTTTGGCGATGACGATTCTTTCAACGAGGAGAATTACCGCACTTCGATAGAGATACAGTCGTCGGGCGAAGGCGATGAGGGTGAGGACATTGCCGATGACAGCGGAATGTATTAATCAACTCTCATAAACATAAAAAGGCGGGGCCGCGTGGCTCCGCCTTTTTGTAGAGTGTTTATTTCTGAGATTTATTTTATCAGTTCCACCGACCTTTTAACGAAAGCGTCGAGTGCAGCTCCCTTGAGCATTCCGTTTTGCAAGAGTGCGAGGTCAATGAGCTGGCTCACCACCTTGTTGCCCTTTGCATAGTCTGCGAGGATATTGTTTTTCTTTGTCTTCTCCTCGTTGATGCTCTTCTGGGTGTTTTCTTTGTCATCTTTCTCTGCCTGTGTAATCTCCTCGGGCTTCTTTTTGCCTTGTGCGTCATTAAGTGCGGCAAGCCTTGCCTCAAGTCCCTTTATCTCGCCCTCTATAGGTTTGAGTGCCTCCTGGGTCTTGCTTTCCGAGTCGCTGAGAATCTCTTTTACGAGTCTGTGGTCGCTGTTGAGCACGAGGTTGTAGGCGTCGGGCATCTGCGAGTAGAAGCTCATTCCGGGCTGGAAGCGTGCCATGTCTTTCATACGTCTCATATACTCGCTTTGGGTGATAAGCACCGGCTGTGCGTTCTCACCGAGGGCCTGCACCTGCACGTTGAGCTCTGCCTTGTCAAGGTGTGGCAGTTGAGAGCGGAAGACAGTTGACAATTTGTCACTTTTGTCAGCCTCTAATTCCTCGCCCTTGTTGTCGTCTTTCACCACGAGGCGGTCGATGACATCGCTGTCCACCCTTGTGAAACGGCTCTTCTCGAATTTGCTTTCGAGCATCGACACGAGCGGTGTGTCGAGTTGTCCGTCGAGGAGCAACACGCTGTAACCCTTGTCGTTAGCGGCTTTGATATATGTGTATTGCTCGTCTTTGTTGTTGGCATAGAGATACACGAGGTTGCCGTCTTTGTCGGTCTGTTCGCCTTTGATGAGCTCTTTGTACTCCTCGTAGGTGAAGTATTTGCCGTCAGTGTCTTTAAGCAGTGCGAAGTCTTTGGCTTTCTCGTAGAAACTCTCCTCTGAGAGCATTCCGTAGTTGATGAAAATCTTCAGCGAGTCCCATTTCTCCTCGAAAGCCTTGCGGTCTTCCTTGAAGATGCTGCTGAGGCGGTCGGCGACTTTCTTTGTGATGTAAGTGCTGATTTTCTTCACGTTAGAATCGCTCTGCAGGTATGAACGGCTCACGTTCAAGGGAATGTCGGGCGAGTCGATGACGCCGTGGAGCAATGTGAGGAACTCCGGCACGATGCCCTCCACCTGGTCGGTGACGAACACCTGGTTGCAATACAGCTGTATCTTGTTGCGCTGCAGGTCGATATTGTTTTTGATGTGCGGGAAATAGAGGATACCTGTGAGGTGGAACGGGTAGTCCACGTTGAGGTGTATCCAGAAGAGCGGCTCGTCGTGCATCGGGTAGAGGGTGGAGTAGAACTTCTTGTAGTCCTCGTCCTTGAGCGTTGATGGTGTCTTTGTCCACAGCGGCTCCACATTATTTATAATATTGTCCTCTTCGGTGTCCACCTGCTTGCCGTCTTTCCACTCGGTCTTTTTGCCGAAGGCCACCGGCACAGCCATAAACTTGCAATATTTCTCCAACAGGCTCTGTATCTTATACTTATCGAGGAATTCCTTGCTGTCGTCGTCGATATACAATACGATGTCGCTTCCGCGGTCGGCCTTGTCAGCGTCTTCAATAGTGAACTCAGGGCTGCCGTCGCAAGTCCATTTCACAGCTTTAGCGCCTTCCTGCCATGAACGGGTGATGATTTCCACTTTCTTCGACACCATGAATGCCGAGTAGAAACCGAGTCCGAAGTGTCCGATGATGTTGTTGGCATTGTCTTTATATTTCTCCAAGAAATCGTTTACGCCGGAGAAGGCGATTTGGTTGATGTATTTGTCGATTTCCTCGGCGGTCATACCGATACCACGGTCGCTGATGGTGAGAGTGCCTTTGTCGGCGTCGAGGTTCACCTTCACAGTGAGGTCGCCGGCTTCGCCTTTGAAGTCGCCTTTCTCGATAAGGGTTTTTAGTTTTTGTGTGGCGTCAACGGCATTAGAAACCATTTCTCTTAGGAATATGTCGTGGTCGGAATATAAGAACTTTTTGATTACGGGGAATATGTTCTCGGTTGTAACCCCAATGTTTCCTTTTTGCATAATATTTTAATTTTTAAACGTTTTCACACCCTTGTATGCAAACAGTGTGCCAATTGACTGTTTGGCTCTTATAAAAAAAGCCCCCGCCGCAGGGGCAGAGGCTTCGATGATTAACCATTAATTAAATTATGAAAAACTTCGATTGTAAAAACGCGTCATTGCGGTTTGTGGATTACTCCACGCTGATTTGCCTTCCGGCAGCTTTTGCCACGGGTGCCAATTTAGGCAGATCCACCACCAACACGCCGTTGTCCATCTTGGCTGCTATGGCCTCTTTGTTCACGTCATCCGGCAGCAACAGTGTCTGCTCGAATTTTGAGTAGTTGAACTCGCGACGCAGGTAATGATTCTTTTTGTCCTCCTCTTTGTTCTCGGCTTTCTTCTCCATCTTAACCACCAGGTTGCCCTCGTCGTTGATGTGAACCTCGAAATCCTCCTTATTCAGGCCCGGAGCTGCAAGCTCTACTTTATAACCGTTATCATTTTCAATCACATTGATTGCCGGTGCTGTGCCATTAACTTTCGGCATATAGTCGATATTGAGTAAATCATTGAAAAACTCTGGCAACCATCCATAACCGTTACTTCTTGCTGGTATCATAATAACCTCCTATTTTAAATTGTTAAACTTTAAATTCTATTATTTATGCTCTTGGCTTCAGCCCTTCGCCTCTGCTTCCTGCCTTGTGTCTTCTGCCTGCCTCCTTTCTTTGGTTGGCTTCCGACCCTCGGCTTTCTGCTTCTGCTGTAGTGCTTTTGCTTTCGAGCTTCACCCAATAAGTTGCAATATGCGTACCAGCGGTATTTTTATGACAAAATGGCATAGATATTGGTTTTATGCCGCTTTTGCCTTGTTTTTATATCAAATTGACTGACAAAATGACAAATAAATGTTTCGAGATATGTTTTACTTGTATGTTCGGATAGATGTCTGGCATACATATTAAATGGGAAATGTGAATTTACGAAAATAGGTATGCCACTTTATGTCTATTTTTGACGAATTGATAATATCGCCTGTTATTACACCTTTAATCATATCTTTATAATTTTGGTGTAAAGATAATACTTTTATTTGATTTTTAACTAAAAAGGGCTGTTGAAGCGATTAAAAGCTTTCTTCTTCCTCTGCATCATTTGTAAGCTGCCAATTTCTACGTCTTGCAAAATCCTCCCTGATTTAGTACCTTTGCATTCAGTTTCTAAAATAATTGTGAAAATGAAAGCTATATTTGATTTTAGCGATCTCTGGAAAGACTACCAGGAGATCGGCCTGAAGCAGAAACAGTCCATCGAGGATTTCTGCGCGGGGCATGGAGTGAGTTATTTCGAGTTCAGCAAATGGTTCAGGGAGACGCACGCCTATCTTGAGCCGCAGCCGTGCCTTGAGCCACAGCCTAAAAAAGGAAACCTGCAGCTGGCGGGACAGAAAAGTGATGAGAAGATCACACACTTCGTCTGGCGCGGAGGGCAAATGGAAGAAATATCAGACAGCGAGTACATCTCATTATTTCATGGGAGCAAGCTGCAGTCAGCGAAGCCGGGAGATGAGTCAACGGACTTCCCGTTCCAGCCGGTGGCATTGTCCATCACCTTCACCGACGGCATGGTGGTAAGCAAGGAGGGGCTAACGTTCAGCAGCCTTAAACGTTTAATTGAAAGACTTGAGATAATATGTTCAAGATAGAAGACAGAAATTTTTATTTCGTCCCGACAATCATGAACATGCGCTACGGGGCGAGCAGNCTGNTGGAGACNGTGGCNANCGAGTACGGNNTTGACAGCAAGAATGGTGACGCGTTCGTCTTCTTCAACCGCAACGGCAGGCACGTGAAAATAGTGTACTATGAGGACCATGCGTTCCACATATTCCAGAAGACCTACACGGGGAAATACCGCTTCGTGAAAATGGTAATCATGCACAACGAGCCGGTGTTCTGCTTAGAGTGGAACGAGCTTCTCGCGGTGCTTGAGACCCCCGTGATAAGGTCGCCTGAAAGGGTAAAAAAAAGGCCTTAAAANAAGAGTGTTAATAAAGTGTAAATTATTGATTTTCAGCAAAATAAATCNTCAAAATNCTTGCGTATGTCAGAAAAATTTCGTACCTTTGCAACAGAAAAGGAACGATAAATGGAACTGGACGACATCATAGAATCCTCCCCCTACCGCAAGGATTTGGAATCACTTGCGGAGAAACTTCGTACCGGCGGACAGTCCGCCGGCAGGGAGACTTTCAGCTCTCTGCGCAGGAAGATTGAGGAGTCCGACCAAGCTATCGCCGACTACCAGTACACGGTAAAACAGATGGAAGAGGAGCTCAAAAAAGAGGCGGCCGAAAAAAGGCAGCTCTTGAAAAAAATAGAACTCCTTCTCAAGAAAGATGCGGTCACGGAACTGGACAGGAGACTGGAGGAGGCAGAGCAGAGGGAGAAAGAACTCAGGCAAATAATTAAAGAGCAAGCCGAGAACATCAGGAATCTGAATGGGACGGTTAAGGATCTGAATAATACAAACAAGGATTTGAACGAAACTGTCAAAGATCAGAATGACACAATCAAGGACTTGAATGAGACGGTTAAAGAGCTGAACAAAAAGAACGACGACA
>Ga0065708_1000136_pt1 | contig 10698 bp, 6 predicted proteins | sample Hoacrofraction12_2_FD_59095 | JGI IMG/M metagenome (GOLD analysis project Ga0065708, IMG submission 59095) | Hoatzin crop microbial communities from Cojedes, Venezuela, sample from fiber fraction 12 v1 | ecosystem: Host-associated > Birds > Digestive system > Esophagus > Crop | place: Venezuela... | reverse complement strand
GTGATCCCCGCGGCCGTCATGCCGACGATCTGGCTGCTGCAGTTCGTGCATCTGTACAAGACGATGGCCGGGATGGTCCTGATCGAGGCGGCGCTGCAGATCCCGTTCACGGTCATGCTCTACCGCGGCTTCATGAACTCGATCCCGCGCGAGCTCGAGGAGGCGGCGCTCATCGACGGCGCGTCGGTGCCGCGGCTGTTCACCAGCGTGATCTTCCCGCTGCTGCGGCCCGTGACGGCGACGATCATCATCCTGAACGCCTGCACGATCTTCAATGACTTCACGAACCCGCTGTACTTCTTCCCGGGCAATGACAATGTCACCGTGCAGCTGACGCTGTATAACTTCATGGGTCAGTACTCGAGCTCGTACAACCTGCTGTTCGCGGACGTGATCATCATCACGATCCCGATGCTGATCATCTTCATCATCTTCAACCGCCAGCTCGTCGAAGGCATGACCGCCGGCGCGGTGAAGGGGTGAGGACANAAAACACTGGATATATGGCTTCTCCTTCGTCCTGCGGACTCGGACAAGCCGTATATCACAGGTATACGGAAAACCAGCCGGTCAGCTGCGCCCTAAACGGGCTTGCTTCCCGGGGTTTTCACAGTAAAGCGCAGGAAAGCAGGCTGCGGCGCAGCGCTGCGAGGGCCCGGGATGCGGGCGGCGCGGCACCGCGAGGCGCGGCCAATACGAAAACACGAAATATCTCTGCGTGCGGCACACGGCGTCCGGCTGTGTGCCGCGCAGGCGTGTATGACGAACGGTTGGCAACAAGCCTCCGGCGGGGGCGCGGGAGAGAGAAGCCTGCAAAAGCGGCGCCGGCGGAAATGAGAAAGGGGGCAGCCGTCATGAAATCAGAGCAGCGGATCTTCCGCACCTTCATCATCTTCGGCCTGATCGCGGGCATCCTCCTCGCGTCGGTCTACGGCGTGCTGGCCTACAGCCGCTACCGGCAGAACACGGAGGACACGGTGCGCCGGGCGGCCTCGGCGGCGGCCGTGCAGGTGGAGAACCGGATCAGCCAGGCGCAGACGGTCAGCATGGTCCTGCTGTCCGATCAGGACGCGCTGACGGCGATCCACTCCCTGGCCGCGAAGGAGGATACGCCGCGCGGCGCTACGGCGTCGCTGTATCTGAGCGAGGACTATGCGGCGATCCGAGGTCCGATCAACAGCTACTTCACGCTCGAGCGGTTCTACCGCGTGATCTGGTTCAACGAGCTGGGGGACGTGGTCGCGGGCAACAACATCGCCGAGAAAGTCCTCGACACGGCGGCGGACTGGACGTCGGTGCCGGGCCTGAGTGCCCTGGCGCCGGGGCAGCTGAGCCTCCTCGCCGTGCACGCGGACGAGTGGGGCCGCTCGCATGAGACGCAGGTGGTCTCCGCCGTCAAGCGGCTCGTCGGCACCAACATGGGTTTCATCGAGGTCCAGTGGACGGCCGCGGACCTGACCGCGCTCCTGGAGCCGGCCGATGAGAGCTATTCGGTGACGCTGCTCGACGAGAGCGGGACGCTCCTCTTCGGGCCGGACGAGACCGACGCGGCGCTCCTGCAGCGCGCGGAGCTCACCTCGGAGCAGGCGCCGGAGCAGGCCGAGGGGATGCGGCAGGACGGCGACCGGATCACCCTGCTGTCGTGGAACGAGACGGCGCGCTGCTATATCCTGCTGGTGTACCCGATCAATCTCTGGCACGACATCCTGCGGCGGATCGTCCCGTGGCTCGTGCTGATCCTGGCGCTGTTCCTCGTGCTGAGCCGTCTGTATGCGCGCCGCTCGGCCGCGCGCCTGGTCCGGCCGATCGAGGCGCTCGCCCACGTCATGCAGCAGACGGACCTGGAGAACATGACACGCGCCGGCGAGGAAGTGCGCGAAGAACTGCAGAGCACGGAGGAGACCGCCCTGCTGTACTCGTCCTACCGCAGCGTGATGGGGCGACTCGCGGAGTCCATGGAGCGCGAGCAGCGCTTCTCGGTGCTGCAGCTGCAGGCGCAGATGGATCTGCTGCAGGCGCAGGTGAACCCCCATTTCATTTACAATGTCCTGAATGTCATCTCGGCGAAGGGGATCATGTCCGGCGACGAGAGCATCTGCGACATCTGCAGCCGGCTCGGCCGGATGCTCCGCTACTCGACGAATACCCGCGAGAAAATGGGTACGATCGCGGAGGAGGTGTCGTATCTCGAACTGTATTTCAGTCTGCTGAAGTACCGCTACGAACACCGGCTGGAGTATGAGATCGCGATCGATCCGGCAATCGAGGCGGTGCAGCTGCCGAAGATCGTGCTGCAGCAGCTCGTGGAGAATTCAATCAACCACGGCTACGAGGACCGGACGCGGACGATGCACCTGCGCGTGAGCGGCAGCGGCACGCCGGAAAACTGGCGCGTGACGGTCTCGGACAACGGCTCCGGCTTCAGCGACGGCAAGCAGGCCGAGGTCGAGGCGAAGATCGAGGCGATGCGGCGGCGCCTGGAAGAGCGGCGCGAGCACATCGAGATGGAGATCGGCGGACTGGGCCTGATCAACACGTACGCGCGGCTGTATCTGATGTTTGACGGGCGGCTCGCCTTTACGATCCGGAGCGGGGAGAACGGGACGGACGTGACGATCGCGGTGAGCGAAGACGGGAACGGCGCGAAGGCCGGCACGGAGGCTGTCTCCCGGGGAAGGGAAGGAGCCACGGCGGGTACGGTGCCGGCAGACGGGAACGCGGCAGCGGATGCCGGGAAAGGCGAAGCGGGTGAGCGGATATGAGCAGATACCAGGTTCTCATCGCGGAGGATGAGCCGGCGGCGGCCGCCTTTATCGCGAAGATCATGGAACTCAAGTGCCCGGACTATGAGGTCATCGGCCTCGCCGAGGACGGGCGGGCGGCGCTGGAGCTGCTGGAAAAGACGCCGGTGGACGTGGTGATCTCGGACGTGCGCATGCCGGGCATGGACGGGATCGAGCTCGCGCAGCAGATCCGGGACCGCTACCCGGACATCCGCACGGTGATCGTGAGCGGCCACCAGGAATTCGAATACGCGAAGGGCGCACTGCGCGCCGGCGTGGAGGACTATCTGCTCAAGCCACTCGACCCGCAGGAGGTGCAGGCGCTGTTTGAGAAGATCGGCGCCAAGCTCCGCCGCAGCTACTGGCAGCGCCGCAACCGCGTCCTGCACCTGCTGAGCGAAGGCGCCGCCCCGGCCGATGAGGACGCCCTCACGCAGTTGTTCCCCGGGCATGCCTGGAACGCGGCGATCATCCGGAAGAACAGTGTGATCTCGCGCTTTGGCAGCGCCCTGAGCCGCGAGATCTATTCCGACAATACCGAAAATATGATCATCTACGGGCGCGACGACATGGAGATGCTCTACCTCGGCCCGGGCGAGCTCAGCCCGGCGAACTTCCGCGCCATGATGGACCGCGAGTTCGAGAAGCTCGGCGAGGAAGGCTCCTTCCTGACGATGGTGATCTGCCCGGAGCAGTTCGCGATCGCGCAGCTGCCGGAGGTGATGCAGCAGCTCTACCTGACGCTGGACAGCTCCATCGTGATCGGCAAGGACCGGAAGCTGATGCTCGGGGCCGGGCCGGACGCCGGTCGCGGAGAAGAAGCAGCGCCGGGCGGGAGCGGCGGCGTGCGTGCGGCAGCAGGCGATGCGGCCCGGCACGGCGGTGCGCGTGCGGCAGCAGAGGACACAGCCCGGGCCGGCTCCGGTACCCCGTCGGCAGCAGGAGGAAAAACGCCGCCCGCCGCAGAGGTCGCCTCGGAGGAGCAGTTCAACAATCTCCTCTTCCTGCTCAAGCGCCGCGAATTCCGCAAGCTTGGCCGCGGCCTGGAGGAGCTGTTCGCCCTCTGGGAGGCGGAGGAGCGGACGCAGTTCTGGATCGAGGGCAAGGTCCGGTATCTCTTCTATGAGCTGCGCAGCAGCGTCGCGCCGGGGCTGTGGAATGAGTACTGGCTGGACGATGCCTTCTCCGAGGCGCGGACGATGCCGGGCCTGTGCGCGAACCTGCTCGAGATCCTGCAGCCGTACATCGATCAGACCGGCGGCGCAGACAGCGACGGGAAGACGGTGGTATTCCGCGATATCACGGAGTACCTGAAGGCACATCTGAGCGAGGGCCTGTCCGTGCAGAGCGTGTGCACGGAGATCGGCATTTCCCAGGCGGCCCTCAGCCGGCTGTTCCGGACGTACGCGGGCGTGCCGTACAAGAACTACCTGACAAACCTTCGCATCGAGACGGCCAAGGCGATCATGCAGAAGAATCCGGACATGTTTATCAAGGACGTGGCTGAGTCCGTGGGTTTCGTCGACCAGTTCTATTTCAGCCGGGTGTTCCGTTCGGTGACGGGGCAGAGCCCGACGGAGTTCATGGAGGCTGAGCGGGCGGACGGATAAAGCCTTTCATGTCGGGCCGTGACCGGGCGCTGCAAAAAGTATCCGAAAAGCTTCATTTGGGACTGGCGCGGGGGCGCGGATTCGTATATACTCAGGGCGCTGTAAAAAAGACACCGGCGGAAGCGCCGGAGCATAACGAAATGACGAGGGAAAAATAAAACCTATGGCTTTCAAGTTCCAGATCAATCCGGACATTCGATTCATTCACGATGAGGCGCTGCTGGCGAAGGCGGATGCTTGCCGGCCGGTGATCCATGCGCGTGCGGTGCGGCCGCGGCGGCTGGTCTGCCTGCAGCAGGACCCGGGGAAATACATGGGCTGGGGTGTGTGCGAGGATGAGCGGAAGAGCGTGCGCGAGGATGAGCGGGAGCGTGCGCGTGAGGACGAGCGGGGGAGTGCGCGTGAGGATGAGCGGCGCGTGGAGGCACTGCCGGAGCGTGTGCTCCGCCGCGGGGACCGCGTGATCCTTGATTTCGGACGGCATTGCGTCGGGCATTTTTCCGTGGATATCCGCAAGAGCGGGTGCGCGATGGATGCGCCGCTGTATCTTAGGGTGCGGCTGGCGGAGGTGTGCGCGGAGCTTGCGGAGGAGCCGAAGGCGTATGAGGGGTGGCTCAGCCGGTCGTGGATCCAGGAGGAGTACCTGCATCTCGACGTTCTGCCGGCGCGCCTGGAGCTGCCGCGGCGCTACAGCTTCCGCTTCGTGGAGCTCACCGTGATCGACACGTCGCCGAAGTGGGGCGTGACCTTCGCAAACCCGCAGGCTGAGTGCCTGAGCGCGGCGGAGGAAGAAAAACAGGCGATCCCGCTCCCGGCCGACGAGCGCCTGCGTGCGATCTGCGAGGTGAGCGTCCGCACGCTGGCGGAGTGCATGCAGGACGTCTTCGAGGACGGTCCGAAGCGCGACCGGCGGCTGTGGCTCGGGGATCTCCGGCTGCAGGCGCTGGCAAACTACGCGACCTTCGACAACGCCGCGCTCGTGAAGCGCTGCCTGTACCTTTTCGCCGCGATGGCCACAGAGGACGGCCGGCTCCCGGCCTGCGTGTTCACCAGCCAGGCATACGAGCCGGACGACACCTTCCTGTTCGACTACAGCCTGTTTTTCATCTCGGCGCTGCACGATTACCTGCAGGTGCACGAGGACCCGGAGCTCCTCCGCGACCTCTACCCGGTCTGCGTCCGGCAGATGAACGCGGCCTGGGAGAGCGTCGGCGCGGACGGCGCGCTGCACTGCGGCGAGGACTGCCCGGTCTTCATCGACTGGTCGAACGATTTCAATAAGGACACAGCCGGCCAGGCCGTCCTGATCTACGTCCTGCGCCAGTTCCTCACGCTCGGGCAGATGGCCGGTGATCCCGCCTGCGCCCCCGGGCAGATGACAGGCAATCCCGCCTCCGGGCAAATGGCAGGCGTTCCCAATCTCGCCCTCTGGCAGACGCGCCTCGACCGGCTCACCGCCTACGCGATGAGCGAACTCTTCGACGCAGACCGGCACCTGTTCGTCTCCGGACCGGACCGCGAGCTGAACGCGGCGAGCCAGGTCTGGATGGTGCTCGCGAACGTGGCCGGCGAGGCTGAAAACCGCCGGATCATGGAGGAGACCGTGAAGAACTTCTTCCCGGTCCGCGGCATCGCGACGCCGTACATGTACCACCACATCGCCGAGGCGCTCTTCGCCGCCGGACTGAAGACGGAGGCCCTGGACCTCATCCGCGCCTACTGGGGCGGCATGATCGACCTCGGCGCCGACACCTTCTGGGAATCCTACCAGCCGGACATGCCGGACTATTCGCCCTACGGCAGCACGTCCGTCCTGAGCTACTGCCACGCCTGGAGCTGCACGCCGGTGTACCTGCTGCGCCGGTATGCGCCGGAGGTGTTTGCGTAAATCAAAATCTTACCAAGTGCATAGCGACTGCGACAGGGGACGCCGAACGGCGTCCCCTGTTGTCGCTGTCGATTTATGCAATTCACGATTTCTCGCGCAGCACGCGCACGCCCCATTCGCCGAGCGTGATCGTCTGCCCGGTCTGTATCGTCTCCCCGGTCAGCAGGTCTTCGCACGGCGCGCCTTCCCAGACCATCGTCTCCGGATCGGCGGCGTAGTGCAGGAGGTAGTGCAGCGTCCGGCCGCTGCGTCCGACCGCGGTGCGGCGGATGATCGGCCACTCCTGCGCCGGCAGCGCGATGCCCGCGTGCGCGGCTGCGTCGCGCAGCACACGCTTGAGCACATCCTTGGAAGTGTGCGCGCCGACATAGTACGCCGTGCCCTGCCCGAAGGCGTGGCGGGTAATGGCCGCGTACGCGCCCCAGCAGCGATGCCCGTAGCGCTCCAGCACATCCGGGCCCGCCGCGGCGCCGGCGGCTGCAGCGCTGCTCTTACCGGTTGCAGCCCCGGCCCCGTCCGCCGTCACACCGTCCGCCCCGCCGTCATTCCACGGCCAGCTCGCCGCCCCCGCGGCGGGCCGCAGCAGTTCCATCCAGTACTGCGCCGGCTCGCCGCCGACCGTGACATTTTCGGTGCAGGTGAAGCGGTCGTAGGTGATGCCGAAGCAGTCGGTCATCCCGTGCGGCTGGCTGTCGGGGTAGACGCTCAGGTGCTCATCGCTGAAGAAGGAGCGGTACGAGCTCACGAGCACGCCGCCCTCCTGTACGAAGCGCCTGAGGCGCGCGATGAGCGCCTCCGGGGCGCTGTAGAGCGCGGGCGTCACGACCAGATCGTAGCCGGACAGCTCCGCGTCCGGGAAGACGATGTCGCACTCCGCGTTGATCTCGTACAGACTGTCGTACATCCACCGCACGGTGTCGTTGTAGCTCAGGTCCCGGTCCGTCGGGAACCACTTCAGCGCGGCGAGGGAATCGTTGCTGACGAGCACGGCCGTGCGCGCGCGGCGCGTCGAGCCCGGCACCTCGTCGGCGAGTTTCTTCAGCTCCGCGCCGATCCCCGCGATCTCGCGGTAGATCTCGTTCTGCGCGAGGTCATGGCTCAGGATGCCCTTCCAGTAGGTCTCGAAGCTGTTGTGGATCGAGTGCCAGTTCCAGTACAGGACGCCCGCCGCACCATTTGCAACGTGGCTGAAGGCGTGCAGGCGGAGCTGCCCCGGGTAGGGCTGCCAGTACTTGAAGGCCTGCGCCTGCGTCTCGAGCACAATGTACTCCTGCCCCTTGAGCGCGCGGATCTCGTCGCCGCCGAAGGAAATCTCGGCCCCCGTCAGGCGGTCCTGTGTCCAGTGGTAAATGTCGGTCCCGGCGAGCGTCAGCGCCGAGGCTGCCGCGTCGTGGTCGATCCCCGGCTGGACGCCGTAGGAATAGCCGTCCTGCGCGATGTCGGCGCCGAACTTCTTCCACTCGAAGTCGAGGTTGTGCGTGATGAACTGGTCCGGGCGCTTGTACTCGCGCACGAGCTGCGCCTGCCAGAGCAGGAACTCATCGGCCAGGCGCCGGCGGAACTTCTCGAACTCGCAGCTCAGCCCGCCGTTGATCGTGCCGCGGATGTCCGGGAAATCGTCCCAGTCGGCGATCGCATTGCTCCAGTAGGCGAGGCCGAAGGTGCGGTTGAGGTTCTCCGGCGTGCCGCAGGTCTTCTTCAGGTAGTCCACGAAGAGGTGCTGCACCTGCGGGCCGGCGGTGCCGTAGTGCTTGGTCTCGTTGTCGATCTGAAATCCGATCACACATTTGCGGGAGGCCACGTGCGGGATCAGGGTGCGGATCATCCGCTCGGCGGCCTGCCGGTAGGTCGGGTTCACGATGTTCATGTTCTGGCGCGCGCCGTAGAGGGCGTGCTGCCCCGGCGCCGGCTCGATGAGCACGTCCGGGTCCTTCTTCACGAGCCACGAGGGCACCGCGTAGGTCGGCGTGCCGATGATGACGCTGAGGCCGTGGCGCTCGGCCGCGTCGAGCACCGTGTCGATGTGCGTGAAATCGAATTCCCCCTCGCGCTTCTCCAGCGTGCTCCAGGTGGACTCCGCGATACGGATCACGTTCAGCCCCGCCGCCGCGATCCATTCCATATCTGTCTCCAGCCGCTCATACGGCAGGTACTCTGTGTAATAGGCCGCTCCGTAGAGCAGGCAGTCAGGGCGGTTCTCCATGGCGCTCCTCCTTAACGTTATTTCCGTTATTTCCGGTACTTCCGTTGCTTTTTCCGTCCGCGCCGGCCTCTGCCCGGAAATGTTTTGTCCAAAGCCTTCGGATCCGGCACCGGCCGTCTCCCGCAGCGGCCCGGCCGCTTTCCGGCCATCTGCGGTCATCGCACAGGCGCCTGCGGGCTCTCACAGAAACGGCGAGAAATCCAGCGTAAGATCCTCATACAGAAAGCTCGGCACCGGCGCGGCGAAGGAATATTCGTGGTACTGCTGCTCCGCGTCCGGCCGGTCAAAGCAGTAGACCTTGACCGTGCGCAGGCGCGGGTCGATGATGGTGTAGATCCGCACGCCCGCGGCCTCGTACTTGCGGCGCTTGATCAGGTTATCGCGCGCGGCGCTGCTGTCCGAGACAACCTCCAGGATCCAGTCCGGCGCCCCGGTGCAGCCCCGCTCGGTCAGCTTGGCAGGATCACAGATCACCGAGACATCCGGCTCAAAGTAGTTATAATCATCGTCCTCCAGCTGCACCCCGAACGGCGCCGGATACACCCGGCAGTCCCCGCCGTGCGCCTGAATATAGTTCCCGATCGCCAGCGTCAGCGCGACCACAATATCCTGATGAATCCGCAGCGGCGGCGCCATATCATACAGCACCCCGTCGATCACCTCCGCCCGCCTTCCCTCCGGCAGAGCATAGATATCCCGGATAGTTGCAATTTTTTCCTCAGGCTGCGGCATGGCATGCACCTCACTTTCTGCTGCGGTATTCCAGTTTTATGCGGCTGTATTCAGCGGCAACATCGATTGCCAGATAGTCAGGTATTTCATCCAGTTTCTGTTCTAACTTGAATATTTCCAGTTTTTGCTCTGATGACGGGCTTGGGGTGGCTGTCAGCTCTTCGTAGCGTTCCAGACAGTTCCGCAGCTCAGCGGACAGTCCGTCGACATTGAAGTAGCTTTCCACGATCCCGTCATAAGGTACATCTGTGAGCCCGTTTCGGACCAGCGTGCGGTTTTCCAGATCATAAATCGTTACATTGTCCAGTGAATTAAGGACAAAGGGCGAGTGAGTGGAAATGACAAACTGTATATTCGGGAATACCGTTGTCAGGAGTCCCAGAATCTGTTTCTGCAGTGACAGATGCAGGTGTGTCTCGATCTCGTCGATCAGGACAATGCCCGGAATGCCGAACGAAAATTTCCGCTGTGACTGCTTTTCCATCCGAAGGATCAGATCTACCACGATATCGATGACGGCAGCATAGCCGCTGGACATGGTATTAAAATCAAAGACCTCACGCCCTGGCATACAGATCCGAAAATTATACGTATCCTCGTCAAATTCCAGCGTCAGCTCATCACACTCATAGATGCGCCCGAGCAGTTTTTCCAGATTATCGAACCAGTTCTGAATCTGCTGCGCCTTCCCGGGTTTGCCGTTGGTGACGGCCAGCGCCTGTGTCATCTTCATATCCAGCAGATATTTCAGGAAGTCCCTGCGCGGTTCCTCGTTGAGATCGTAGGCATCCTTCAGCTCCACCTTCTCGATCTGCTTAGGCCGGGCCGAGTCGAATTTCCGGCTGTCCCGGTAATAGGCGATCACGAAATTTCCTTCCAGGAAGGCGTCGTGTATCGATTTTGTCGGCTGCGTATATTCGACATGCAGCGCCGCCGGCGCTTCGCGGTCATTGATCGCGCAGGATGTCTGGATACAGGCATCCGTATACTCCACTAAATGCCCTTGTGTGGCAATGAAATTCACATACGCAGCGAGGGCATCCAGCACACTGGTTTTCCCGCTTCCGTTGCGGCCGGTCAGAAGCAGATGCGTCGGCTCGCCGTCAGCACCGGTCAGAGGTATCTTGATATTTTTCAAATGCCGGACCTTATCGATCGTGAGGTTCCGAATATATATGCCTTCCATTGCACAGCTCCTTCTGCCACAGGCCGGTCTGTTTGCGTACATCCTTATGTATTGTAGCCAGAAATTCGAATAAACTCAACCACTTTGCCGATGCCGGGTCAGGGTCGGGTCAGGGCTGAGTCAGGGCAGCGTTGAATGGTTGAGTTGGGCCGGGCCTGAGTTGCACTGAGCTGAAAAGACAGTTCGCCTCAGACGGCGGCAAAGCGGTTGTGCTGCGGACATTTTCCGGGTACAATATTTCAGGAGCAGCGGTGCCATTTGCCTTGCGGCGGCGACGCGTTTGATGCGACAGAAAA
>Ga0065708_1040392_pt1 | contig 10704 bp, 8 predicted proteins | sample Hoacrofraction12_2_FD_59095 | JGI IMG/M metagenome (GOLD analysis project Ga0065708, IMG submission 59095) | Hoatzin crop microbial communities from Cojedes, Venezuela, sample from fiber fraction 12 v1 | ecosystem: Host-associated > Birds > Digestive system > Esophagus > Crop | place: Venezuela... | reverse complement strand
TTTCATAAAGTTTAACTAATATTCTATTTTAAAATATTTAAGTATTTTCATAAAATTTAACTAATATTCTATTTTAAAATATTTAAGTATTTTCATAAAGTTTAACTAATATTCTATTTTAAAATATTTAAGTATTTTCATAAAATTTAAATTAAACTGTCATAAAGTTCTTTCATTTTTAGTGCATCCTGATCTATAAGAGGTGTTTCACAGATGATAGTAGCTTTCCAATCGTTTTCTATGAGATTTAATAGAAGGTCTTCAATATAAGGACCATATTTGTCATTTTCAGACAGAGTATGATGTTTTCTCTCACCGGAGTAAGTGTATTCAATAGTCGTGAAGTGGCAGTGGAGTCTGTCAATATCCAAGTTATCTTCAAGTTTTGAGAAAATACAATTGTAATCTTCTTTTTTGTTTAAAATTCCACGACCCCTAGCATGAATATGGGCAAAATCAATTGTAGGTTCAAAATGGTTAAAACTGGCACATATATCTATTATTTCATCAAGATTACCTAATTGAGAACGTTTACCAGTTGTCTCAGGTGCAAAAGTGTAATTTTCAATACCTTCTTCTTCACACCTTTCAATAAGTCGTTTAAATGATTTTTTAGCCAAATCTAGACAAAATTCAGGTTTTCTATTAGTGTAAAATCCAGGATGAAATACGAGTCGATAAGCCCCCATATATTCTCCAACTTTAGCACATTGAACTAACCGTTCTATAGAATTATTTATTTTCTCTTCTTCCTTAGAACACATATTAATATAATAAGGACCGTGCATAGAAACTAAAACACCGTTATTTTCAGCAGAACCTTTAAGTTTAAGTGAAGATTCTTCACCAATTCTTACTCCATGAGTTGATTGATATTCAAAAGCATACAGCCCTTTTGGAGATAGAAATTCAGGAGACTCATAAGCTTTTCCCTTAAACTCAATTGGTTTACCCGCTGGGCCAAAAATAACTTTATCTTTAATAGATTTATTTTTCATATTATCACAAAAAGACTTTTAAAAATAGGACAAACAATTAATAAATAGAGTTAAATTTTATTAAAATAAGTAAAATTAAAGAAATAACAATGATTAAAAATCATGTCATATCTTCTAAAAAAAATAAAAAAAATTAATAAATTAATGAATTAATAAATCAAATAATCAGAAAAAAATAAAGAAATAAAAAGAATTATAAAATACCCATTGCTTTATTGGTTTTAGCTATGGATTTTTCATTATCACTTTCCATTTCAAGTAATGCACGAATTGCATCGACATTTTCAGGAACAACATCAGATTCTTGGTGAACAGCTTGCATGTAGAATAATTCATTGTCAACAACATTTATAGATTCTCTCCAAACTGGAATTTCATATAAATCATTTCTGCTTCTTCCTAAATCTTTAGCATATTCCATAAGTTCTGCAGTTGATCCTAAACCTGCTTCTGCATCAACAACCATAACTCTAGAACGTTTTTCAAGAGCATCAATAATTTCATCATTTGAAACTTCATTAGCTATTTCTACCATCAAGTTATGCTGGTGCATCAAAGTAGTAGGAACAAGTAAAGCCATAGTAGTAACATCAATTCCATTCATAACAGTCTTTACATCAGGACCATGATGAGAAGGTACTTTTGGAGGATTAGGAACAATAGCATTAATAGGTCCTTTTTTAACTTCAGAAGGATCAGAACCACGACGAACCATTACAGCACGAACCTTTTGAATATCACACAATGGATTTAAAGTATGTAAAGTACGAGTTAAACCTGTAGTATTACAAGATACAACACGAGTATAATCTGCACCGAAGGAATCATCATAATTAGAAAAAGAATTGAAAGATAATCCAGTTAATTCATGATCTTCTCCACCTTGATAAATAGCTTTTACTCCAGCTTTTTTATACATTTCAAGATTTTGAGGACCTATATTTCCAGGAGTACAATCAACCACAATATCTGCTTCTTGAACCATATCTTCAACAGTTCCTGCAATTTCAATACCTGCTTCTTTAAAAAGGTTTTCTCTCTCAGGAATTCCAATATATAAATCATAACCTTTATCAACAGCAGTTTTTGCTTCAAAATTAGGTCTGGTTTTACTTACTCCAACAACTTTCATATCATCTTGAGCAGCAACAGCATCAGCTACTCTTTTACCAATAGTTCCATATCCATTAATAGCAACAGATTTCATTTTCAATCATCCTTAATAAAAATAAATTTTTACAAATCATAAAATTGTATTTACTTATGAATAATTTTATTTTTTAATCTATATAAATGATTATATTATTTTCTTTAAATAACAATATTACTCAATTTTTTTTTAAAAAAAAAAGTAAAAATAATTTTATTTTAAAATATATATAAACCCAATAATACGAAACACAAGTTAATCTTTTACAAAACACAAACTAATCCAATAATACCAAACCATAACAAAAATAACTATTATTCTCCTCATCCACTCCTAAAATATCATAACCATTATTTTCTATAGTTTCATGAACATCAATCCCACAAGCTTCCATAGCAGGACGTGCAAGATTAGGATGAACACACTCTTCAAGATTACACTCCTCACAAAGCATGCATGGACCTCCACCTAAGCCAAAGACCTTATGAAAGCCCATTCTTGCAAATATATTTTCTAAATCCACTGCCATTTTTGTAACACCACTTACATCCTCATCAAAAGCAGCAATACTCACTTGAAAAAGAATAGCATGATTATATGATTTCAGCATATCTCTAAATTCTTCAGCTTTCGGACTATAAGGAGGACAAGTCAAAGATTTTTTATAATTAGCACAACCATATTGACATTTTAATCTAGTCCAAGACCCTACAACAATAGAATCAATTTCAATAAATTTATAATCAAAGCCCAGATATTTCTTACCATAATTTTCTATTTCCTTTTCAATAATCTCCAAATCGACTATCATAACCTCACCAACAGAATTAAAAAAAAACTAAAAAAAGATTAAAAATTTAAACTTATCATAAATCTATTATTTTATCATCATTAATAACTTTATCATTTTTAACATAATTCAACAATTAAAAATAAAAAAATAAGATTATATAAACTTAAAAGATTACATTTCAAAGATTACTAAAAAAAGAAAAAGAAAAAGAATAAAAAATGAAAAAATAAAAAATGAAAAGGCAAAATAATGAAAATAAAAGAAAATAAAATGAAAAGGTAAAACAATGAAAATAAAAGAAAATAAAAGAAAATAAAAGAATAAAAAATGAAAAGGTAAAACAATGAAAATAAAAGAAAATAAAAGAAAATAAAATTTGAATAATTAAGATATTTGAAGATTATAAGTGGAATCGTAGAAGTAGAGAGGAATATACGATTACGATTACAGAACCAATATTATGGACTAAAGCTCCTCCAATTGGACCTAAAAGACCGACCATAGCTAAAAAGGTAGCGAGGAAGTTAAGAGTTAATGAAAAAGCGATACTTCTATTGATAGTTTTGAGGGTTTTCTTGGAAATAGCGATTAAGTGAGGAATGTATTTAATATCATCACTAACTAAACAGACGTCAGAGGCTTCAATGGAAATGTCACTACCTACACCACCCATAGAAATACCTATGTCTGCTTTTCTTAAAGCGGGAGCATCGTTAATCCCATCACCAATTACAGAGACTTTTTTACCTTCTTCTTGGAATTTGATAACTGTAGAAATTTTGTCTTCAGGAAGGCAGTTGTATTTGTAGTCTGTGATTTTAGCTTTGTTTGCTATAAATTCAGCAGCTTTTTGGTTGTCTCCAGTTAAAAGTGTGGAATTAATGCCTAAGTCTTTGAGTTTAGAAGTAACATCTTTAGCATCGTCTCTTAAAATATCAGCAAGGAGTATGACTCCTAGAAGTTTATCATCACAGCCAAGATAAATAGCTGTTGCTCCTTCATCAAGGTATTTTGATACATTACTTGAGATGAAATCATTGGAAATTTTCAAGTCAAAAGAGTTGATAAACTCTTCATTTCCAGCAAAAAGAGTGTGGTCTTTTAGATTTGCTTTAACACCTTTACCAATAATCATTTCAAAATCATTGACTTTTTCAAGAGATTTATCATAGTTGTCTTTGTAATAAGTAATAATAGCTTTTGCAAGAGGGTGTTCTGAAGGGCTTTCTAAGCAAGCCAACAAATAGATTAATTTAAATTCAGAAATATCATCAGTATAAGGACTTACTTGAATAACTGTAGGTTTACCATATGTTAAAGTACCTGTTTTATCAAAAATAACCTGGTTAATCTTAGCTAATTTTTCAATTGAAATTCCTTCTTTAACTAAAATACCTACTTTTGTTAAATTACCTATTGAAGCCATAATAGCTGTTGGAGTAGCGAGTACCAACGCACAAGGACAGAATACAACTAAAATTGTAACTGCACGAATAATTTTACCAGTTATAAACCAAGTAACTATTGCACAAATAAAAGCGATGATAACAATCCAAGTCGCCCATCTATCTGCAGATTTAACAATCTCAGCATTATCAGGATTTGCGGATTCGACAAGTGCAATCAGTTTTTGAAGAGAACTATCTTCTCCTTTTTTAGTTGCCTTCATATAAAAAGAACCATAAAGATTGATAGTTCCACTGAATACTTCATCACCAACCACTTTATCAACAGGAATGGATTCACCAGTCATAACTGATTGATCAATTGAAGATTCTCCTTTTATTATCTCACCATCTACAGGAATAACTTCTCCAGGTAAAACTTTTAAAATATTACCTGCATCGATTGAATTAGCTTCAATTTCTTTTTCTTCTTCATTATCCTGATTGTAATTAATTACCAAAGTTCCTTTAGTAGGACTTAAATCAACCAATTTTTCGATACCTGAACGAGTTTTAGAAACAGTATATTCTTCTAAAAACCCACCAATTGCCATGATTAAAGCAACTACTCCTGCAGCAAAAATTTCCCCAATGATTATGGAAGATATAATTGCAATTGAAACAAGAACATCCGCTTTAATATCAAATTCTGTAACTAAACCAATAATTGCATCTTTTATAATTGGAAGACCACATAAAATAATGGAAATCCAAACTAAACTTACACCATAAAAAGTTATGTTAAATAAACTTAATATTAAAGATATAATAGATACAACTAAAAGAACTACTTCAATCGATTCTTCTTGAGTAAAAGGATTTTTCATATTCATAAAAATCACGATGTTTTATCAATAAATAAAAAATTAAAGCAAAATTGTACAAATTTAAAAAATACAAAATTAAAACAATTTAATGCCAAATTATAAAATAAATTAAAAATCTATTTTAAGATATTATATAGGTATACCCCCTTAGGTATATGAAATTTTTAAAAAAATAAAAACTGCAAATGCAGTTTTTAAAAAAAATTAATGTACGGCAGGATTAATTTAAAAAATAAATAAAAATAAACTAAATTAAAGTCTAGAATAATATTCCAAAATTGTTGAAACATCACTTAAAGCTTCATCAGTGTCTCCTTCTTCAATAGCTTCTTTAATACAATGATTTAAATGACCTTCAGCAATAATGTGGCCAACTTTATGTAATGCAGATTTTGAAGCATTAACCTGCATCAAAACATTCTCACAAGGAACATCTTCATCAATCATACGATCAATTGCATTTAACTGACCAATGATTTTTTTTAAGCGCCTATGAAGATTTTCAGAATCCATACATTTTTTCAAAATAACACAACCTATAGACAAAAATTAATTAAATTATTCCTCATACATGAACTAATTTAAAAAAATAATAAAATTAAAATTACCTATACCTACATAGGTATATGATAAAAAGTATTATATAAATATTTTGGTTTAACTAAAAAGAGAAATAGAAAAAATAAAAAAATAGAAAAACAGGTAAATTATAAATTAAAGTGTCGATTTAATGTATTATTTATAATTATAAACCTAATTTTTCAGGAAAATATGTGTCTACTACATATTCAAGACCATATTTTGAGAAAGATTGCTGTTCTGCTTTTTTACCGATTTTAAGCATTTTTTTGATTTCAGTCTGCCAGAAATCAGTTTTATACCTTGGGTCTTTTGCAAGTTCTTTTAATCTTAAAACATCAATATCTTTTAAAGGATCGGTTGGAAGATCATATTCAATAATATCACTCGCAGTTACACCTAAGAATTTAGCATCAGGAGTAGCTAAATCATGGTTAACGTGAGCTAATTTTGCACTTCCAGAAATGATAACCTGCGCAATGTGGAATCCCCAAGGGTCTCCGTCGTTACAAATATAAACAGGGAGTTTTAATTCTTCATTTACACGTTTAATAAATCTTCGTGTAGCACGAGCAGCTTGTCCTTTAAGCCCTACAATCAGACAATTGTATCTATCATATGCATTCTCTTGAACTAATCTATGGAACATTCCCATGGTTTCTACAGCTAAAACTCTTTCAGCACCACAATCCAATAATTCTACCTCATCAATAGTTGGTGAAATTGTATAACCTGATTTACCAGCTCGTTTAGCATTTATTTCAAAATCCCCATCTAATAAGGTTATATCACCATAAACAGACGCACCATCTTCTTCAGGCATTAGACCTAAATCTTCACGAGTAGTACCTAATGCAACTTCTAAATCTTCACCTACAATGTTAGATTCTTGTTGTGTATTGAATTCAATACCCCAACCTTCAGAGATATAGTACATCTCCCTTATGGTAGCTGTTTTGTCTCTTAAAACTAAATCTTTACAAAAATTAGCAACATAAACCATCTGTCCCAATTTTCTAATTTGTTTTACATTACCAAGAGATCTTCTACCTAATCTATCACCTAAAACATAGTAACGTTTATCAGGGTCATAAACAATATTTCCAGTTCCTCTTGAAGGAATTTTAAGAGTCGGTACTTTATTTTTTTCAATATCTTCAATAATTTCCTGACCAAAACCTTTAAGCTTATTATAAGTATATTGTTTTCTTTTCTCTTTATGAGTATGTTTATGTTTAACTTCTTCAGCCATTAAAAATTCCTCCATTATTCTCCATCAAATAAAGTAGCTTGAGATTCTTTATCATTCTTTTTAGATTTACGAGGAGTTTCATCATCTTCAAATGCCTCATCTAAATCAGACTCTTGAACCTTTTCTCTTCTTGCAGAGTGTTCCATATCAACAGTATGTCCAAATTCATCAAGTTCTTCAATTAAAGAATCTACAATTTCTTCTTCCTCTTCTTCTTCTTCAATTTTTTCTCCTAACAATTCAGCTAATGCTCTTCTTGTTACCTTAGCAAGAACTGGTTTATAATCAGGAACTCCAGTTTCAGCAAGAGATGCTGCTTCTTCAATAATAACTGGAACATAATCCTCAAATATTTTAGACCTCATTGCTTTTTCTTTCTCAGCCCTTTTAGACCGGAGATATTTTTGAAGTTTTCTAGCTATTTTCATAGTAGCCTGTCTGATTTCATGAACAATCTCAGGTTCCGGAGCAATACTCTGTTTACCTGTAGATAAATAAGGAATTTGAGTTGATACAATATTAACAAATAAAGTTAAAGGAGTATTGTCTAAATCTCTAAGACCATATCTTTTCCAATCAATAGATTTTAGAGCTTCGGTAATAGCACAGCTTCCTTGATCAAAAGTTAAAGGAACCCTATTTGCAAATCTTAAAATTTCAGATTTTCTTTGTTCGTTTACAATCCTACCTGCATCACCACCATAAGCGATACCAGCTTCTACAATAAATGCCACACCACCTTTATAAGTAACTGGTTTTCTTGTAATTGTAGTGATAAATTCAGGCTTTAAGATTAGTTTCATACCTTTTTCAATCTGTTCTTCACCTATTGGAATCAGACCAGATGTTGGAGGCGCCATAAACTTCATCTTATCAAAAGCTTTTACAATAGCTTCTGCTTCTTCCCAAGTCATATCCTTAGGACGTTTCTTCATATCAATATGAGTCAACTCTACAAGTTCATTAATTTTTTTAGTAGACATTCTTGATAGGGAACTTGTCAATAAACTTTTATAATTTCTTTTTTCAGTACTTTTAGCCATTGTAACTATATCATCAGCAGTTACACCTTTTGGATGAGGTAAAACTTCTTTTGGAAGTACTGGAATAATCTCAGCAGCTCTTTTAAATATGTATTTATGACCACTTGGATCTCTGAATGTTATTTTTGCATGAGGGTTTGCAATCATGGTCCTACGGATGTATTCAAAAGCACCTTGTTCTGCCAAGGTATATGAAACTTCTTTAAAATGAAGTTTAATACATACACCAGTACTTTCAGGAGTGAAATTTTCTTTTTTAATCAAATCTCCTTTATTATTTTTAACATCCATCTTAAATTTCATTTTGACTCCTTTAAGCTCTCCATTTTCTTTATAACCAGAAATAACTTGAGTAGCTTCACCAGTAGTCATTTGAGATAACAGAACACAACCACTACAACCTAAACCTTGTTGTCCTCTAGATTGGATATTTCTAAATTTAGAACCTGCAAACATTACACAGTATACCTTCATAACAAAGTCTTCAGGAATTCCTGGACCATTATCCGAATGTGTTAGCACATAATGATCTTTACCTAATCTTTTCAAGTCGATTTTAATTTCCGGAAGGATACCTGCTTCTTCCGCTGCATCAAAACTATTAGTAATCAACTCGTGAAAGACAATAGTCAAAGATCGGATTTTACCTGAAAATCCTAACATCTGTTTATTCTTTCTGAAAAATTCTGAAGGTGTTAATTCATTAAAATTTTCAAAAAGTTCATTAGCTTGTTGAGACACTTTAAACCTCCTTCATTATCAAACATTTATAATCAGTCAAATATAATCCAATACACGTTTAAACATAAATAATAAGTAATAAACAAAAAAATATAATTATAATCAAGTAAAATAAACGAAAAATAAATTTTAAAACTAATTGAGAAAATAATTTTAAAACTATAACTGAAAAAATAATTTTAAAAACATAATTAAAAACATAATTTTAAAAAATTATTTTAGATAAATATCTAACATTGAATAAATCACATAATATAAAAAATAAATATTAAATATTTATAAAAAAATATTACAAAAAATATAAAAAACATGCCAAAAATTAGATATAATTTTGACTATATCTATATATGCTTTTCAAAGTATATAATATTTTTCATCAAACTTAAATATTATAACATTTATCAATAAAAAATCAATACAAGTTTAATTAAAATCATATAATGCCATCATTTAATCATAGTTAACTATAAAATTTATTATAAAATTATGCACACATACATATATCATGATACAAACATATAATTTTAAATAGCTATTAATTTTAAATTAATAGAATAATGTTCAGAATCATTGCAACATAATGAATTTATATTTAAAATCAATATAAAATTAAAAGATTATTAAAAGTTTTTATATTAATAATTGAATATATTTTAAAATCCCTAAAATGAAAAGCAGAATTTGTTTAAAAAAATATCAAAAATGATATAAAAATAACCGATAGCTTACTTAAAAAGAATATTGAAATTAAATTATAAACAGATTAATTTAATTTAAAGAATTAATCCTTATTCGATTACAATTTAAAAAAAGAAGATTACTGGAATGAAAATAAAAAATAAAACAATGGAAAAAACGAAAAAAATGAAAAAATAAAAGAAAAAATAAATAAATTATTCTCTATTATCATTGAAAATAAAAAATAAAAGAGACAAATAAATTATTCTTCATTATCATTGTCATCTAAATCGTCACGTAATTCGATTTTATCATTTTCGATTCCGACAACAGCTTTGAATTCTTTCATTTTACGTTCATTTTTCTTATTTTCTAAAAATGCATAAACAGATTTATGTCTAGATCCATTAAGAATCATTTCAACAGCTTCTTTAGCAACCATAACATTTTCAAGTTCACCAATTAATGAAACGGTTTTGCCATAAATTGCCATATCCACTTCTGCCATATCCACAATTATTTCTCTTGTTTTACCATCTTTTCCAATAATTCTTCCTTTATATCTGGCCATTGCTTTTTTAGATTTACCTACATATAAAGGTAGTTTAATAATTTCTAAATAAGTATCATCATTATTTAATTTTAAAGCTATATTCGGATTGAAACCACGAGCAATAGCTTTAACAATATGATTAGCTTTCCATACACCAAGAGGATCTTCCATATTCTCATTAGGATAAATAGCTACTGTACATTCATCACTATCAATATCTATATGTGTATTAGTTACTTTTTCAATCCTATTTTTAGTTTCACCTTTTGTTCCGATTAAAGCTCCTACCCTATCTGAAGGAACTTTTAGATAGTCAGTTTCTGGCAATTTCTTCACCTCTAGATAATTTGAATTATAAATTAAATTTAAGTTTAATTGGTAATTACTATCATTTTTATATATTCTATTATTTATTGATTTATGTTTCAAAATAATCAGTAATTTATAAGAAAATTATCTAAAAGAACATTATAAAATATAGAATAAAATTTATAAATATAAAAATATTAAGGTTATCCAAGAGCATTTGAAAAGTAATTATGTTGAATTTCAAGTGTAAAAATTAGCTATTTTGACTATTTTAATAATTTAGTTTTCTAAAGTGTAAAAATTAGCTATTTTGACTATTTTAATAATTTAGTTTTC
>Ga0065708_1006768_pt1 | contig 10728 bp, 9 predicted proteins | sample Hoacrofraction12_2_FD_59095 | JGI IMG/M metagenome (GOLD analysis project Ga0065708, IMG submission 59095) | Hoatzin crop microbial communities from Cojedes, Venezuela, sample from fiber fraction 12 v1 | ecosystem: Host-associated > Birds > Digestive system > Esophagus > Crop | place: Venezuela... | reverse complement strand
CTTTGCAATGATAAATGAAAATGATGACAAATTTTTTCTAGTCTTGAAAGTCTTTCTACAAAATCTTTTGTAATCAATTTCGGCTCAACCGAGCCCAATCTTATTCTCTTAATTTCTTCAATTTTATTTATCTGTTCCAACAATTCAATTAATCTAAATCCGCCAGTTGATAGGTCCTCTTTTGGATCGTATTTTATGTATTCAGATGAATAGCCATATTTTTTTCGCAAATCATTTGTCAATGATTCCGAAAAATCTTTTCCATATGATGCTATATGAATTCCAGTTAAAACAACTTCTTTGATTCCGGTTTTGGCAATTGCTTCAATCTCCGCAATAATGTTTTCCGGCAAACGACTTCTCACGCTGCCACGTGCATATGGAATAATGCAGTACGAGCAAAACCTGTCACAACCATCTTGTATTTTCACAACCACTCTATTTTGTTCAGTGTAGGTTGTTGTTCCGAAGTCATGATATGTTTTTTCATGCATCACTTCTTCAACTTTTTCGAATTTTCCATTATCAGTCCAGTTGCAATTTTCCTTATTCTTATTTATATTTTCATTTTCATTTTTATTTTCATTTTTATTTTCGTTTTTATTTTCGTTTCTATTTTCGTTTTTATTTTCGTTTCTATTTTCGTTTCTATTTTCGTTTCTATTTTCGTTTTTATTTTCGTTTTTATTTTTATTTTTATTTTCGTTTCTAGCATCATTCGAACTATTTTTTTGACCATTGCTGCTCTTTGTCTTATAAGTTTGTAAGCATTCCTCTACGATTTCAACGATACGATTTTTTTCATTTATACCAACTATCACATCCACTTCCGGAATCTGTTCAACCTCATCTTTAGCCACTTGCGAATAGCAACCACATACAACAATCAAGGCCTCAGGATTTAATTCCTTGGCCCTTCTTATCATTTGTCTCGATTTTCTTTCTGCTACATTGGTTACGCTGCAAGTATTAATCACATAAACATCAGCTTTTTTAATTTCATCAACTTTAGAAATATTTTTTTCGCTATTAGTATTACGTAAAACCTGCGCTCCGCTTTTCATAAAAGCTTGTTCCATTGCACTTGTTTCGTATTGATTAGTTTTGCAACCCAATGTAAAAAACTTAACTTTCATTGCTCAACCTCAACATTTAATCTTTTGCTTCTTGTTTCTCCAATGATGCGATTTATTCTGAATCGACCGCCCTTTCCTCTTATAGTAACGTATGAACCCTCTTTCACATTTTTGCTTGGAACCAACTCTTCCTTAAAATCTACAAAGACGCGCTCTTGTTTAATTAGCTCAACTGCTACAGTTCGTGAACATTTAGCAAGTTCGCCAACGATGCAATCTAACCTCATCGACGGAACATTTATCTTAAATATTTTCTTTGGCTTCTCTTCATATTTCAAATTCTCAACTTCAACCATTTGAATATCTGCTTTTTGAAAACGAGTTAATCCTTGAATATTTTGTTCCAAAAAATTTTGAACCTCGACTGATATCAATATATCCGCACCGTCAGGTCTCACTAGTATATCGCCAACTTTTTCGCGCTTAATTCCAAGTTTCATCAAAGCTCCTAAATAGGTTTTGTGCTCATATTGACCATACTGCTCTTTCGGCAAAGTAATTCGACAAACCTTTATTGCTTGATTGTATATCTTCGATGAAAATTCGATTTCTTCAGGAATCATGAATAACATTTTTCTTTCAGAACCGTCATACCCACCAAAGAAAATATTTTTTACTTCTTTATGTTTATCCACTATTGGCTGTATTAACGCTTGTTGCGCCATATCAAAAAAATCAGAATGTTCAGGTCTGCTTCGAGAATTTGCGAAATTAATTTTATCCTCGATTTTTGCTATTAAAATTTTATCTTCATCTTTTTGAGATTTTGTTAATTCATTTATTTTATCCATATGTATTGATTTTACTACGTTTCAGCCGTTTCGTCAACTTCAGCATTACCCTCAGCGCTTATTTCTTCCTCCGGTTCTAAATCTACAACGTCCCAATTTGTCACAACATAGCACTTTTCCTGTTTATTATATTCCATTGTAACCGTTATTTCTTCAGTAAATTCACCAGTTACAACAAAATAATTTTTTAACAAAACCTTAACCTTGCCGTTTGAATAACTTATCACTTTCACCGTTTTTCTTCTCTTCATTTTCATCATCATCATCGCTTAATTTATTATTTAACGAATTTTTTGCTGTTGTGTTTTCCCCTGTTTCCACACGCTTATTGTTAGTTACTACAATTGCGGCTATTATTGCAATTACAATAACGACAAGGGTTACAGCAATCGTTTTGAAAAGTTTCTTTTTGTCCATAATTTTACCTTTTCGTTTTCCACTGTTTCCACTGCTTTTCAGCTTACAACTTTCCTTTCATATTTATTCGGCTAGTCTTCATTTTTTCTACCTTGCTCGACCGGCTTATAACTTATTTTGTTTCATCATAAACTTGCATTTTTCAATTTACTGCCTATCTATCCATATCATCATCAGGTGCTTTGGTATTTCTTTTTCTTCCAGCTTCGTCTTTTTCATTTAATCTTTTTCTTACATCTTCATCCAGTTCTTCTAAATACTTCCTTCTCTTTTCCTCTTCTTCTTCTTTTTCTTTTTCTTCTTCTTCCTTTCTTCTTTCTTCTATGTCATCTGACATAAAGCGTTCCCTGATTTTACTTTCTCTCTCAAAACCAGGATCTATCAGTTCCCACATTTCTTTAAGCGTACCATTCTCTTTATGCTCCAAATATTCTTTATAAAACAATTCCATGAAGCTATACAAGTCATTTTCAACAGCTGTTACGTCTCTCTCTTCTTCTGATTTGCGGTTCTGCTCACTAATGTACTTTCTATTAGCTGCATCATAAAATATTTCACCTTTTTCTCCGTCCGCTTTAATAAATTCATCGCGCGCATGTGCAGTAAATCTAGCTATTGATTTTGTTAACCTTTCCACCGTTTTAAACTCATGCAAATAATTTACAAAAGCCGTAACATTTGAACCTATTGTTCGATTATAATTATCTCTATCCCCAAACGGTCCAATCGGATTTCCACCCATGCCAGAAAGTTCAATTAGCAAGTCTCCTGGATATACCATCCTGATGACGTCATTAACTGATGTTGGCTTGCCTTCTCCGTTTTGAATCATATATGGTATTACATTATTTTCTTTGTCATATCCTCTAACAGTTCGCTCTCTATATGATAAAGTCTGCATATAATTATTCATTGTTATCTTCCATCTATCACTTTGCGAAATTTTAATTTCGTCAGTGTTTTGTGCAGGGCGTTGGTATATAGCCCCCATTGTTGAATGAAGATTCAAAAATCCTGCTAGGTTTCCTCTTTTCGCAACTCTTCCTAAAATTTTATATAATGCTTTTACTTCATTTATTTGTTCAAAACCTCTTTCCGGATCGCTCGGACATCCAGTTGCACCTGGTTTTGATATTATTAAATTTTCAAATCTATTAGTTCCCCATACTATATTTCCAGCTTCGACATCCTTTACTCTACTATTAAGCTTTGTATTAGCTTGTGGATCGATTCCATCGCCATTAGCGCTCCAATCAACCAAGCAGCCTTCTGGTAAATTATATTTTTCAAAAAGAGTTTTCACTTTTTCTCTTAATTTTTTATAACTTTCATTTAATTCTGGAATGCAATTCCAATCAGCATCGGCAAACATTGCCTGATGCTTTTTCATATTAATATGATCTGGCTCTTTGCCCTCTTTTCTACGTTGCATCGCCTCTTGGTCATCTGCTCGATATGCAAGATAATATTCTTTAGCTATCTTTTCAGCTTCTTCCTCATCCATATCTCTTGGAATCTTTGTTCTTATTGCAGATGTCGAAATAATATATCCTTCAGGATTCAACACCGGTATTACGTGTATAGTATATTCATTTAAAAAATTCTTTTTTACAGCATCATTATCAGCAAATGTCTTCAGTATTTCGAGCACATCGTTTACAGTTATAATTTCATTTCCGTGCATCGCTCCAGATATTACCAATTCTTTTTTTCCTCTTCCGATTGTATAATGTTCAATCGGAAAATCGCAGCCAGTTTGTCCTAAATCTTTTTGTTTAACAATCGCACCACCTGACCTGCTTACAATCTCTTTTAATTGTTCTTGCACTTGTTCGTAATCATAAATTTTGTTCCCCATTTTTTCTCTTTCCCCATCTTTCAAATAATATTTTTGTATTGTTTATCTTCTCTTTTTCTTCTGTTTTCAGACAATCCGATTTTTTTCACGTTTGAAAGAAAAACTTCAAACGATCGAAATTCACGCTTTTCTTTTTCTCTTATGAAAATCAAAATCAAATCTATTGCCATTTTTACACATAAAAAATATACCAAAATAGTATTAAGTTCATCTCACACCTTTTACTTTTTGGTATATTTTCTTTTACATTATTATTCACTTTATTTTTTACTTTATTTTTATGTAATATATTTGTGTTATTTTTTTATTCTTTTTATTCTTTTTTTGTTCAAACTTTGTTGCATTGCCAAAATATTCTGATTTATTATTTTTACTTATTTTACGTTCGTTTTTTTATTTGTGTTATTATTTTTTATTCTTTTCAAACGAGACATTTATTAGCTGATTACTTATGCTTATATCACACCTTCCATCATCCATTTTGTATGTTTGATTTATAATAATTCCTTCATCACCATAAATGTTTTTCAATTGCAATGGAACTGTCGTATTATTAACGTTAATTCCAAAATAATAATCATTATCGCCTGGCTTAATTGGAATCTCACAGCTTGCGTAATAGGTTTTGCCAACTATTGTATTAAAAAATCTCTTTTGCAAGAAAATATTTTTTGTCGTATCCAAATCCATTTCACAAACAACTTGATTGGTTTCACTATTAATACATTTCAACTTAAAATTATCAACTACCACATCGTTGAAGTATCCATGCACAAGCAATTTATCATCAACAATTTTTATCAAGCTTATTTGAAAACTGTAATTTGCAATATTTTCAATCACTCTCCCTTTAATGCACACGTTGTTACGACTATCCAAATACAATATATCCTCGGCTTTATAATTTTTATTTTTGAACATAAACATCATTATTAGAATATAATAATTAGGGTAATCGTATTCAATAATTATATCATCATCAACATATGACAATATATCTTCACAGATGCGATAAAATTTTTCCAAAACCTCATTACTTACAAAATTCGGTGTATCCAAGCGCTTAACAACATTATATATTAAAATGTGTTGCAAAAATTCAGGAATCTCCTCAAAATACTTCTGTGATTCTTTTATTAGGTTCTGATATACATATTCAAGCGTCCTCACTAGCCAATCATCGGTGTATTCATTAACATTAGTGATTGAATTATTATCAAAACGCTTACGATAATAATAGATTGCATCATTTGGCGAAATATATCCATACTGAGGATTATGCAAAAACAAAGTTGTATTTAAATATAAATCTTCAGCCAATTGCAGATTTGTATTAAATCTAAGTCCTTTCTTAAACAGTTCAGCCTTATAAAATGATGCAGCTGACGAAAAGACATACTCTTTCGGAGCAGTCATCAAATCAATTACCTTTGATTGATCTCCAAATTTTACATAGCGGTGATATAGGCCTTGTTGCCTATCAATACACTCAATTGGAAGTGTAACCATATCAACTTCTGGATTCTCTTTGAAAAATTCTTCAATTTTTTCTAAAGTGCACTCATGCAATAAATCATCTGAATCAAGAAAGTTGTAATATTCGCCACGTGCAACTTCTATCCCCGCATTTCTTGCTGTTGAAGTTCCACTGTTTTCTTCATAAATATATTTTATGTTATCAGGATATTTTTTTGCATATCCTTTGCATATAACTTCTGAATTATCTTCCGAGCCATCGTTTACCAAGATTATTTCAGTATTGGTTTTAAAATCAACAGTTTGGTTTATTACTGATTCAATTGTTTCACCTATATATTTTTCCGCATTGTAGACTGCTATTATTATTGAAAATTTAATCTTGCTCATTTCCCCTCCTATATTCTTCAACCCCTGCAAACATCGCTTCTACAGCTTCATCGTGTGTTAAATTCATTTCATAAAGATTACGTTTGCGGTCAGCAAAATCATAAATCAAATCCTTATAATATTGGTTTGATAATTCATAATAAACAGCGCCTCTGATGTGGAAATATTCTTTATCAAAATTTCCATACCATGTGCTCTCAAGTTGACCAATATTTGCAATTTTTTCATCAACCGAATAAATTTTTAATCCCATTTCAAGAGCCTTTGCCAAGAAAATATTTTCTTCGCCCATATAATATTTCGATCCTGCACCAAATTGCTCATTAAATCTCAATTTTGATTCACGTATTTTATTTATGTTCAACGTGATGCAAGATGAACATATACTTAGTGATTTTTTTAAATCAACTGGTCCTTCTGGAATATGTCGCACTGGTCTTTCTGGGTTTTGACTTTCAATATAAAATGCAATTATTGCTGCATCAGGATATTTTTCATAAGCTCTTTTAATTATATTTTCGTAATTATCAACATAAGTAATATCGTCGTCGCATATAATTCCAATATTGCCAATAGCATTATCTAATGCGCGATTTCTACTCTTACTTAGTCCCTTTTCTTCTAATGACAATAATCTATTTGTTCCGTTTATTTCATTAAATAGCTCTCCAGCATTTGCCGCTTTCATCTCGTCGATAACATCTTGGCGAGTCACCTGATTTATAAGCAATGATCTTGTTTTCACGTTAGTACGTTTTAAAAATTCTTCATGCTCATTTTTATTTTTTAAATTCATTGCTGCAATAAGTACTTCTATTTCCATTTCAAACTCCTAAACTTATCTAACAATTTATCTCATTTTTCAAAATTTCTACAATTTGTTTTTCTGCTTTTTCATTGTCATATGGTTCAACATTCACGCTCATTACTTCATCTATCTTTGTTTGAAGTTCTTCTATGTTTTCGCAAAGTTTAATATGTTTCAAATCCCTAAACCAATAATAACATTCTTCAATTTTTCTTGTTTGACTATTTAATGCAACACAAGGTGTTTGCGTAATTGCCGCAAAAATCATTGCATGTAATCTATCCGTTATAACAATCTCTGCTTCATTAAATTTTTCAAAAATCTTATTCAGCTCTTTTTCTCTATACTCTCCCTCCATCTTTCCTGATATCTCATTTACATACATATCCGAAAGAGTATAATGAGAAAATTTTGTTTTTACGCTTTCTATTATTTTTTCTCTAGTACTATCATTTACAACTTTTTCTCTATCATTTCTAAATAATAATAGCGCTCCACTTCGAGGTTGACTACTATATTTATTCATCGTCATAACCATATCTGGTGTCAAGTAAATTTTGCATTTTTTGAAATTTTCTTTCATTTGTTCAAAGCTTCTTTTTTCACGAGCCAGCATGGTCAGGTTTTGATGATTATTGTAAATGTTGCTTGAGATTTTAAGTTCCTCACTTTTGATAAAACACATCGTTTGAGGCAAAAATATAATTTTATTTTTTGGATAATGTTCAACTACATAACGCCTTCCCGCTTCTGGCAAATCATATAAATCACCAAGATTACCTCCACCATGAAATAATATTATATCGTCTCCTTCTATTTGTATTTTCTCGATTGCTTCAATAAGCCCTTTTTCCGGTAACTGGACCAATTCAAATTCCGAAAAATATTTTTTTAGTAAGTTTTCTTCAGCTAATGCAATCGCATTATCTCCAAGGTTTCCGTGATTAGGAACACCCAACAAAAATATTTTTTTCATGGCACCCCTTTTTCATTTTTGCTTTAATTTTACTTTGATTTTTACTTTGATTTTTGTTTTGACTCTTGCTTTGATTCTTGCTTTGATTTTTGCTTTGGTTTTTGCTTTGATTTTTACTTTGATTTTTACTTTGATTTTTGCTTTGATTTTTGCTTTGATTCTTGCATTACTTTTTTTATAAAATTTTGTCTACAATTTCACTTAAGTATCGCTCGTCGTTTGTACCTTCATTTATTTTTCCGCCTTTTACTTCGTTCGTATATTTATTATCGATTTTTTCTTTTATTGTGCTTCCGCGCAAAAACCATTCATACTCAATATCAAAATGTCCAATGTCAATTGCTTGATAACCCTCCTTAGCTAAATCGTATGCCAACACTGTTGCAGTAGGGCCTAATGCTATCAAAAATAGTGTATCCTTATTTTCTTTTTTAAGTCTATTTAATATTTCATCATACTTATTAAAAGCATTTGCAGCTGGACAAATTATTCTACGAACCGATTTAGAATTATAAAGTAAATCATTTCCTATTCCCATGCGAGTTTGTTCGCCCTCGCATATAACGATGTCCTTTTGATTCCATACGCTTTGTAAAAGAGAAAAATATTTTCCGCAATTCTCTTTATTTTCATAACGCATATACAACCTTGTCAAATTAGCCGTTAAATATATGACATCTTCGCGCAAATATTTAATCCAGATTTCTCTATTATTCAACATATTGTCAACCCAAAATTTTCTACTTTCTGCTGTTAAGTTGTCCAAATTATTTATTGAATCCGGGACCCCAATAAAACAAAAGTCCTGATTACTTTTCAAAATTTGTTCTAAACGTTTAGCAAGCTGTGGATTTGCTTCTTGAAATCCTATCTTTTTACCATTTATTAAATCCAACTCTCCATCGCCGAATCGGCAAATTGATTTTTTCTCTTCTTTTATTTTTACTAGGGACTCTTCGATGTTCAATATTTTTATTCTTGAATTTTTCATTTCATTTAATAATTCTTCCTCGGTCATCAGCGTATATCTCCTTTGTAAAACTCCCTTGCATTATAGCATTTTCAAGCTTTTGCGTCAATTGTATTAGGTTCTGTACAAGTGTTTAAACTATTATTATAATTCCTTTTATTTATTTTCTTCTACTAATTTTTTCATACATTTTCATATTATTTTTTTATAAATCTAAGCTATTCTGATTTAATAAAAAATCTTTTATTCCAATTACTAACACTCCTTCTTCTGTATACCAAGGTTTATGTGTGTTTTTTACAATAATTATTTTTTTAAAATTATCATTTATATTTATCAGAGAATTTTCTTCTTGTAATGTCTTTTCTCTTGTATCGAGATTTAAAGCAGATTGAATATAATATCTTTTAGTGCCTAAATTACACACAAAATCTACTTCTAATTGCTTTCTATTACCATTATCTCTTACTTCAACAATTCCAACATCAACGTTGAACCCTCTCATAATTAATTCATTATAAATTATGTTTTCCATTATATGGTTTTCTTCCAATTGCCTAAAATTAATTCTAGCATTTCTCAATCCTACATCTGAAAAATAATATTTTGATAGTGCTCCAATATATTTTTTACCCTTTACATCATATCTTTCTGCTTTTTCGATCATAAACGCGTCTAAAAGAAGATCTACATATGTAACAATAGTATTTACAGAAACTTCCTTTTCGCCATTACTTATAAAAGTATTAAATAGTTTATTAGGATTAGTCAATGATCCTATTGATGAAGCAATTGAATTTATTAATGCGTCAAGTATATCAATTCTCTGAATTTTATTTCTATCAACGATATCTTTAATGTATGTTGTTTTGAATAAATTTGTTAAATAATTACTTTTTTGCTCAGGTGTTTTTTGATTTAAAATAAGTGGGAGTCCACCATAAGTTACATACTCATCCCAAGCCTCTTCAATAGTTCCATCATATGCTGATGAAAATTCTAAAAAACTTAATGGAAGTAATCTTACTTCGTCTCCTCTTCCTCTGAACTCTGTGATTATATCACTCGACAAAAATTTTGAATTACTTCCAGTAACATATATATCAGTATTTTCAATTGAATTTAATCCATTTAAAGCAAATTCGAAATTTTCTGCCAATTGAATTTCATCTAATAATATATAATACATTTTATCATCTTTAATTTTGTTTTTGACGTATTTACTTAAATTTCCCTCACCTCTTAATTCAGAAAATTCATCATTATCCAAAGCTATTTTTATTATATGATTATCCTTAATTCCATTGTTTAATAAGTAATTATAAAAGATATTATTTAATAAATATGATTTTCCGCATCTTCTTATTCCAGTAATAATTTTTATCAAACTATTTTCTCGTCTATTTATTAACCTATTTAAATATAAATCTCTTTTAATTTCTTTCATAAATCCTCCATTGATTTTTTTTGCCATTTATGGCATTTTTTTTCAATGAAATTATATTGTTCTTTCTAATATTTGTCAATATTTGGCTTTCCATCATTCTTAATATCTAAATTGCCTTTTCAATTTTTAAGTGTTATATTGAGTGAAATATATTTTTAGAGAGGTACTTATTATCATGAACAAAGAAGAGCTATTAAAAATGCTTGAAGAATTAAATTTACCCAAAGATGAATATTATGTATTATCGGGAGCTTCGTTAGTAATTCGAGGAATAAGAGAATTTGCAGGTGATTTAGATTTATGTATTTCTAAAGAATTATATGAACAAATAAAAGATAAATATAATATGACAGATGAAATGAAAAATGATTGTGACTTTTATAAGATTAATGACAATTTAGAAATAGTTGTTGATGATAAAGAAAAATTTAATATGGAGGAATGCACTCCATATAATTT
>Ga0065708_1040389_pt1 | contig 10753 bp, 1 predicted proteins | sample Hoacrofraction12_2_FD_59095 | JGI IMG/M metagenome (GOLD analysis project Ga0065708, IMG submission 59095) | Hoatzin crop microbial communities from Cojedes, Venezuela, sample from fiber fraction 12 v1 | ecosystem: Host-associated > Birds > Digestive system > Esophagus > Crop | place: Venezuela... | reverse complement strand
TTGTCGAATGCGCCTTCGCCGGTGCAAGCGTACATGATGGCGTTGATGACGCTCATGGTGGAGTCGGCGTCAACGCGGAGTCCCTGTGCCATTTGGTCGCCACTTACTGGGCGGTGGATTCCCTGACAAGTAATCTGATAGGTTCCTGCGGGCAGTCCTGTGATGTCCTGACGATAGTCGAACTGTGTGGTGACGGCGCGGATTACTCCGTTGGTCACATTGCCTCCACCGAGATAGATTGTCCAACCGTTGTTGCCGTCCTCATAGTCTGGGTTGACGATGTAAGAGGTGTACTCTATAGGATTGTCGTCGGATGCTTCTCCGTCTTGCACGCCGAGGCGCTTGATGATGTCGTTGATTTCCTCAATCTTTGCGTCGATGTCGTCGTCGGCTATTGTGCCGTTGGCGAGTGCCGAAGTTACCTCGGTGCTGAGTGCGTTGGCCTCTGCCACGGTGGATTCTCCTGCTACGGCCTCTTCTATTGCGGCGGTGAGCTTATCGTTGGCTGCCGACAGTTCGGCATACTTGGCGATGCTCTCTTGTGCTGGGTCGGTGGCAGCTGAGATGGCCGAGAGTGCGTGTACGATGTCGTCCCACTCGGTGGCTGCCTTGGCCTCGTCGATGGCGCTCTGGAGGGCTGCCTTGGCGTCGGCGTTCATCGGGTTGTCGAGCAATACCTCGGCGGTGGCCACGGCATTGTCGAGCACGCTCTTGGCTACTTCTGCATCCTTGCCGTCGTAGGTCATTTGCAGGTTGTTTGCATTGAGCACAAACCATCCTTGGTTGTCGGTCTTGAAGCCGATGGTGAGAGTTCCGTCAACGCAGAGTCCCTGTGCCGTTACGGTGCATAGTTCCTCGTTGCCCTCGGCATCGAACCATGCGCGTGCTGCGGCGAGGTTGTTAGGAGCATACTGCTCTACGTCTTCCACGGTGAAGGTCTTTGTGCCTCCGCCATAGTTGGTCTCGCTAAGCATCTCGAAGTAGTTGGGCAGGTAGGTCTTTGCGTCGCCCATGTATATCCAGGCGTGGGTCTGTTGGGTGCCAGCCTGCCAGTCGGCGAAGCCATTGTCGTCGGTCTCACTGGTGCGATAGTAAGCCTGCACCTTCAGAGTGTAAACGCCCTGCGGCACTGCCGTTTCGCTTCCAATGGTCTGATAGAATGCAGCTGGGGCATAGTTCCATATCTGCACGCAGTTGTTCTGTACGTTTGGTTGACCGTTGCCGTTGGTTCCGCGGTTCTCAATCTCCCATCCTGCGAGTCCTTTCTGGTAAGCCTTATCAGTCCACTGTGGGGTTTCGGTCGAGGTGGAGCTGAATGTCGGGTTCTTCAGCAAGTTGGTTACGTCGCTGCCCACCTCGATGGCGTTAATCTTGGCAGTTTCGAGGGTGGAGTAGAGTTTCTCGATGAGAGCCTCGATTTCCTCTGTGCTCTCGGTGCGTGCGTCGTTGCTATTTTCGAGCTTCTCGTAGATTTCGTTGAGCAGCTGGTCGAGTTCGCCGTCTGCTACGCCTTCTGAAGAAACTTCGTCGTAAGCCGATTGCAGCGAGCTCCATGCGGCGATGTTCTCTTGCAGTGCGGCGAGAGCAGCCAGTCCGTTCTTATACTGCGTGATGGCGTCGTCAACCGTTCCTGCTGTAGAGCCAGCATCGAAAGCGTCGCTGACAGCATCGTAGTAGCTCTGTGTGAAGGACGGATATACCTCGGCGGCGTCGATGAACTCGTACCAAGTGCCACTCATGGTCTGCGACATATATTGATACGACTCAAGGGAGCCTCCGTAGTAGGTGAGGGAGAGGTTGTCCATCATCAGCCAGTTGTTGAGGCTGGTGCTGTCCATCTTCATACCTATTTCGAGCGATTCACCTGAAACGAGTGGTACGAATACGTCGATATGCTCGCCGTCGGTGCTGCTGATGGGGTAGGTGTAGTCGTTTGCATAGGCGTATGAGCCTGGCTCGTTCTGGTTGTTGTTCAGTTGGTTGAGTGCGCGGAATGCGCCGCCATACATATAAACACCTGCGGGCAGTCCCTCGATTATCTGGTAGAAACGTCCGATGACGGGTTCACTTCCGAGCCATGTGGCGAGCAGCGGCGGCGTGAAGTTGCCCTCGCTGTCGGTATAGCTCTTGTTATGGTTCTTCGGTCCGTTCGAGTCGTTAATCCATCCGTCGGTGTTGTCGTCGAAGGTTGGATTGACGATGTAGGATGTCATGTCGATGGGATTGTCCACCGAAGCCATTGCTGCGCTTGCCTCTGCGAGTGCGTCGATGGCAGCCTGCAGCTCCTCTGTGGTGCTCGAAGTGTTGTTATATACTGCCTGTGCCGCGCTGACGTCAACGCCTAACTCCGATGCTGTCTCGATGGCTTCGGCCAGCTCTTGTGCCTTGGCGTAAGTCTCATATTCAGCGAGATAGGTCTCGTAGTCGCTGAGGCTGACAATTTGCCAGTTAATCATGTCGTCTTCGGTAGTGATGTCGAACCATACCCCGTAGGTTGGCGTTGCCACGTTGCTTGCGTGCTCGGTGTCGCAACCCATATAGTAGGTCAGGCTCTCGTCGAGCGTGGCATTGGTGAAGTTCGCAATGAACTCGCTTGGCACGACGAAGCGATAGACGCCCGACGACACCTCAACGAGGTTCCAGTAGCAGTTTGTTCCGTTGACGGTCTCCTCTTTCGAGACGTTTTTATCAACGAAGATTGCACAGTTGCCCTTTCCTACTGTTCCGTCGGCATCGGAGCGTGCTGATGTGGGTAGGTCATCTCCTGCCTGCACCTTGCTGTTGAGGGTGTTAATATAATAATAGGTGGTCTCGTTGCCTTCGTCGTCGGTAACGGAGGTCGTGTTAACACAGGCTTTCAGTCCTGTGCCTGCGACAATGGCTTGCGTGGTCCATGCCTCTCCCTGGTTGTAGAACATCTGCATGCCCACATTGTAGAGATAGCAAGAGTCGCCCACGCTGAGCGTGCTTGTCTTTGGTACGGGAACGGTCCAATCTGCGAATGCAGCTGTACTTAGCAGTAGAGCGGCGAATGCCACTGCTGCCTTGCGTAGTTTCTGTCTCATAAGCATTAGGTTTGTTTGATGATTTATGTGAATTGATAGATTTTCGCTTGCAAAAATACAAAGAATGCAACAATCAACAAACACTTCTTTACTTTTTTAAGAATTTTTATAGGATGGGTGATTTTACTTTATTTGATTTCGTAGGTATGACAATGGCGAAAGTTTAATTGGATTATCCTATTACGATTTGTGCTATCTGCCATTCCCCCTATAATACCTATTATAATAAAAAGGAAGCGCAACCTTTTGCATGTTGCGCTTCCTTGATTATCGGAGTTTAGTGAGTTTTACTTCACTACAACCTTCTTCGTGGTGGTCTTGCCGTTGGCATCGGTGGTCTGGATGATGTTGATGCCCTTCTGCAGACTGTTGAGCTGACGTCCGTCGATGGTGAAGAACTTGCTTGTGCCATCGGTCGAGATGTTGTGGATGCCAGTGTACTTCTCGTGTACGCTCTCGGTGCCGAGGTAGTAGAGATGCCAGTTGTCGAAGCAGGTCCAGCAGTTGGCTCTGCTGTTGGTGCTGAACATACCGATACGGAGTTGTCCGTCGGCTCCTACGTGAGCGTAGTACTTGGTGAGATAGTTCTCTTCGTCAGCAGCAAACATAATGCTTGCGGCAAGCTGGTTGTTCGGCCAACGTCCAACGATTTCGCCAGTGTAAGCGCCGATTTCCTCGTCGTAGGTCTCGTCCTCGCGGTAGATGTACCAACCGCCGGTCTCAGCTTGCTCTGAGGTAGCGTAGATGCTTGCCACATGCTTAACCTTGATGGAGTCAACGCACTCTGCAACAGTGATGGTGTCGAATGCGGTTGTTCCTGTCTGAGCATAAGCGTTAGCGCGTACGTCGGTGAGCGTAGAGTCGGAGTTGGAGAGCAGTCCAGTGCGGATTTCTGCGTTGTCGCCGTTACGTGTGAGAGCCTGAACGGTGATGAGGTAGGTTCCCTCTGGCAGGCCAGTGATGTCCTGATAGATGTTCATCGTGGTGTTCCAAGCCTCGCAAACCTGCGGTTCGGTCTCCACCTTGCCAGTTCCTGCCTCTACGGTCCAACCCTTGTTGCTATCGGTGTAGCTTGGGTTAACGATGTAGCTGGTGTAGTCAACGGGGTTGCTGTCGCTTGCTTCTCCGCCAGCGATGGCGAGTTGCTTGATGAGTTCGTTGATTTCCTCAATCTTAGCATCGATAGCGTCGTCGGCAATCGAGCCGTTCTCGATGGCAGCAGCCACCTGCTTGTGAGTTGCGGTAGCCGATTCTACGAGGTCTTCGTTGACAGCCTCGTCGATAGCGGTCTGCAGCTTCTCGTTAGCAGCTGCTAACTCTTCGTACTTGTCGATGCTTGACTCTGCAGCCTCAACAGCGGGGCTGAGGTTCTCCATAGCAGCAACGATAGCGTCCCAGTCGCTTGCGCTCTCGGCAGCACTGATGGCAGCTTCGAGGTTGCTCTTTGCTTCAGCGCTCATCGGGCTGTCGAGCAGAGCTTGTGCGTTGGCTACGTCGTTGCTGAGCACTTCCTTAGCAACTTCGGCGTCCTTGCCGCGGTAGGTCAGAGAGATATTGTTGTTCCAGATGAACCATCCGTAGGAGTTGCCGCTTACTACGTTATAGCTGCGGAATCCGAGCGTAAGAGTTCCGTCGGTGCAGAGACCCTTAACGCTTACGCGATACATATCCTCGGAAGAGTCGAACCAAGTCTTTGCCTCGGTCTGGTTGTTAGGCATAGTGCCGTCAACGCCGTCAACGGTGAACGAGCCTGAGAGGTCGTTGGATGCGCCTTCATATATATAAGGTACGTAAGACTTCGAGCTTCCTACATAAATCCAAGCGTAGTTCTGCTCCACGCCGTCAACATAGTTCTGATAGTCCTCGGCTGCGGTGAGTGTCCAGTTGGCATCGGTGCCGTCGTATCCACGCCAGTAGGCTTGGGTGCTGAGCTCATAAACGCCGTTGGGGATGCCACGGCTGGTGCCGATGGTCTGATAAACGTTGCAGTCTGCACGCCATGCTTCGGGAACGCTGTTGCGTACGTTCGGGTTGGCATTCTTGGTGCCAATTTCGAGTTCCCATCCGTTGAAACCGGTCTGGTCGCTGACGCTGGTGTGGGTCGGGGTCTCAGTAGAGTTGGTGTCGAAGGTCGGGTTCTTCAGCAGGTTGGTAACGTCTGCACCTTCCTCGATAGCGTTGTACTTAGCATCTTCGTAAGCCTCCTTGAGCGTTTCAATCATGGCGTTGATGTCTTCGGTAGAAGCCTCGCCACTCTCGTACATCTCGTTGGCCTCGTAGAGCTTGCTGTTCAGAGGATCGTAGTCGATGCCCTCGCTCTCGATGTCGTCGATGGTTGTTCTCAGGTTCGAGTAAGCAGAGATGTTTGCTGTCAGGTCGTCCATAGCTGCGAGACCTGCGTTGTAGCCTGCGATGGCCTCTGCGATGGTTCCTGCTTGTGCACCGTTGTCGAATGCTTCGCCAACAGCGTCGTAAACAGACTGAGTGTACTTAATCTCTGTCTCGGAGTTGTCGATAGCCTCGCTCCACTTTCCGCCAAGGTCTTGCGACATGAACTGATACGACTCAAGAGTGTTACCATAGTTGAGCAGTGTGAGGTTGTCCATCATCACCCAGTTGTTGGTGTTGGTGCTGTCCATAACCATTCCGAGCTCAATGTCGCCAGCTTCGGTGAGCGGGCAATAAACCTGGAGTTCCTGCGAGATGGTGTTGGTGATAGGCATCTTGTAGTCGCCAGCGTAAGCGTAAGCACCCGACGAGTTGTTGCCCGTGTTCTGGTCAACAGCGCGGAATACGCCGCCGAACTGGTAAACGCCAGCGGGAAGGCCAGTAACCACCTGATAGTCCTTGCCGACGAGTCCGCCGTTGGTGGCTTTCTGCCAGTTCTCGAATGCAGGGAAGCTGAACAGTCCGTTGTAGTCGCCGTCCCACGAAGCCTTCAGAGCAATCTTGGCTCCAGTGGTGGTCTTCCATCCTGGGATGTTGTTGTCAGCGCCTTCATCGAATGTAGCGTTGATGATGCGTCCGCTGAGGTCAGCAGGATTCTCAACCGAGCCAGCGGCTGCGATTTCGGCGTAGATAGCGTCGATGGCAGCCTGCAGTTCCTCTGTGGTGCTGTTGGTATTGTCGTAAACAGCCTGTGCTGCGCTTACGTCAACGCCTGCGTTCTCGCCTGCCTCGATAGCGTCAGCTAGGTCGAGAGACTTCTCGTAGCGCTCGAGTTCAGCCTCATACTTGTCCTTGCTGACGAAGTACCATGCCGAATAGTCGCCATTCTGCGGCTCGTCGTAGTAGATGCCGTAGGTGGGTTGTGCAAATGCGCTCTCGTGTAGCGTATCGCACGACATAAAGTGGTTGGTTTCATCATAGAATGCAGTAGCAGACGAAGGCACCTCGAAAAGATACTTGTTGTCGCCGAGCGGAGTGATAATCCAGTCATAGTTTGCTCCAGTGTGGCTGCCATCTATTTTACCATCCACAAAGATACCTGGGGCACCTATTTTACCGTCGGTAGCGATACGCACAGCCTTGAGTGTTCCTTTCGTGTTAACCGAAACGAGTGAGTAGGTTCCGTCAGTGGAACCAGCGGTCAGCACGCACTTCAGTCCAGTTTCCTTTACGATAGCCTGGGTACCCCAAGCCTCGCCCTGGTTGTAGTACATGCCCATTCCCACATTGTAGAGATAGAACGTGTCGGTGTCGAGGGTAATCTCCTCGAGAGCGACGCCCGTAGGCTCGGGCAACGTCCAGTCTGCCGATGCGGAAACGCTTGTGAAGAGTGCGGCAGCTGCCACAATCATCATACGGAATTTTTGTTTCATACGCATTTAATAGTTTTAAAATTGTTAATGTAAAATAGTCGTTTCTATTATTCTCTTCGGTTTTGTCTGCAAAGATACGCAAAAAAGAGAAACAATACCACATTTTTATGTTTTTTTTAATAACTTTTTTCTAAAGACGCCTTTCATCCTCTGCTCGCCCAAAATAAAAAAAGCTTTCGCTTTCTTCTTATACCTTTAATAACATACGCGCGCAAAGGGTAACAATATCGCTGAATATTGTTGGTAAAAACATTCATTTATCACAAAAAGCGCAATCCTTTCACACTTTTTGTTTTTTTTTAACAGGAAATAAAAGATTATTTGTACCTTTGCGGCAGAAATATAAATTATATAGAGAGAATGATGAAGAAGTTATTATTGTATGTAATCGCAATGATGGCAATCCCCGCAGAAACATTTGCGCAGGACATTGATGTCGAGAAGGCGAGCGTACTGGAGAAGGCTACGCAAAGTTGCCAAAGCCGTATGTTGCGCCCGTCGATAGCGTTGCCCACCGTGAGCGATTTGAAGAATCGAACAATCATTCCCGAGCGGCCAAAGCAGGGAGTGGTGAAGTCGCCGTGGCAGACTGCGGCAAAACCATCGGCACAGCGGCATCCGTCGCCCATGCTGACCACTGGCAGCGGAGCCACCATCTGGGGAGTGATGATCTACGACAACACGTGGAGCACCGAGTATGCCCCATACGGCTCTTATTCGTTTGAGGCGAAGGAGGACGTGGAGTTCACCACGCTGTTCACCGACCAGTATATGCGTGCCAACGGAGGTTTCGCCTACTATGAGAACACGCTCCACGCCATGATGTACGGCGTGTTCTACGGAATGACATCGGCCGTATATACCGAATACACCTATAACGACGAGGGCACGTGGAAACGCACGAAGGCGAAAGTGGTGAAAGACAACACACTCTTGGCCAATGCCACCGCCTACGACCCCAACACGGGCATGACCTACGGCTCGTTCTACAACTCCGACATGTCGGCGCAAGAGTTCGGAAGCATCGACTACACTTCGATGAAGAAGACCACCATTGCGCCGCTCGACACTGTGTTCCTCTGCATGGCCACCGACAAGCAGGGCACTGTGTATGGCATTACCTCGCAGGGCAACCTCTGCACCGTTGACAAGACGTCGGGCAAAGTGTCGCTCGTGGGACACACGGGCGTGGAGCCGCTCATGGTGCAACAAGGCGCAGTGTTCGACCCCACGACGGGAGAACTCTACTGGACAGCCTATCGCAACGACACCACCTCGTGGCTCATGAGCGTTGACCCCGCAACAGCCGAAGCACGCGTCATCTCCCACCTGCCCAACGACGCCGAAGTGATAGCACTCTATATCCCCGAGGCCGCATCGACCGAAGTGCCAGCGGCTGCAACCAACCTTAACGCCACGTTCACCGACGCCAACCTGACGGGCACCGTAACCTTCAACCTGCCGACGACCACCAAGAGCGGCCAGCCGCTCACGGGCGAAATTACTTACACGGTGCTGGCCAACGGAGTGGAAGTGGCACAAGGCAGCGGACAGCCTGGAGCAGCCTGCTCGCACACCATCACCGTAGGAGAGGGAAGAAACATGATTGCCGTAATCTGCAAGAACGACGCAGGAAGCGGACAGATTGCCAGCGTAAACCTCTGGGTGGGCATGGACCAGCCATCGAAAGTGAACCGGCTGTCGCTCGCCATCGACGAGGCGGACAACTATAAGGCTACCGTTTCGTGGAGAGCTCCACTCACGGGCGTCAACGGAGGCTATCTCGACGTGGAGGCACTGAAATACAGAGTGGTGCGCTATCCCGACGAGGTGGTAGTGGCAGAGGCCATGAGCGAGACCACGTTCACCGAGAATCTGACCTACAAGGACAAACTTACCGCCTATCGCTACGAGGTTACGCCTATTCAGGGCGCGCAGCAGGGCATCACGGCCAGCACACAGCAGATGGTAATTGGTGCCGCAGTGAAGACACCTTATTATAATTACTTCGACTACGACGGCGACTTCGACGACTTCTCAATCATCGACGGCAACTGCGACGGATTTACGTGGAAGCAGAACGCCAGCTATCAGACAGCCTACTATCGCAACAACGACACCGAAGCCGCCGACGACTGGATGATTACGCCGCCAATCTATATGGATGCTGAGCACATGTACAACATCTCGTTCACGGGCTACGGACTGCTCCACACCTATACAGAGAAGTTCTCTGTGCATCTCGGACAGGGACTCGACCCCGAAAGCGACAATTACGTGGAGATATTGCCCGAACAGATTGTAAAGTTCTTCGACCCCAAACGCTACTCCACCAGCGTCAGCGTTGAGCAGAGCGGCGACTATCGCGTGGCTTTCCACGTGGGCAGCGACGCCAATCAGGGTTTCCTCTACATCGACTCGCTCTACGTCGAAGAGGGACCGCTCGCCTACTCGCCCGACTCGGCAACCAACATAAGCGTTACGCCAGGCGAAAAGGGAGCGATGACCGCCACAGTGAAGTTCACCACGCCCGCCGTATGCGTCAACGGCAAACCGCTTGAGCAGATAGACAGCGTGGAGATTTATCTCGACGAGAAAAATCTTGTGAAGACAATAAAGACCCCCGCACCAGGAACCCTGCTCAGCTTCACCGACGAAAACCCCAACGAGGGCTACAACAAATACACCGTGGTGTGCTACAACGACCACGGTGCCGGAGTGCGCAACTCGGCACAAGCCTATGTGGGATTAGACCGCCCGCTGCAAGTGCCGTCGGCCAAACTAACCGACCACTTCGACGGAACGGCAACGCTCACGTGGACCACGCCGATGGAATACGGACTGCATCTCGGCTACGTGGATACCGAAGCCCTTACCTATAATATATATACCATGAGCGGCTCGTCGCAGCTTTACATAGTGAAGCAGGGCGTAACGGGCAACTCGCTCGAACTGAGCAACATCCCGACCACTGGCGACCAGGGATTCATCTATTTCATAGTATCGGCACAAAACGAAAAGGGCGAGACGCCGCTCATGGCCTCGTCTAACGACATCATCTACGGCTCGCCCTACACCATGCCGTTCCATGAATCTTTCGCGCAAGGCTCTTTCGACAATGCCTTCTGGTATGTCTCCGACAACACAGGCAACGGAGGATTCCTCAACACCAAAGAGGCATCGGCCGACGCCGACAACGGATGCGTGGCATTCCTCGCACTGACCGCAGGAGAGAGCGCATCGCTCAACACCGGAAAGATTGACATCAAGGGAGTGGAGAATCCCAAGATTGTGTTCAGCTATTACGCACGGCCAGGCGACCAGTCGGTAATCGAGGTTAGAACCATCAACGACTACGACGAGCCAACCACCGTGAAGACCATCGACTTCAGCACTCTCAGCGGCACAGCTGGATGGCGAACCGACGCAGTGGCTCTGAAAGACCTCAACATAGACCACTTCATGCGTCTCTCGTTCAAGATAACGTCGCAACACACCGACCGCGTGGTGATGATAGACAACGTATATGTGCACAACGTGCTGGCCGACAACCTCTCGGCACGCATAGCCAGCGCACCCGGCGCCATCACCGCAGGCAAGGAGGGAGAAGTGAAAGTACGCGTTGACAACATCGGCGAGAACAAGGCCGACTTCTTCACCGTCAACCTGATGGCCGACGGGAAGGTGGTTGACAGCGAAGCTGGAGATGCTCTCGAAAGCAACGGCTACAAGACTTTCTCGCTCCGCTTCACACCAGCACCAAATTCGGCTAAGAACGTGCAGATCTACGCCACCGTTGACTATGACATCGACCTCGACAAGAGCGACAACACCACCGACACGGCCAACGTCGTCATCAGCCCATCC
>Ga0065708_1000366_pt1 | contig 10763 bp, 7 predicted proteins | sample Hoacrofraction12_2_FD_59095 | JGI IMG/M metagenome (GOLD analysis project Ga0065708, IMG submission 59095) | Hoatzin crop microbial communities from Cojedes, Venezuela, sample from fiber fraction 12 v1 | ecosystem: Host-associated > Birds > Digestive system > Esophagus > Crop | place: Venezuela... | reverse complement strand
GTGACGGACCGGCGCGTGCGCGGACGGCTGCACTGCAACGCGGTCGCGGCCGCGGGCGGGGAGAACCAGACCGGCAGNTGCAANCCNGGCGCGAGCATGGGATTTGAGATTTTTGACAGCCGGGTGGACCCGGAGGCGACCGGGAAGGAAGCCGCGCGGCAGGCCGTGACGATGCTGCACGCGCCGGCGTGCCCTGCGGGGGTCATGCCCGTGGTGATCGACAGCGGGTTCGGCGGAGTCATTTTCCACGAGGCNTGCGGGCACTCCCTGGAGGCGACGAGCGTCGCGTTCCACCTGAGCGAGTTTTCCGACAAGATCGGGCAAAAGATTGCCGCGGACTGCGTGACGGCGGTGGACGACGGGACGCTGACCGGGGAATGGGGCAGCATTCACGTGGACGACGAGGGCATGGAGACGAANCGGTTGGTGCTGATTCAAAACGGCATCCTCNTNAATTACATGATTGACAAGATGGGCGGACGGCGGATGGGCATGGCGCCCACCGGATCCGCGAGACGGCAGAGCTACGGATGGGCGCCGACATCCCGGATGCGGTCAACCTTCATTTGCGCCGGAGAGGACGACGAGGACGAAATGATCGCCACGATGGGCGANGGCCTGTACGCCAAAGAGATGGGCGGCGGGAGCGTGAACCCNTCGACGGGNGAGTTCAATTTCTCCGTGCGGGAAGGATATCTCGTCAAAGGCGGGAAGATTCTGCATCCNGTGCGNGGGGCGAGCCTGATCGGCCGCGGCAGCGAGGTGCTGATCAAAATCGACCGGGTGGGCCGGAATCTGCGGCTGAGCCAGGGTGTGTGCGGATCCGCGAGCGGATCCGTGCCGGTGGACGTCGGGCAGCCGATGATCCGTGTGAGCAGCCTGACCGTGGGCGGACAGTGAGGTGAGTGAGATGGAAACGAGAGAGTTTATGGACGCGGTGCTCCGCGCGGCGGTGAAGGACGGAATCGCGGAGGCGGAGGTCTANTGCCAGGGGGCGGAAAGCTTTACCGCCGAGGCGATTGAAGGGAAGATTCAGAGCTATGAGGTGTCCACGGCCCGGGGGATGAGCCTGCGCGGATTGTGGAATGGAAAGATGGGATACTGCGCGACGCAGGCGTTTGACGAAGAAGCGATCACGCAGCTGATCCGCGGAGTGAAGGAAAGCGCGGAGCTGACCGAAACGGAAGAGCAGGACGAGATTTATGCCGGGGACGCGGAATATCCGGAGATGGAAATGCCGGAGAGCGACATCGGCGAGGTGACGGAGAGCGAGAAGATCGAAACCTGCCTGAAGATGGAACCGGTGGTGCTGGGATACGACAAGCGCATCACGAAGAGCGAGGGTACGCAGGTATCCACGGAACAGAATTTTGTCATGATCCGGAACACGAAGGGGCTGGACTTGGAAGCCCGGGACAGCGTCGGATTCATGTATACATCCGCGCTGGCGGAAGAAAATGACATGCGGCAGAGCGCCGGGAAGATCGTGTGGGGACGGAAGTGGCGTGAGCTGGACCCGGAGAAGCTGGCACGGGATGCCGCGGAAGAGACGGTGTTCATGCTGGGCGCGAAGCCGGTCGCGACGGGAGATTANCGGGTGATNATCCGGAACGACGCGATGGGCAGTCTGCTGGCGACCTTCAGCGGGATTTTTTCCGCGGAGAACGCGCAGCAGAAGCTGAGCCTGCTGGAAGGGAAGGAAGGCACAAAGATCGCGAGCGACAAGGTCACGATTTTGGACGACCCCGNGCGGCCGGAGGGCATGTTCCGCCGGAACTTTGACGGCGAGGGCACGGCGACGAAACGCAAGGCTGTGGTGGAAGACGGTGTGCTGAAGACGCTTCTGCACAGCCGGAAGACCGCGAAAAAACAGGGCGTCGCGCCCACCGGGAACGGATTCCGGGCGGGATACGCGACGCCGGTGAAGGTAGCGCCGACCAATCTCCTGATCGCCCCCGGGGTGCGGAGCCTCGAGGAAATGCAGAAAGAGATGGGCGACGGGCTTGTGATTACCGATGTGAGCGGGCTGCACGCCGGNGCGAACCCTGTGAGCGGGGATTTNTCCCTGCTGGCGAAGGGATATACCGTGGAAGACGGGCAGAAGGCAAAGCCGGTCGAGCAGATCACGATCGCCGGGAACTTCTATACCCTGCTGCAAAATATCCGCGAGGTCGGGAATGATCTGCTGTTCCGGGCCGGGCCGATCGGGTGCCCGAGCGCGGACATCGGGGAGATCAAGGTGTCCGGGACATAAAAAAGCGGGAATCGCTTGCGGGACGGGCGGAAAAGGAGTATGATATGAGCCGGTCACCGAAGTACACCGGAGAGGAAGCGTAAAGAATGGCGGATTATGTAATTACAGCATGTTCCACGGCGGACATGAGCAAGGAAAAGTTTGAGAAGCTGAAAGTGCCGTATGTGTGCTTTCATTATGAGCTGGGCGGAACNTCGTATATGGATGACCTGTGGCAGAGCATGGACCCCCACACGTTTTATCAGAGAATGATCGACGGGGAGGAGTCCCGGACGAGCCAGGTTAATATTACCGAATATATCGCGTTCTGGCGGCCGTTTTTGCAGGAGGGGAAGGACATTCTGCACCTGACCCTGTCCTCCGGCATCAGCGGGGCATACAATTCCGCGAAGGCCGCGGCGGAGGAACTGAAGNCGGAGTTCCCGGAACGGGAATTGCTGGTCGTGGACTCTCTGGCGGCAAGTTCCGGATTCGGGCTGCTGGTGGACAAGCTGTGCGAACTGCGGGACGGCGGCATGAGCCTTAAGGATCTGTATCATTTTGTGGAAGAGAAGAAGCTGAATCTGCATCACTGGTTCTTCTCCACGGANCTGACCTTCTANATNCGGGGCGGGCGCGTGAGCAAGACGGCCGGCTTCTTCGGGAAGATGCTGAANATCTGCCCGCTGCTGAACATGGACTATCTGGGCCGCCTGATTCCGCGGGACAAGATCCGGACGAAGAAAAAGGTGATCCGGGAAATTGTCAAGATGATGGAAGAGCACGCGCAGGACGGGCTCAATTACAGCGGGAAGTGCTTTATCAGCTACTCCGACTGCCTGGAGGACGCGCGGAAGGTGGCAGACCTGGTGGAGGAAAAGTTCCCGAAACTGAACGGAAAGGTGGAGCTGTATCCGATCGGGTCCACCATTGGGGCGCACACCGGCCCCGGAACTGTGGCGCTCTTCTTCTGGGGAGACCGGAGAAACAACTGAGGAATTTGAAAAACAGCTGCTTCGAAATGAAGCAGCTGTTTTTTTATGTCTGTTCGCCGAGCCACTTGGCCGTGTTCCGGACCATGAGGATGTCCGANGCCTGCGGGTTGACCAGATGGTCGTAATTCTGGTCCGGNTAGCTGGACCGCATGATGCGCACCAGCGCCGGGGGCATGCCGCGGCGGGCGTCGATGTTCTCCCAGGNGGTGAGGAAAGGATGGAGTTTCGCAAGGAGGTAACGGTGGTCCGTGACACCTTCGCGGGTATAATTTTCCACATCCCTCAGGTCCGCCGGGAGCCAGCCGTCCGCAAGCAGGGCCGCGCACCAGCGGGCGTGCTCCGCGCGCGCTTCCTGATTCAGCGCGCTTTCCGAGTCGAGCAGCTTGGTATAGATTTCCCCGAGGGCCGGCCACTCNGCCGGGTCNGTCCAGAGGGTTTCAGCGGAAAGATCCGCGTCCGTGAGACGGCGGATGCGNTCGTCCGCCCGNGCGGCCGCGAAGACGCGGTAGGGCAGATACAGCGCGAGCTGGCGGGAGGAAGTGCGGTTTTGCAGGTCCGCCTGGAAGGTTTCATAGGCGGTGGGCAGGTTATCCTGCGAGTACGCCTGATGAATGCTGAANGCAAGCCGGTCCAGCGGATCCGTCAGAAGCCGGTCGGTCAGGCTTTCCAAAGCGCCGAAGCAGAAGATGTTATACGCGTCCGGGGAGATCGGCGCGGTGCCGAAGAGCCCGCGGCCGAGCCATCTCCAGGAGGGATCCGGCGTATACGCCGCGATGAACGGGTACAGGCTTTCTGCGGCGAAGAGCTCGCGCACGCGCTTGGCCAGAAGCAGATTCAGATGGCTGTCCGCGGTGGCAAAGACAAAGTAATTGCCGCGCAGGAAGATCGCTCCGGGGTCGGAGGCTTTCTCGCTTTCATCCCGGATGAGGGCGGAGATTCCGCCGTGGGTGAGGTNACAGGTATAGAACGCCGGGGCCGGGGCACGGAGAATATTGCTGCCCGCGTGGATGAAGAGCCCGGGCGCCTGGTCATACAGGCGCGCCTCCATGGAGGCGGGATCATCCGTGAAGCAGGAAAGCGCGAAGTCAATATCCCGCATACAGCCCGCGGCGTACATTTCACGAATCATGAGNTCCGCGGACCGCGAGGACCCGACNATGACCGGCCGGATGGAGGAGACATTGTCCTTCAGGAGCGGCAGGAAGAGCGGGCGGCGGCGCAGGAGCTGGAAGACGGATTCCCGCGCGGGGTCGATCAGCCGGACCAGAACGGTGGGGGATGACCGCAGGAGGGGCGAGGCGTTCAGGAACTCCGCGTCCTCCGTGGAACAGAAGAGGGAAATGATGNCCTGCGTGTTCTCCGGGAAGGTATAGGCGAGCACCGCGAGGGCGAAGGCGAGGTTCTTCCGCGTGTCATCCGACATGAGCAGGAAGGACGGACGATCCCCNANGGACGCGGCTTCGCGCGAGAGCAGATCCCGCAGGGCGGGAAGATCAGTCGGGGCGAATACCGGCTGCGCGACATGCAGGGATTCAAGGATGTTCTGGCGGGCGGAGTCGTCCGCGAGGACGATATAGCCGGTCGCACCGGGCGCGTTGAGCAGCTCCGCCATGGACGGGGTGATGCCCTGCATGCGGCGGAGGGCCCGGGCGGCTTCCGGCGACCGGGTGGATACGGATTCATACAGTTGATACGCTTCTTCGGTCTGACCGTTTTGTTCCAGAATCACGGCGCGCATGTAGACGCATCGCGCCTGCTCGGTGGCGGAGAGATCGCCGGACAGGGAGGCTTTTTCGTACCAGGCCGCGGCCTCCTGCTCGGCACGCTCAATCTGCAGTCTTTCATCCCCGGCGAAGAGCGCGTTGGCCAGNGCGAGCATGGCGGGGGCNACNCCGTTGTTCGCGGCTTCCTTCAGGAGGTTGCCGGCGCGGTGCGGGTTCGTCTTGACGCTGATGCCGTCGCGGTAGAGCTTGCTGAGCTCCCAGGCCGCGCGCGGGCAGGCGGGGATATACGCGTAGCGGATGCAGAGCGCGCCGTGACGGACATTGACCGGGTTGGCGGAACGAACCATGAGCTTGCCGGCCTCGAGGAAGAGCTCCGCTTCTTCTTCATTCCGGGCGTGCAGGCGCTCGCAGAGATCGAACAGATTTTCCACATCATCCGCGCCGCGGCGGGTGGCCAGGGAACGCTTGACACCGGTTGTGAACAGGGCCAGCGCCTGGCGGGAATTGCCTTCTGCCTTCAGNACCATNGCGCGGCGGTAGGCGTCCTCCGGCGTGGAGGGGGAGAGGAAATCGTCCCCGTCCGGGAGGAACCAGACNCGAAGCAGGTCGTCCTTGGCCGCGGCGGGGAGAACCCCGCCCTCATCGGGCCAGAGCGCGACGGACAAAAGCACGCGCGCGAAGAAGCGCGGCGGATCGGAAATAAAGAGTTCNGGCCGGGGCGCGACNGCCTTGCAGAAGGAGCTCGCGGACACCGCGTCCCGCAGGGAGGCGGTGGCACCGGTCAGGTCCGTGCCGCCCGACTGCGCGTTTTGCAAAAACGCGTCCGCTTTGCGTTCCATCTGCGCGAGCACATCATCCGCCTGNGAGAGGAACATNCGCCGGAGATACTGGCGCATGGCCTTGTTTTTCGGATGCGGATTCATGAANCAGCTGAAATTCGCGATGGTCTTGTCCTCGTACTTCTCGTAGAGATTGTCCGGGAAGAAGGTTTCGACCATATCCTTGCCGTTCATTTTCGGCGTACGCGGGAAAAGCGGATAGGTGCCGAAGAAAAGCTCCTGCAGATCCGCCAGATTCAAAACTCGCATATCGTACCTCCAAAAAGGTTGGTATCTATATTATTATCGGAGAGAAGTGAATTGTCAACCGCTTTTAGCGGATTTTAGCCCGAAAATTTCCAAATTTGAGCCGGAAANCCGGCAAAAGAGACGGATTTTAGTCTGAAACGNACTTTAACCCGGTCTCTTTCGCGTAATTGACCACATACGAGTTGCTTTTTTCCACGACCAGAGTGATANCCGGACAGCCGTTGAAGGCGCCGGAATCGATCGACGAAACCGTGTTCGGAATCCATACCTCCTTGAGGGAGGCNCAGTCCATGAAGGCGCCCCATTCAATGGTTTCGANGCCGGAGGGAAGCGCTAAAGTTTCCAGCGCCGCGCATCCGCTGAAGACGCCGACATCAATGGCCGTGATCGACGGGGACAGGGTGACCGAGGTCAGGGACGGAGAGTCCGAGAATGCCCAGGATTCAATGGTCTTCACGCTGTCCGGGAGGACGATTTCCTTCAGCTGAGAGCGGGAGAACGCTTCGTTCCCGATGACCTCAATCCCATCCGGCACNGCGCAGGATTCGTNCGCGCGGCCGCAGGGGTAGCAAATGACGGTTTTNGTTTCCCGGTTTACCAGNAGCCCGTCCTCAAAGGTCATGGTGGGATGGGAGGAATTCAGGTTGAAGCTTAAATCCGGATCGGAGCATCCGACAAACGGGTTGCCTGTGAGGGTGGTTAAACTGTCCGGAATGGTGACGGAGGTCAGGGACGTGCAGAAGCAGAATGCCGACCGGTCCAGAGAATTCAGAGAGGATGGCAGGGTCATCTCCGACAGGGAGGCGCAGTACGCAAAGGCGTCGGAGCCGATTTCCCGGACGGAATCCGGGAGGGAGATGCTTTTCAGGGACGCGGCGGAATTGAACGCGGAGGCACCGATGATTTCCGTTCCGTCCGGTACGGCGCAGGATTCGTCCGCACGGCCGCAGGGATAAGCGATCANCCGGTGTTCGGATTGATCGAAAAGCATGCCGTCCGTCACTTCCAGCGCGGGATTNCCTTCGCTGACGGTGATGGTCAGATCAGGGCACGAGCAGGCGGTAAAGGGATTGCCTTCCACCGTCGTCAGACTGGCGGGGAGGGTCACATCGCNCAGGGATGTGCANCCGTAGAACGCGTTCGGGCCGAGATAGGTGATGCCCTCCTGAATGGTGACGGTCTCCAGCTTTGAGCAGTCAAAGAANGCGGAATCCGAGATGGTCGTGACCGGAAGATTGCTGATTTGACTCGGGATGACGATGTTCTTCGCGTTGCCGGAATAGTAAACGATCGTGATCTCATCCCCGGTGATTTCATACTGGAGGCCGTTCGGCACGGGTTCCGCGGTGGCGCGGGCTTCAGGGTCCACCGTGGCGGTGGGAGCAGATTGGACGGCCGAGTGGCCGAGCATATATCCGCCCTCCGCGGCCAGAATGGCGAGCAGGGCAATCAGGCAGGCCGCGGCGGCGCCGAGCCACAGGCGGCGGCGCTTCTTTTTCGGCAGGGCGCGGATCTTCTCCGGCATGGTTATGGCGGCGCCTTCCCTGCACGGCGCCAGCGCGGCGAGAGCGCAGAGGCGGTCTGTGTCCCCGTCTGCATGGGATTCCCGGNAGTCAAAGCGCTGCANACTGCTCAGGTGCATTTCCATGGAGGGGATCAGTTCCNCGTTGTTATATACGACCGGGACGATGGTTTTNCCGGTATTTTTGGCATACAAAAGCTCGTCCTTGCAGTAACGCGAGTCCATGGAATGATCCGTGACGAACAGCAGAAAGACCTCGCAGGCNTCCAAATGCCCGGCGATCTCATCCGACCAGTCCTCACCCGGCTCGACGCCGGAGTCATACCAGACGCGGAACCCGCGGTCTTGCAAGCGCCGAACGATTTCCATCGCCGCGGACTCATCTTTATGGCTGTAACTGAAAAAGATATATGGTTCATTTTCCCCGTAANACACCATAACCCACCCCAACAAGAGCATGTGCTCATTGATTTTTCTACTTATTATAAAAGGATTTGAATGATTTTGCAATCAATCGGGAATAGAATTTTTATTGTTTTCAGCGATTGATTTTGACAGCCGGGAGGGAAATGAAAAAGGACGGCTGAAAAGCCGTCCTGAATGATTTGAGAAATTTACGGATTGGTCGTTTCCGTTGTAGTCTCGGTAGTGGTTTCCGCCGCGTCAGTGGTTTCTTCAGCGGTTTCGGCGGAGGCATCCGCGGCTTCAGCCGTTTCAGCCTCAGCGGTGTCGGAAGTGTCGTTGTTGTTCGCGGCGTATGCTTCTTCGACCTTGGTCAGCATGTCATTCGCGGCGGAGAAGTAATCTGCCATTTTGTAGTGATTCCGATAGAGACGGACCGGAGATACGCCCTTGACATTGAAAGGCACGCGATAGCTGACACGGTTGCAGATGAAGAGCAGCGCNCAGTCCTGACCGCCCAGATCATTTTCCTTGGAGATCGCGGTGCCGAAGGCCATTTCGCTCGTCGGGTTATCCAGGAACTCGGTGGTGATTTNATCCAGCCCCTTGAACCACATGAGGCATTCGCTTTCCGGATAGATCATGAGGGAAGGATTGTTTTCGTTCGGATAATGGTACACGGTGGTCACTTCATCGCCGTTCACGGTGACATCGATGGTGCCGAAATAGTACGCGCCGGACGCGGCCATCGGGAAGGTTTGCGTGCCGTCCTGACTCAGGTCTACGGGCATCACATTGTACCACTTGTCCGTCAGACCTTCCTTGGCGGTCTTCAGTTCAACGCCGAGGACGCAGGCGGTATTGTGGGTGTACCAGACATGCTCATCGGTTGTAGTGGTCTTGCCGTATTTCGCCAGTAAGGCGGCCACGGAGGAGGGCATGCTGGTTTCGTTGCCGTCAAAATCATACCATGTGTCGCTTTCAGAGTCATACCAGGCACCGGACCAGGAACTTTCATCATTTTCCATATTTTCAGAAAAGGAGTAAGTTCCGGCTTCGACGACATTTCCGTTTGAATCCAACTGAAGATAGGTGCCGTTGCCGGAATTGATGTTGCCGTCGGATGTATTGGTGTACTCTCCGTACTGGGTATTACCGTTGCTTAAAGATTCGGTGTATGTGGTTTTGCCGGTTGTCACTGTCATAGGTTTCCGTGCGGTTTACTGTGATTTCTTCGTCGTTTTCGTTTGTGTAAGTATACTCGTAGGAATCGGTTGTCACCTCGGCCCCGGCACCGACCATCGTCAGCAGCATGATTGTTGCCAGAAGAATCCCCAACCATCTTTTCATTTGAATATCCTCCATTCCTTTTTTTGACCGGGTTTGAAAACCCGTCGAATTTGTTCTGGAGGTATTTTATGTGGAGGGGATATTAAAAGGCAATTGATGTTGAAGACGTTTTTCTAAAAATCGGCAGATTTGAGACTAAAATCAGCCTATTAAAAGAAAACCTCCCTTCATCATGGTGACGAAGGGAGGTTTTTGAAATTAGTTGAAATTATCCTTCAACGGGTACTTCCGGGGTCTCTTCCGGGGTTTCCACAGCGCCTTCGGCAGGGAGGTCGGTGGTTTCCGGAGCGGTGTCCGTCTGCGCTTTGCCGACGAGGCCACCGGTGGAGACGTCTTTGAGCATTTTGGGGATNTCCAGACCGACGGCTTCCTTGACGGCCTCGAAGGTCTGGAGCATGGTGCCGGCGGTGTCGCGGGCCATGGAGCTGGCGCCGCCTTCGCCGAAGATGACGATCTTTTCGGTCTTGCTCAGCGGCTCGCTGATGGCGCGGGCGATTTCGGGCAGCTTATTGACGACCATTTCCAGCATGGCGGCCTGGCCGTACTGCTGCATGGCTTCGGCCTTGCGGAGGATGGCTTCCGCTTCGGCTTCACCGCGCATGCGGATGGCTTCGGCTTCCTTGGTGGCTTCGTAGAGCTGGGCATCGGCCTTGGCCTGACGCTCGAACTGCTCGGCCTGGGCGTCATACATGCGGGCGTCCTTTTCCGCGGCAGCCTTTTCACGGATTTCCACGTTCAGGCGCTCACGCTCGATTTCGACTTCCTGCTTTTTCAGCTCGGTGGTCTTTTCGAGGCTCACTGCCATACCCCGATCTCGGATGGGAGAAAACGCGCGACTGGAACTTCGGAGTCGATTTCTCGTTCTTCAAGAGTCGCCTGAACGCAACATTCAATCTTTACAACAAGCGCAGCTCCGTTATCGCATCTCACGACATACCAGTGATTTACGGCGATGCTTCTGCCTACGTAGATGGTTCAATCATCAAGAACCGCGGTTATGAATTCATAATCAGTGCAACACCTATTCGCACGAAAGACTGGACATGGTCAGTCTCGTTCAACACCGGTCGCGACTTTAACTCTATAGAAAACAACAATCGCGTAAACACGCCGTCCGACTATCTGAGCGGTTCGGCAATCGTTCCAGGCGAGGCTTATGGCACATTCTGGGCTTACGACTTCGCTGGACTTGGCCACGAAACAGGTATGCCGACATTCAACAAGCTCAATCAAAAGACTCCTGAAGATTTCAGCGAATATCTTGTTAAGGCAGGATGCACCATTCCAGACGTGTCGGGAGGTTTAAGCACATCGCTAAGATACAAGAATTTCCACTTGCGCGCAATGTTTTGCGATGAGCCTCGGCGCTCAGGCATATCTGCCACAATATTATGCTACCAGCGGCATGCCTCGGCCTGAAAGCAACGCTCCGCACTACATGCTCAATCG
>Ga0065708_1006763_pt1 | contig 10770 bp, 9 predicted proteins | sample Hoacrofraction12_2_FD_59095 | JGI IMG/M metagenome (GOLD analysis project Ga0065708, IMG submission 59095) | Hoatzin crop microbial communities from Cojedes, Venezuela, sample from fiber fraction 12 v1 | ecosystem: Host-associated > Birds > Digestive system > Esophagus > Crop | place: Venezuela... | reverse complement strand
GCCTGACTTGTCATTCATGGGGAGTTTTTCATAGCCATTGTTTGCAAGTGTGACAAAAAATTGCTACCATTGTCACGTTGAACGCAAAAAACGGATTATGGACCATGGGTGAACAAGAACGACACATCCATCCCTATACCGACTTCGGGTTCAAGAAGCTGTTCGGGACCATTTCACCGCCCGAAAACCAACATCCGTGCCACGCGAAAATATGCGCGCACTGAAGCGGCCACTTTCTAGCCTCTTGTAATACACAGCGTAGCCCCCATGCTCCCAATGCACGAGCTTCATGATCTGACGCGACTGACCCACAAAAATATAAACATCGCCATTCATCGGGTCCAGCCCCATCAGCCGCACCTGACCACACAGGCTGTTCGCCCCCTTACGCATATCCGTCAGACGCACCGACATCATATAACGATTGCTTTCATTCAGACAAAAAATAACTTTTTTGCCCGCAAAGTTACCACGCACACACAACCTTCACAACACATCCATTCCTGAATGGGTACTCATGTTTTCGTCATGCGTAACCCAAATCAGCGTTGGGTCCAGGCGTTGAATAGTAGAAATTAATAGGTCACATTAGACAACCCTCAAGATTCAAATCATTATGGCAAATCTACAATAGTAGAAATTAATAGGTCACATTAGACTGCAGAGCGTTCAAACCAACGTTGAAGGGATCTACAATAGTAGAAATTAATAGGTCACATTAGACTGTTACTGTTATCGTTGTCTCCTGGAAATATATCTACAATAGTAGAAATTAATAGGTCACATTAGACGTGTCCGACTGGACGTAAAACACGAATTATCTACAATAGTAGAAATTAATAGGTCACATTAGACAAGATATGGCCTAACCAATCGCAATATGATCTACAATAGTAGAAATTAATAGGTCACATTAGACCCACCCGCTGCTGTTGCGCCTCACCCTGATCTACAATAGTAGAAATTAATAGGTCACATTAGACTGTACGACACGTTCACGCTGTTAATCAAATCTACAATAGTAGAAATTAATAGGTCACATTAGACAGTCGATAGCGTGTTAGACCGCTACAACATCTACAATAGTAGAAATTAATAGGTCACATTAGACACCTTTGTGGAAATTGTAGGGAAATTATGATCTACAATAGTAGAAATTAATAGGTCACATTAGACCTCCAGGGGTATAGATGTAACGAGCCTTAATCTACAATAGTAGAAATTAATAGGTCACATTAGACTCAAGGGTGGTGACATCAATGCCACAAGAATCTACAATAGTAGAAATTAATAGGTCACATTAGACCTTGCCGGCATTGATGCCGTATGGCGGGTATCTACAATAGTAGAAATTAATAGGTCACATTAGACACAAGGTCTTCTGGTTCAAAGAAACCAACATCTACAATAGTAGAAATTAATAGGTCACATTAGACCCTTGATTTTGCAAAATTACTAAAACTTCTTTAATCTTAAGTAATTATCGAAGTCTTTTTTTGACTTATTTACCCCACCTCTTTTTAGAATTTTTGATTAATTACCTATATTAAAGCCACTTACGTCAAAATAGTACACTTTATCATTCATGAGGTTTGCAAATGGTGCTACAGGAACACAGCATCTTGGTCAAGGTGAATGGCACTACCATACTTTTCCACCTTGTCATTGGGCGCAGTAAAAATGAGAACGCTATCCTCTGGCGTGAACTTTTTGGCAAAGTCATTCTTGATGTTCTCTCTAATGTTATTAATCAGTCTGTTGGTGTTGTTGAACTCATACACCGACAATTGCAGCCTGATGCATCCATTTTTTTGTAGCATTTTTGAGAATTGTGTCCTCAACTTTGTGCTCTTGATGTCATAACTGATGATTAGCATAGCTCATGATGTTGTTTTCTTGAGTTCAAACATTTTGAATTGATTAGCAGGAGCACCTTTCATAAACATGCGGTAGTAGGATTGCACAAACAAGAAAAAATCACTCTTGTGGTCAATCAATGTTGTGAAAAACACCTTGTAGTAGTCCAAACAGTGCTCTCGCAGCAAGAAATATTCATTCTTGTCCTTCTTGAAGTGCTCACGCTTGAATTGCCCCAGATTGTAAGCTTTCCTGACCTGCTGGTCAATAATGCACCTGAAAGGTTCAACCAAGTCACAAACCAATGATTTGCGCTTGAACCACAACCGATGATAAACCCCAACATAAACATCAAAACCAAACATATTCAGGAATGTCTCCATGAAATTAAACAAGATTGTATATCCAATATCAAGCGTGACATTGATTTCATCACTCTTGATGCGAGGTTGCCGCTGTTGCCAGCCCAATGATTGATAGTATGCCGCAAAAAAAGCCTTGGCCACCCATCCCTCCAGCCCCATCATGTCATTGAGCGAATTGACCTCATCAATCAACTGCAATGCCACTGCGCAGGTCTCGATGGCACTAACCGTCATGTCATCCTTGAGGCGCGTGTTCAACAACAATTGTCGCTGATTGATAATCTTGTTCCTGACAATAAAACGGGGTATGTCCATGTCATCAACATCATGGCAATGTTGCCGTTCACGCAACAAGAAATTGCCCTCGGCAGCCACACCAAAGGTGAACACTGGCCTAAGATTGAATTTCATGACAGCGACAAAGATGCCATAACGACGACATTTCTCAATCAATGGCGATGTTATCGAGATGTTGCCTATCACAAAGATGGCTAGTACCTTCTGGAACGGGAACTTGGTTAACGCTTTGCCGTTTTCCCCATCCTCAAGATACAATTCCCCATTCTTGACCTTGAGAGACTTCTTTTCCAAGCAATTTATCACAAAGATGCTTTTAAACCCTATATCCTTGTTAGAAAACATTGTCATCTAGTGTTTTGTCACACAAGTTACAATACACGCAGTGCAGGCATTTGTTAGGATTAGGATTGAATGGCTCATGGGGGTCATAGGTCCTGAAACTGTCTAAAAAGCCCTGCAACTCCAGTTTGTCATCAGCAGTGGGCAAAGGCATTGGTGTTGTCTTGCGAGTTGAAATTTCATAAAAACATAACCGCTCAACTGGATATCCCATCTCTGTTATACAGAAATATTGAGCCCACAGTTGATAAATCTGCCCTTGAAACACCTGTTTCAAATTATACTTGCGCTCAGTCAACGTCTTGGTATCCTTGCGATATACATCAATCTTGCCATACACCCCCAACTCATGCGACACCACAGGCAGTGCCTCAACAATGTTAGCATTGGTTGCACGCTTGGCATCAACACCCTCATGTGCATTTCTTCCCACCACCTGAGGTGTCGCATGATACACATCAGTGTCCGATTCCATATACACATTGTGAAGGTATATGGAATACGGACAGAAAATGTAATCATTCAGCAGTGATATGGCGATGAAATCAGTCATCCATGTGTTGGGCAAAACGCAACCAGTCCTTATTGGATACTGCAAACTTGACTTTGTTCACGTCATCGGCGGCCATTATTTGGCGAGCCACCATCAATCCCTTGCGAGCAATGTTAAACGCACCATTGGCATCTGCATTGGCAGGGAGCCTTCCATCACTTTCGCGTGAATCAAAGAAGCGTCCACACTCATCAGCCACAGGCGAAATCATGTAATCAACCTCACTGCCAGTCACACTGTTGCGCATCTGCACTGTGAGCTTGAACAAATGCAACAAGGTTTCAAGAGGCTTCTTGCTATCAATGTTGGCAATAGCTTCCTTGAGGTTGCCATTTGGGTCAATGCCACAATCCTGCAACAATTGCAGCATTTGTTGAGTGACATTAACAGTTTCGTCAACAAACTGGTTGTTTTGATTCTTGCTGCGATGCGTCCAGATACGTTCGCCTCGTGTGCATATTGTCCAGCGCGTGCGACATCCCTCAGCACGAGTGGTGAAGCGAGAATAGTCACAGTCGAACTCAAACCACCCCTCCTGCTTGTTGTAGCTGATGCGTTCAAATTTTCCAAAGAATGCCTTGATTTCGCCCATGCTTGTTAACCTTGTGTCAAACAAGTTGACAAAACCTGTCACGGGGTCAATCTTGCTTGTGTTCCATGCAGGAACATAAAAAACGAAACCGCATTGCCGCACACTGCCCTTGTCGCTCTGTGCTGCATACAGGTCAGTGAGTTGGACAGCGTGCAATGCCCCTGCTTGCTCGCTGGGCGATTTACCCTTGTCAACAACGTAGTTGAGCTTGTCGATGAGCATTTTCTCAAATTTTTGATAAACAGACTTCTCTACCTTTTGCCGACCACGCATGAAGCCTGCATTCAAGTTCTCAAGCACCAGCATGGCATCATGCTCAATCATCATTGTTGCCAGTCGATGCACCACTTGGCTCAAGTAGCCTTGCTTGAGCTCCTTGATATTCTCTATCGCGCTCCAGTCGCGCCTTGCCTGCATGCGAGCGGCTTCCTTGTCTCCCAACAACCGATGATAATCGACCTCGGCAGCTCGCTGATTGTCCTCGGCGGGCGCATTGAGCGAGCACTGCTTGACAATGTTTCCGTCCATGTCAATCATGGTGAGGTACAGCAAGTGGCGCTCACCACGGTCAATTCCGATGATGTGTCGCACTCCTTGCGCCTTGATAAACTCACGCACATCGCTTTTAATCTTGTATGTCTTGGACTGCTTGAAATTCATTGTGATGGGCACATGCAACTCAAACTGATCCTTGGTGAAACGTTTATCCTTGGTGATGTCATAGTCAAAAGTACTGGTTGACTTATTAGCCTTATTATAGGCGCTCTTGTTGTTGATGGCTTGATGAGCCTTGTGTACCGTTGATGATGAAATGCTCTTGGGACGGAAAAACACCTCGGCGTGACCATTCAACTTATATACCACATCACGCAAGTTCTGAGGGTCAAAAAGCATTTTCCAGTAAATGGTATGAAGGTTGGGACGCCCCTTGGAATGTGGCGAAAAATCCTTGTTCGTAATCTTGAACAGATACAAGTCCCCCTCTTCAACAAGTTTGTCAATAACCTGTTCTGGTACATTTGTAAACTTCACGGAATAGCCCTGTTGTTCAACTTCATTATAAAAATCGCTGATGTTCTTATATGAAGATGTAGGGCTAAAAGAGAATTCAAAACGCTCCCAACCAGGATATTGAAGTATTACCACTTTATAGAAATTGATTAACTGTTCCAGATGGTCACGATTCTCACGGAACGATTTTTCTTCATTTATTTGGATAAGTGCATTGCTTGGATGGAAATTAGCTATACCTGTGCCTGAGAAAAAACACTTTGGTAACATCTTAACTGGAGATTGCAAGAGCTTGTATTCCATTTTTTCATAACCTTGACCCTGCTTTTCACTATTTAGAATGAGAGATTGCACTCTGCGCTGAGTTCCTTTCCTCATAATCGCAAGAAAGTAATTTCCGTTTTTCCGCATTAAGAAAGACAAATTCTGTTGTTCCTTATTCACATCCCAACCCTCAAGTAAAGTAGAGCAATCAAAATTGATTTTAAACTTGTCAAGAGAATAAGGTTTGCGAGTCATGTAGCTGCGAACCTTGTCATACAGCGGCGTGATAATTTCATCTAACTGTTCATACAATGGCTCAAACTTACCATAGAATTGGGGATCCTTATCAAGCTCATCACCAGCACCGAGCAGTGGCTTGATAAACCACTGCAATTGCTTGATAGCATCCAGCAAATCCTTGATGAGCATGACGTTGTCGCGCAACACCTGGTCGGTAACATTCTCGTCATTTAACACGAACAAAGCCTGCGAATGAGCTTGGTTGATACGTGCTAGCAAGTTCACATGCTGAATTGTGCCATCGTCACTGGCTCCGAAAGCGGTAAAATAATCACGAATATCACCACTATCATGGAGCAACTCATTGATTTGGGACAATGATACACTTTCCACACTCTTGAGGTACTTAGCTATCTGTTCCTCATACTTCTCAACCTTTTGCCCATGCCTCATGGGCTTTTCACACTCATACTGGGCTCGTAGAGCACGCTTGATGACATCATAGCTGCCATAGTAACGCTGGGCAATATCGTTAAGACCCATGTCGTTTTTAATGAAAATACCCTTACTATCAAAATCGGCAAGATGCGACACAACATCAAAAAGTTCACCAAACACGACTGAAAGGTTCTGATAAGCCTCGTTCAGAACACCCACAAGCTCCCCAGCCGATGTAAACTGTTGTGGCAAAAATGAAACAGCCTCACGCACACTCAAAATTTGGTTAAACAGAGGCTTCATTAATGGCAACCTCGCACTCTTATCTTTCTGCTGCTGGTTGTATTCGTTAATATACTGATTAAGACCTTTCTTGATTTGCTTATTATCCTTGTCCTTGCGTCCACCAATCACCGCATTGTACACCTCGATTTGAGGCTGGGTCAACACTTCTGGAAAATATGCAAGCGTGAAAAGGTCGGGAATTTGAGTGACGTTCAAATATTCTTTGAAGTCATCATAGAGCACTGACAAATATTGCCGTTGCAAATTGGGCAAAATGTAGGATTGGAATACAGATATATTTTCAACAAACTTAACCAAATTCTGGTTGATGATGCGAAATGCAATGCCCGTTGATTTAGCCTCATGGCTGTACATGTTCTCACGATTAGTGAAGAACCCAGAAAAGTAAGTCGTGAACTCTCTAAAGTTTTCAACCTTTTTCCTATGTTCCTCTTTTTCTATAAACTGTGGCAGAAGGTCTCTGATAAGCTCTTTCTTAAAAAGATACTTGAATTCACGCCGACCATTAAAGGCCTTTACAATGGTCTTGCGCAAGTTTCCCTGAATACTCTGGATGCGTGTTGCACGGTTATCGGCAGTCGATTTCCATGCGTCCACAAAATCTTGCAACGAGTCATCATTGCCAGTACTTTCGACCTTGAGTTGTATTCCATCGAGTGTACTATCGATGAACCATCGGTGGTATTTATCGATAAGCCCTTTTACAACCTGATACTCTTTTGACCTGCGTGCATCAGTTTCGATAACCTGAGCGTTTCTGATGTGCTCACGCGTCTTTTCATGTGGCTCAAGACGAAAACGCAATGTCTTGTCCATTGCGTAAAGATTGGTAAAATCTTTTAAATGTTCAATTTTCATAATATTAATTTTTAAAATAAATAATTTACAAAGGTACAAAAATAAATTGACATTTCATACACGGGCGCAAAATTAAGCCATTAGAGTGCCATATCTAGGCACTCCTATGTAAAATAAAATTAAATAATGCATTTTTGATGTTTATTAGAGTGGAACAGCGGTTGATGGTCATGGAGAGCGAGTGGTCCAGTTGCTGGCGGAGGTGAGCAGGGGCAGCGGGCATGATGGCGATGTCATGAGTTTCCACAGGTTCGCTGTGTGTCTGTCGGACAATAAGTTCGATGAGAGAGATGTTTGGCCACGAGCTAACAATACCAGTGAGTAAAAAACATGAGGTTGATAACCATCTGGTTGTCAACCCCGTGCAAAATGGAGCGGTAAACGGGACTCGAACCCGCGGCCCTCAGCTTGGGAAGCTGATGCTCTACCAACTGAGCTACTACCGCATCATGTCATTATCATCACGACCAGTGCGTCACGAGATGTCGTGAGAGCGCACTTGTATCACGCTATCCTCGCCCGTGGCAGTCTCGACATAGCGCACCGTGACCGTGTCGTTAATCTCCCATGCCGGACGCTCGGTCAGGTCAGGATAGCTGAACGCGACCGTGTCGTCACCCACCTTGAGGTAAATGCTGTTCATGGCACCGTCAAATGCCACCCCGGTCACCTCCTGCACCTCATTGGCCTCGGCAACCTCTTCGATGGGAGCGGGTTGCAGGTTCTCACGCTCCTCGCTTGCCTGCTGCTGGTTGTCGCTAATGCAACCCGTGCACATCAATGTTCCAAGTGCGATAAACGCTGCAAATGTCTTCTTCATCGGTTGTATAATGTTAGTTTTACAGTCGCAAAATTAAACGATTTTCTTGAAGCGACCAAATAATTCAAGGAAATCTTTCATTTTTTACCACTTGCAACATCCGTGCCAGTCCCACGGCAGGCAGATACCGAAAATCGGCACGCTATTGCTCAAGTATTATCGAACTTGATTCAAACTGCACGCAATAGAGCAGGCAGGAAATTTATCGGAACAAGCATCAGATGCTGGCGCGTCGTGGGGCATCACGATTGTTCCTCAATGTGCTGCTGAGCTGCCGGGACCAGAAAAGCACTTAGCTCGAACAGCAGATAGATGGGCAGGAACACGACCATGAGCGTGAACGGGTCACCCGTGGGAGTGATGACCGCCGCCAGCACCAGCAACGCCACCACCGCATGACGGCGGTAGGTCTTGAAAAAATCGCGGTACAGCACACCCAGCCGTCCCAGCAGCCACGCCACCAGCGGCAACTCAAAGATGACCCCCATGACAAAGATGAGCATCAAGAAGGTGTCCATGTAGCTGTCCAGCGAAATCTGATTGGGCACCATGGCGCTCACATGATAGTCGGCCAGGAACCGCAACGTCACAGGAAAGACAATGAAGTAGCCCACCGCCACGCCCAGATAGAACATCACGCACCCAATGAGGAATGCCGTCACAACCCCATGACGCTCATGAGGATACAATGCCGGTGCCACAAAGGTCCACAGCAGATAGAGCAACACGGGAAACGTGAGCACCAGCGCCAACCAGAACGAGGATGACATGTGGATGAAAAATTGTGATGCCAGCTTGATATTAATCAACTGAACCTCAAAGCCCTGGGTGGAAAACTGCGGCAACCACGAACACGATGCCGTCATCTGTTCAAACAAGCGATAGAGCGCAAAGTCACCATGACATGGCGCCAAAATGATGCGGTCAAAGATGGTGGGCATGACACAGAACAACCCGATGGTTGCCACAACCAGCACAATAACCATGCGCACCAGCACCGACCGCAATGCGTCGATGTGGTCCCAGAACGACATTTCCTGCAACTGCTGTTGCTGCTGGCCGTCGGTGTCCATGCTGCGCTCAGCCTCAGATGGGGTTATCGGGACGCTTGCCACACTCGTCGTCCTCGAGCGGTTTCTTGAGTTCCTCCTCCATCTCGTTCATGCCCTGCTTGAAACTCTTCACGCCCTTGCCCATGCCGCGCATGAGTTCGGGAATCTTCTTGCCACCAAACAGCAATAGCACCACCAGCACGATGAGGACAATCTCACCAGTGCCCAGGTTCGAGAAACCCATAATTAAATCCAATGTTGCCATGTCTCGTTATCTTGTTGATTGATTAATCTTTATCTTGTTGCTACGCACAACTGACCATTACTACTCTATCATGAAGTTGTGATAATGGGGTCACTGGGTCACAACTTCACAATATCGCCAATTGAGAGTCCCGTCACGTCGGCAATCATCGCCAAGTCAAATCCTCTGGCTTTCATGCGTCTGGCCGCCGCCCTGCGCGCCTGTGCCTCGCCCTCGGCGCGACCTTCGGCACGACCCTTAGCCAGACCCTCGGCCAAGCCCTCGGCACGACCCTTCACCAGACCTTTCTCAACACCCTTTCTCTCGGCACTGTCGTTGACCGTGATGATGTCCCGATAGGACATGAGGCTCAACTCATAATCCCGCACTTCCTCCTCGCTGAAGCGAGCAACCTCGGCCTGCTCAAACAGGCGAGTGAACACAGGCTCATGCAAAGCGACAGGACGCTGTGTGAACTGCGACAAGTGCTTGAGCGCATACATCCACTTGTCAAATAGCGTCTCCAGCTCGCCCTCACTCTTGTTGAACTTGGGCATCTCCAGATAGATGAACGTCAGCTTGTCAAGGAACACGTGCTTGTCGGCCATATCCATCAACTTCATCTCGTGGCGAAAAGAATGAGCATCATACTCACCCTCGGGAAACATGCAGTTGAGCACACCAACCACATAGATGTCGTCCAATTCATAGTTCCAGTCTCTGGTACGGCCTTGTTCCCGAACAGGGAACGTAGAATAATAGTAACTACGGTCCTTGTAGAACTGCTGGGACACATTCTGCATCTCTACAACGAACTGCTCGCCTGTGATGCTGGTGCAATAAACATCAAAGATGGCACGCCTCGACTCGGCTCGCGCCCCTTGATGCTCGTTATTAAGAAAAGAGATATCGGCGATTTCGCGCTCGCCAGCCAGCAGCGCGTTGAGGAAGCTGATGAGCAACTCCTTGTTCAGCTCGGTCCCGAACAGTTTCTTGAACCCGAAGTCGGTATAAGGATTGATGTATCGTTCTTGTTCACCCATGGTCTATAATCCGTTTTTTTGCGTTCAACTGATACCTTCGGTAGTTATAAACTCTCAATCGTGGAGATGGGGAGGCCTGTGTAAAGCGCAATCTTATCGATTGCCTCGCCATTGCCCTTCATGAGTTTCGCTAATGCCAGTTTCTCCTCAGCACGGCCNTCAGCGCGTCCCTTGGCTAGTCCCTCGGCCAAGCCTTCGGCACGGCCTTTTTCCTCTCCTTTCTTCTCGGCNGTGTCGTTGGCGTTGATGATGTCGCGGTANGCCATGATGCTCTGCTCGTAGCTGCGGGCCTCGTCCTCGGTGAANCGCGCGATCTCGGCCTGCTCAAACAGGCGGGTGAAGACGCGCTCCTGCAACGCCGCTGGGCGCTCCATCAGGCGTGACAGGTTCTTCAAGGCGTACATCCACTTGTCGAACAAGGTCTCCAGCTCGTCCTCGCTCTTGTTGAACTTGGGCATCTCCAGGTAGATGAACGTCAGCTTGTCGAA
>Ga0065708_1001104_pt1 | contig 10771 bp, 9 predicted proteins | sample Hoacrofraction12_2_FD_59095 | JGI IMG/M metagenome (GOLD analysis project Ga0065708, IMG submission 59095) | Hoatzin crop microbial communities from Cojedes, Venezuela, sample from fiber fraction 12 v1 | ecosystem: Host-associated > Birds > Digestive system > Esophagus > Crop | place: Venezuela... | reverse complement strand
GTACACCTTCACGGTGCCCGCCTGCTCATTCCCCCGCAGGGCGAAGAGCGCGATCAGCGCCAGCGCGCAAAGAACCACCGCCGCGATCGCGGCGCCGTCCGCCTTCCGGAATACGGTCACATCTCTTTCCGTCTTCATCTGAAAAACAGCAGGGCCACGCCGATGCCCCACAGGAACCCGACAAGCACCTCCGGCGCGGAGTGCCCCATCCGCTCCTTCATCTGCGTATCGTTCTCCTTGGCGGGCTGCATAATCTGCTCAAACCAGTCCATCATCATGTTGATCGCCGTNCCCTGTTTCCCTGTCTCCCGGCGCACGCCGATGGCGTCCGTCATCACGACAAACAGGATCACAAAGCACACCGCGAACACGGGGCTGTCAAACCCCATCTCCATCCCGACACGCACGCACAAGGTCGTCACAAACGCCGTATGGGAGGACGGCATGCCACCGCTGCCGAACAGCAGGTGCTTCACATTCCACCCGTCATGCCGGAATCCGTCAATAAAATATTTCGCCAGCTGGGCGGAGAACCAGGAGATCAGACAGCACCAGATGGTACTGTTCTGACTCAGCTCCGTCCAGAACTGCCCCAAACNTTCTGTCATACCTCCATCGCTCCTCGCTCCCCTGCAAGGCTTCCGTATCCTCTTCAGACCTTTATTATACCAAATTCACCTCCCCCTTTCAACCACAAAAAGAGGGCCCCGTCGGGGCCCCCTGTCAGGATACCTTGTCTTACTCCGAGAACAGCACATANAGCGCCACGGCCACATCCAGCCGCGTCGCGGTTTGCTGCGGCGCCAGCAGGCCTTCGCCCGCCGGGTTCAGAAGTCCGTTCGCCGCGCAGAAGGCAAAGCCTTCCTCCAGACCCGCGGTGATCTCACCGGCGTCCGTGTAGTCCGCCAGCACCGCGGTGTCCGCGGTCACGTCCACGCCGAAGGCTTCGCACACCGTCCACGTGTAGGTCACCAACTGCTCCCGCGTGATCTCACTGTCCGGATCCAGATCCGCCGGGCAGATGCCGAATCCGCCCAGATACTCAATCGCCGCCGCGGGATCATTTTCCCCGCCGATCAGCACATAGATGGGCGTCAGGAAGTCCGCCGCCTTGGCCGGGCTTTCCGTGCCGAACGCGGTCTCGCTTTCCTGGCTCATCATGTAGTTTTCCAGCACCCATGTCACCGCCGCGGCCTGATCTTCGTCCTCCGGCAGATCCTCCAGCGCACCCGCGTCCGCCGCCACGACGCCGAAGGGATTCAGCACCGCTTCATAATAGCTCGCGTTCGCGTCAATCACGGAGGCGGAGCCGGTCGTGGACCTCAGGCCGTTCTCCACCAGGTCGGCGTACATATTCATCCACTCACCGATGGTGCTCACATCCAGCGTCTTCAGGGACCGCATGTATTCCAGCGTCTCCTCCTGGCTCTGATTGGACATGGCGCTCAGCATCGCGCTGAAAGCCCCGGTCAGCTCGCCGCTGCTCTGAGCGTATCCGGAGTACGCGCTCAGGATGTACCCGTCCAGCGTGTCCTGATCCACCTCAATGCTCTTCACGAGCTCCGGCAGCTGGTCGTACACCGCAAAGGTCTCCGCCACGTTCGGATCACGGTAGGAAATAATGTACACGCCGTCCGTGTCCGCGCCGTGGAACACACTGTACACGCCGTACGTATCCCGCAGCATGGGCTGCAGCAGCGCGTCACTCACCAGCGAGGTCACCGCCGCCATCGCGCCGTCGTATCCCTCAAAGCTGGTCTGGTCCCACGTCGCGACCAGGCTGTTGAACTGGATATTCAGATCCATCACGATGCCCTCGCTCTTCGCCGGGGCGTCAAACTCGAGGGTCTGCACTTCAATCTCTTTGCTCTCCAGGGTGTCCAGGAAGCTCTGCGCCGCCGCGGTATGCGCCGCGATGGTTTCCTCGTTACCCGCGCACCCGACGATCGCGCCGTTCCTGTTCGCGACCGCCGTCCGGACTTCTTCCAGCTTCGCGGTCACACCCGCCGGATCGCTCGCAAGCATTTCTTCCACTTCACTCAGGAAGAGGTAGTAATCCACATAGTTCAGCGCGCAGTAGCACGCGTCCAGCTTGCTGCCCGCGCCCAGCGCCCGGTACAGCTGATACATGTACGGGGAGCTCGTGGTGGCGTTCCGCGCGCTCAGCTTCAGCGTACCCACCAGCTCGGTCACGCGGTCCGTGTCGTCAATCCTGCTTCCGAAGAAAATTTCCTTCGCCAGGTCGTAGCTCGCCTGCATATCCTCGTTCAGTGTCACGCAGGTGATTCTCNCTCTCGGCACAAATCCGTTCGGGTTGTTCTCGTCCTCGCCGAGGGACACCTTGATGGTGCCGCCGTTGAAGTANCGCTCCATCTGCGTGCTCAGCGCGGCACGGGTGTAATTCTCCGTGTCGAGGCTGCCCAGCATGTCCGTGTACAGCTTCAGCCAGAACAGGTCTTCCTTTGTAAGTGAACTCGCGTCCAGCAGCAGCATGGTCTGTCCCACGCCGTCCACCTCGGCGATGGCGTCAATGTGCCGCACGCCGTCCTCGTCCGTCGTGTCGCGCACCTCGTATTCCCGGATTTCCTCCGGCAGGCTGTCCACCGTGACTGCCTGCAGCCGGGAAACATACTCCGCGCTGTTGTCCTCTTCGTCCTCAGACCCGAACTCCGCGGTCTGCGTCACGATCTCNGCGATTTCCTCTTCGCTCATCGCGGCCTTGACCCCGGCCAGCTTCTCCGCCAGCGCGGCTTCCTGCGTCTCCTTCAGCCCCGGCACCGGGCGCGTCACGGCCAGCGCGGTGCGCTCGTTGTCCACAAGGTATTCCGCCACGAGGCTCTTGAAGGTCCCGTCCTCGTTCCACTCGTTGAACTTTTCCATGTTCTCCACGTACGCGGGATAGGCCAGCAGATCGCCCGTCGCGGCGTAGTAGTACAGCATGGTTTCGCAGATGTCCTCGCCCAGGGTGCTACTCTCGTTCGCCAGCAGCATCGCNAGGCGCGTGGATGCGGCAATCGCGTCCACNGCGTCCGCGTCAAAGCCTTCCTCNGCAATGGTCTTGAAGCTCGCGTCCACGGTNTCCTTCAGGGTNTCCGCGTCGCCCTCATTCANGCCCGTCGCGTAAATCATCACGCTCAGNTCGGGGCCGGCCTCATCCACATAGCACCCGAAGGATCCGGTCGGCAGCGCNGCGCGCAGATTCTGCATCAGCACACTGCTCTCGCTGTTCAGCACCGTCGTCANCAGATCNGTCTTCCAGAACAGCTCCTCGTCCATCTCACCCANCACATAGCCGTACACCATGGTCGTCTGCCCGTCGGTGTCGCTGCCGGCCTCGACCGGATAGTCGAAAACACCGCTCTGCGCGCTCGTGATGGGNGTATATTCGNTCTCTTCGATCGTGATTTCGGTCTTCTCATATCCGTCGAAATACCCGTCCAGCAGGNCGAGGAATTCGTCAATATGCTCGATATTCCCGTACAGGAACGCCGTCGCGTTCGACGGATGATAGTATTCCGCGTGGAAGTTCTTGATATCGTCCCACGTCAGGTCCGGGATGTCCGCCGGCAGTCCGCCNTGCTCGTGGGAGCTGTGGCTGCCCGGGAAAATCAGCCCGTAGTAGTTCAGCAGCGCCGTGGAGTCCAGCGTCATGGCGCCCAGCATTTCGCTGTACACCGTGCCCGCGAGGGTCAGGTCCGCGTCCGCGTCCGCCAGCTCGTACCGCCACGCCTCTTCCTTGAAGATGCTCTCATCTTCCAGCAGCATCGGGTGCAGCACGCTGTCCGTGTAATACTCGACATATTTCAGCAGCTGTTCCTCGCTCAGCGACCCCATGCGATAATAGGTGTAGCTGTTCGCGGTCGACGCGTTCAGGTCGGTGTTGTACGTCTGGTAAATCAGGTTGAAGAACAGCGTCTTGCTCGGGTACTTCTCGCTCCCGTCCAGCACGGCGTGCTCGAACACATGGGGCGTACCCTTGTCGTTCTCCGTGGGCGTCGCGAAGCTCATCACGAAGTACCGGCTGTTGTCTTCATTGCTGATGTGCACCAGCTGCGCGCCGGTCTTCACGTGCTCGTACACNTACAGCTCGGCNCCGATCATCTCAAACGGCGTCACGCTCTTGAGCTCAAAGCCGTTCACCGTCTCCCCGACTTCGGGGGTCTTGTATTCGCTCAGGTCCACCTCGGTGAGAATCGGCTCTTCCGTCGCCTCCGCCGCCTCNCCGAACGCCGCGGCCGCCGGCAGGCACATCGTCAGGCACAGCAGCAGCGCGAGCAGTTTCTTCATCATGGATATAACCTCCTTTAAGGTTCAATTCGCTTTATTATATCAAAGTACATTATCGGGTTTCAACAATGCACAAAAAAAGTGCAAAAAATGAGNNNNGCCGGNANNCCCGGCNCCNCTCNCGCTCACTNNATATTCTCAAACACGTCGTTCTTCTCCACGTCCTCGCCCACCAGCGACCGGTACAGCCCGAACAGGGTATTGTCCTTCTCCCCGCCGACCGTGATCTTCCAGCCCCTCTGCGTCTGGGACTTGTGGTATTCCATGGCCTCCATCGCCACCTCCATCGCGGTCTTCCCGCCGAAGGCGCTCAGGGGCTGATCCCAGTCCATCCTGATCTGGTTTTCCGCGTACAGGTGGATGTACGTCTTNGGCACGTCCCACGTGCCGTACTNCNCNACCTGCTCCGGATAAATCTCCGCGTTCGCCGCCAGCTCCAGGCACTCCTGTCCCAACTGACAGCNCGCCTTGTGAATCCCGTGNCCGTACTCGCCGTTCACGTCCTGCAGCATCACNACNTCCGGCTTGTACTGCCGGTAAATTCCCGTAATCGTCTCCAGGCACTTGTCCTTGCCCCAGGTCTTCAGCACATCCCGCGGGTCCGTCGTCGAGTAGTCCATCCAGTGCATAAACAGCGGATGCACCCGCACCCCGCAGTGCCACAGCACGTCCAGCAGTTCCAGNTGCCGCATGGAGTCCGTCATCGCGCAGCACACGACCAGCACATCCTTGCCCTCCTGCCCGGCGTAGTACGGAATCATCCCGCCGAACCAGAGCAGCTCGTCATCCGGGTGCCCGCAGATCATCAGCATGTCCACCTTGTCCCCGGGCTTTTCCCACAGCTGCACGGTGTCCGGCGGCGTGCCGGGAGTGAATACCTTCATCTCGCGGATGCGCAGCTTGTCCGTCGGGTCGTCCCGGTCCACAAGGCGGATTTCGCTCGCTTCCGGCACCTCGATGTAATCCGCGTAAAAGTCCCCGTCGCTCGTCGCGACCGTGACCCACTCGTCCCCCTGCTTCGTCTGGATGTTCAGCGCGTGCGGCCACAGGCACCACTGAATGTATATCGCCCCGATGTTCTCCGGCGCGGTGATGATCAGGGAACTCGCTCCGTCCTTCATGGAGGTCTCAAAAATCCGCGCGTACTCGTTGTTCGTCAGGATGTGGCTCGTCGTTGCCTGAATGCCGTTGAACTGGCAGTCCAGGCTGATGTCCTTCGCCGTCCCGTCGTCCTCCGCCGCCTCCGCGGTTTCCTCCGGCTGAGCGATCTCTTCGGTGCTTTCCTCCCCCTCCAGCGGCTGGGAATCCTCGAACGGGATATACGTCCCGGTCTTGAAGCTTTCCACGAGGATGTCGTAGTGCGGATGCACGCGCCACCCCATGCCGGTGGACTGGTACTCCTCGCTTTCCACCTTCACGTTCGGCATGGCTTCCTTGAAGGCCGCCAGNTCCTCGTCCGTCAGGTGCGGGTTGTACGCGATCCACAGCCTTTCCAGGCTCGTGCAGCTGTACAGGGGCGTCAGGTCGGTAATGTCGTTGTGCGCCAGGTTCAGGTCCTTCAGGTAAACATGATCCGCCAGCGGGGAAATATCCGTAATCCCCTGCATGAACAGTTCCACATACTCCAGATCCTTCAGGTCCGCCAGCGCGGAAATGTCCGTCAGCGGCTCCTTGCTGTCCACAATGATCAGCCGCCGCAGTTTCGGCCACGCGCGCAGGAACTCGACGTCGTGCACATTATTATGCCCGAGGTCCAACGCCAGCAGGTCCGGACAGTAATATGTCAGGATGTCCGCCACGTCCTCGGCGGTGTATCGGGGATCCTGCCGACCCTTCAGGGTGGAAAAGGCAGTATCGCCCGGGCGGAATTTCAGGCCGTTGATGTTCAGCTGCGTGCGCTCCGTGTCCGCGCACGCGCCTGCGCCCGCGCAGATCATCAGGCACGCCAGAAGAATACCCCAAAGCTTCTTCACTGTTGCCTCTCCTTACTTTTTCTTTCCGTCCGCCATGTCGGTGTGCACCTGCTCGCTCTCCCCGATGCCGAACAGCTCATGCTGGTTCCGCGGGCTGCCAAGGCTCTTGGCCTTGCCGGTCCGGTTCAGCTTCGTACCCATAAAGATCATCACCGCGGTGCTGCCACCGTCAACGTTCATCGCCACGGTGCATCCCCGCGCCTTCATCAGCACGGCCACCTCCCACAGGTTCATGCCCTGCTGGTTGCCCTTGTTCGCCGGCATCTTGCCTTCGACCATCACGAAGTGGAAATGCCCGGGCTCGATCATGCCATAGGCGCACCGCGGGTCCAGGTTCTCCGCCGCGGTCCCGTCCTCCAGCCGGATCGCCCCGTCCCGGATCAGATACGGTCCGAAAGACAGCGCGTCATGCACGAATTCCGGATCATCCGGCTCCGCCTGGGCCAGCAGCTCCTCCGCGGAAATCTCGCCCGCGGCGTATACGTCGAATGTTCCGTTGTTCCGGATCGCGAGGGTGTCCAGATTCGGGAACTTTTTCCGATATCCGGCGTTATAGGTGTACACAATCTCCCCCCGGCGAATAATGTTCCCGGCGTTGATCTTATTGCTCTTCGCGCGGTCAAGGTAGTAGTCCCCGTTCACCGCGAACACAAGCTTGCTCGTCTGCGCGAGAGTTTCGGGGTAAATCTGCTGGTCCTTGAAGCTCGCGTTCACCCAGGTGTGCTGGGTAAAGCTTTCCTCGTCCGGATTGAAAATCACGTCCGCCTCGTACCACAGGTGCGGCACTTCCGGCATCTCGTACTTCACGATTTCCACCTGCAGGGTCGGGCTCAGATACGCCCACAGGCCCTTGTCCGCGTCCTCATAGATGAATTCACCTTCCGGGATAAATCCGTCTTCCTGCCGGTTGTCCGGATACGGAATCTCGGACGGATCGGTGTACACCGCCGTGCCGAACTGCTCCTGGCACCAGGCGACGAGTTCTTCCTCGCTCATGGTGTCAATCGCGTTTTGCACCTCGTCCATCTTCAGCGCCTTCTGCCCCGCCTGCGCCCCCGCGCATCCGAGCAGCAAAACCATCGTGAGCATGAAACTGACCAGTCTCTTCATTTTCCTCTCCCCCTTACGGTTCTTCCGCCGCGGCGTCGGACGGCACCAGCGTCGCGAAATAAATGATATCCGCGATATCCCGGCTCTTCGGGAATTCCTTCGCGTTCATCTTCTCCCCGCACAGAATGATGTGCGTCGAGTTGCCTCCGTCCAGATTGTACGCGGTGATCACGTCCCCGCGCGCCATCAGCAGATCCACGCATTCCGGCACGGTCAGCCCCGGCTGATCCTGCTCCGGGCCTTCCGTCGCGAGGAAGAGGTACTGCAGTTCCCCCGTCTGCGCGATAATCATCCTCTGCGCCCGCGTCGGATATCCGCAGGACACCTTCTCGCGGTAATTGAACTCCAGCTTCTCGCCGTTCGCGATCAGCCCGGGTCCGAAGCAGAACGCCTGCCGGATCTCGTGCTCCGCGAGGTACGCGTCAATCCCCTCGGTAATCTTCCGCGCGCCCGTCCCCGGGGCCACGGCGAGAATCGTCAGATCCCCGTTCGCGTCGATCATCAGCTCATCCCGCGTGTACGCCGGCACATTCCGCAAAAGCTCGCCCATGCGNTACACGACCCCGGANTTGTGTCCGGAGAAGAAGTCCCCGTTGATCGCCAGCACGGCATTGTTCCGCTTGGCCATGGTCAGGGGCTGAGCGGCCCCCTGCGTGCCTTTCGCCCCGGCGAGCGCGGTGCGCAGCTGTGTNGGGTCGGTGATTTTNACCTCGACCCAGTAGATCTTCGTATCCTGAACCGTGTCCGTCGTGATTTTCACGGACATCGTCCCGTCATCATAGCTCATGCCGTCCTCGCTCAGCGCGCTTTCCACCGGCGCGTAGGGCGCGGCGCCCTCCAGCGGCAGGCTCTCCGCCGCCGCCAGGCACGGGATCATCAGCATCAGCGCCATCAGGGCGCCCAGAATTCTCTTTCCCATCCTCACGGACCCCTCCGTTTGCAAATCTTCAACTATCAATTATATCATTCGGTTCCCCGTGAATCAACATCAAAAAACGCCGTGCCCTTCCGGGCACGGCATTCGCTCCGTGCGTTATTCCTGCGCGTTCGCGATCCGCTCGTTGATGGCGTCCACCACCGCCGAGGGCTCGTATCCGTGCACCATGCACGCTTCCGCCAGGCTTTCGCCCTGNCTCGCCGGGCATCCGAGGCAATGCATGCCNATGCTCAGCAGCACGTCGATCGCTTCGGGATGATTCATCACGATCTCACCCACCAGCGTCTCTTCGGTCACTTCGTTCATCATGTTCTCTTCCATGGTTCGGCTCCTCTCGTTTCCGCGCGTTTNCCGCGCAAAATATATTTTATCACATATTTTTTNCCTGCGCAACCTTTTCCGCAATCTTTCTGTCNCGCTCGGCCTTGGAATACACNCACCCGCAGTAGTCCTGCCGGTAAAGATTGTATTCTTTGGACAGCTCAATGCTCCGCTTGTATCCGTTCTGCTTCTTNAANTCGCTGTGCAGAAATTCAATCCCGTATTCTTCTGCCAGTCTTTCCCCGATCTCGTTGATCCACCGGCTCACCTTGTACGGGCTGATGGACAGGGATGTCGTAAAGCAGTCGTACCCGTGGCTTTTCGCGTATTCCGCGGTTTTCCGCATCCGCGCCTCATAGCACAGATAGCACCGTTCCCCGCGCTCGGGCAAATCCTCCCGCCCCTTCGCGATCTCCTCGAACACCTCGTGCTCNTACGGCGCCACNATCACCTGCACGCCCCCGTCCGGACGGAATTCGCCGACAAACCGCTCCTCTTCCGCCGCGCGCTTCCGGAATTCCGCCTCCGGCTCGATGTTNGGGTTATAGTAGTATATGTCAATCTNCCAATCGCTTTGCAGTCTCTCCAGCGTCGCCGAGGAGCACGGCGCGCAGCAGCAGTGCAAAAGCAGTTTCTTTTTCATTCCGCACTCCTCCTTCCGCGCGTATTCTATCACAAATTCCCCTTCCGCGCGATATTTACTTTTCAGGCGTTTCGGGGTATGATAAACAAAAGTCTTTGAAAGGATGATGCCCCATGAAGATCGGGATTCGTCTGCATGATACAATTCACGGTTCCCTCCGTGATATGCTTTATTATACGCATGACCAGGGCTTTTCCTGCGCGCATCTGGCGCTGAGCAAAACCCTGCCGGACTTCGCCATGGCGGACGCGCCGAAGCTGCTCACGGAGGAACTGGCGTCTTCCGTCCGGGGCGACTTTGCCGCCGCGGACATGTCCTGCGCGGTGCTCGGCTGCTACCTTTCCCTCGCGGACCCGGATGAGGAGTCCCGGAAGAAAACGCAGGAGATTTATCACGCGCACCTCCGCTTTGCCCGCATGATCGGCGCGGGCGTCGTCGGCACGGAAACTCCCTGCCGCGTGCAGGGTCTCTGGGACAAGGATGCCCCGGACAGTGAGGACGCGCTGAATTTCTTCATCGACTGCGTCCGCCCGGTGGTCAATTGGGCAGAGGAAGAAGACGCCCTTCTCGCCATTGAGCCGGTCTGGTGCCACATTGTCTCCACCCCGGAGCGCGCGGAGCGCATGCTCGACGCCCTGCATTCCGACCATGTCCGCATTATTTTGGACGGCGTCAATCTGCTCTCCCCCGCCGCCGTGCCGAATGCCGACGCCGTCATGGAAGACGCCATCCGCCGCCTGGGCGACCGCGTCAGCGTCCTCCATATGAAGGATTTCGTGAACGGCGACCCCGGCAACTGCGTCGCCTGCGGTCTGGGCGACATGCGCTACGAGCGCCTCCTCCGCTTCGCGAAGGAAAACGATCTCCCGATGACCCTCGAAAACACCAAGCCCGAAAACGCACGCGAAGCCCGGGTGTATCTGGAAAATATCGCGAAAGATCTGTAAAATCCCGGGTATTCAAAAACCGCCTCCCATCGGAGACGGTTTTTTCATTTTGTCCTTATTCCACTTCGGTAAACGCNTCCTTGCCCAGACCGCACACGGGGCAAACCCAGTCTTCCGGGATATCCTCAAACGCGGTTCCGGGCGCGATGCCGCCATCCGGATCTCCGACAGCGGGATCATAGATGTAGCCGCAGGGGCATTCGTACTGTTTCATCGCGAACTTCCTCCTTATGTTCCGGGCACTTGCCCTTTCTGGTTTTATTTTACCTGATTCCCGCCATCCCTGTCAAGAATCGCCGCGGCTTTTTCGGGCAGTTCCCGGATGTCCCGGATCGCGGATGTCCCCTCCGGCACCTCCCCGAATCCGTATGCCGCGTGCACAAACAGCGTTCCGGCCTCCTTCGCGGCGGTATAATCGGCGATCGTATCCCCGATGTACAGCACCGGCCCCAGCGCGTTCCGCTCCACCACAAGGCCGATATTATGCCCCTTTCCGAACCCGGTGTACCCGTAGTTCTCGGTGTCGTCCACCAGCTCCGTCAGCCCGTAATAC